>Ga0315339_1001393_pt1 | contig 21634 bp, 17 predicted proteins | sample ASW17metaG_FD_204514 | JGI IMG/M metagenome (GOLD analysis project Ga0315339, IMG submission 204514) | Ammonia-oxidizing marine archaeal communities from Pacific Ocean, United States - ASW #17 | ecosystem: Environmental > Aquatic > Marine > Oceanic | place: USA: California | collected 2016-12-05
CCCTGAGCACTGGCTCTTCAGACCTGCCCGGACCGGTACCGGGATACGGCAATGCTGTTCTGACCGACCATTGGGATGACGATGGCAGCCAGCAGTTTCGAAGTGTTTGGGAGGAGACAGGCCGGGGTCCTGTGTGGGAGGAACGGTAGAGGATTCTTCGCATGGAAGCACTGATCAGGTTGTCTACGCGCTGAGCGTCCGGACTGTATCCGGCGCCGCGATCCGGGTCCGTTTCTGAGATTACTTGAGTACTATCCGCATTGCCTCCATCAGCACCGACTCGACTTCAGGCGCCACGCGCGAGGCGCGCGCACTGGTCTCGTAGCCGCCTTGTCCGTACGACACCTCCGTGCCGATGTAGCCAGGCCCGTAGTCCCCATACGCGGCCATAAAGACCGTCTTGCCGGGCTTCATTGCTTGCGCGGCAAGCTGGTACTCGACGAACAATTCCCCCGGCATGTGAAGAACATAAACGTCACCGAGGCGCAGAGCGGTGACATCGATTTGCCGCCCTTCTTGACATCGCCGAGACCAAGCCAGGTGGGATGCGGCGCTCCGTCGATCGCGATGTTCCCGACTCGTGTCTTCGACAATCTTGCGTAGGTCCGCGGGAACCATGTAGGAGGCTGGAGGAAGAGCCACCGGCTGCACCCTCCATTCCAGATCCTTCGCCTCGACGCCGGTCTTTTGAACGCTCTGCCAAGCACTCCTCATCGCCTCGGCCATTCGTTGGGCCAGGATGGGGCGACGCTCCGGCGATCCATCGTTGTACTTTCCGGCGGCCACGTTGCCGCCCGCCCCGTTGAAGTGAATGTGGGCAACGCCCGGCAACTCTTGCTCGCGTGTCGCCCGCGCGATGCCGGGAAACTCCGCGGTCACATCGCCGTCGCCATAGTAGCTTTGCGGGTGGATTGCATAGTACGTCAGCGAAGCGATCGGAGTCTCGTCGTTCCAAAAACTCAGCAGCCGCAGATAGGGGTCGATCACGCCCTCAGGGGCAGCGATCGCCTCCGGGTTGCGAGAGCTGCTGTAGCGGACGATCTTAACCTTGCCATCCGCTCCTAGGATGCGCCGGTTCGACGCCACCTTGTCGACCTTCGCTCGTCCGACGCCCATGTGCGTTACCGGTCGGCTTGTCTCGACAGCCTGGCGTACGGCCTGGGCCGTTCGTGCGATCACCTGCTCATCGAATTCCCGATTGAACGATTTTCCGGCGATCCCCTGTTCCTCGAGAATGGCTTCTGTTGTGAAATCGCAGCGCACGCCGTCATGTTGATGCAACGTGTGGACGGCAACACGGTCCGCGCTTGTCCCCACGGCGTCGGCAAGCGCTTCGCGCCACGCGTCGTGGGCGCCATTGCCAATACCGATCCAGTCGACGGCGCACAGGACGATGGGCTCATCGTCGGAGAGAAGGACAATCCCACGCGCACTGAGCGGGTCGGTGATCGATCGAGCCGGTGCGTAGGCCACAGGGCTGCCAATCGGCGGCGTGGCGTCAACGTTGAACGTGCCGATGCGAAGCGACTCGGCCTCGGTGCGCAGCGAGCCACAACTCAACAGCAAGCAAGTTGCAAGAACACTAAGCCAGACATAGGTGCCACGTATGGTCAACCGGTCCTCCGGTGGAATAGTCGATTGACATCGTATGCTTCCATGAGTAATCCCCGCCTCACGGCGTAGTCGCTTCGCGAACCGTGTAATATAGCAACACGACAGCGACGCGCCAACCGATCGTTTCCGACGGTCGTTGGCTTCGCTCACCTTGGCTCTGAGATCAAGTTCCCTAGTCACCGACCTAGAACGCCGACCTCATGCCCCAACGTATAGTAACTCGCCGACAGTTCACCGCGGCATCGCTGGCCGTCGGCGCCGGCACCTTGGCCGGGCACGTTGCAGCGTGCGGCGTGGCCCATGACTCGGCGGCACGCCAGACCCGCTATATCGACATCCATGTGCACCTGACACAGGCCTGGTTCGGAAAAAAACGAGGCCCGGTGACCGCCCAGCATATGGTCCGCTGGATGGACGCGCATGATATTGCCCAGGCCGTGGTCCTGCCGATCGTATCGCCCGAAGGATTCTGGTACCCGATCACCACGGAGTACGTGTTGCAGGAGACACGCCCGTTTCGTGATCGGCTGATTCCCTTCTGCGCGATCGATCCGCGGCGGCTAGTCACGCATCTATCGACCAAACAACAGTCGGTGGATATGCTGAAGCGTTTCCGTGAGGCGGGAGCCCGCGGGTTTGGCGAACACAAAGCCATGCTGCCGATCGATGACCCGCTGAATATGAGGCTCTACGAGGCGTGTAGCGAAACCGGCCTCCCGGTGCTTTTTCATTTGGATAATCAAGCGAACATGGACCGGCCAGGGTTGCCCGGGCTGGCGAAGGTGCTGGAGGCTTTCCCCGACTTGATCATGATCGGGCACGGCAAGGGCTGGTGGGCCTCAATTGCCGGCGGCCTGCAGCAGGCCGATTTACATGTGGGCTATCCCCAAGGCCCGGTGGCACCCGGCGGAGCGATCGACGCGCTGATGGACCGCTTCGGGCACCTGTATGGCGACCTGTCGTCCAGCGGAGCCCATGCAATGCTGCGGGACCGCGAGTTCGGCCAGGCGTTTCTGGAACGCCGCGCCGACCGCTTGTTGTTCGGCACTGACTACTACGACCTGAAGCAATCCAGCTTTGTCCAATTTCAACTGTTCGACGAGTTTCCGCTGCCCGCGGAAACCCAGCAGAAGATCGCCCGAGACAACGCCCGCCGCATTCTCGGCCTGGGATGAGGGCGTGCCTTTGGCGTGCCCCACAAAGCGCGGTGTTCCGTAGAGAAAGCCGTATCGGATTCGCTTCACATTGAATCATCGTTGCTGTCAGTCCTTGGCGGTATTCTCAGCCCCTTCTAATTCATGGATGGCCGTGATCAACTCGTGTCCTTCTTCAAACAGCGGCGAGCATTCATGATTGCCATCTGCTAACTCATTGGCGATTGCTTCGGCGGTATATAGTCCTCCGCTTGAAACAAAGTAGAACCGCACGCTGCCGTCCTGGGGCAACGGACTCGATTAGGTTGCCACCGCTATGGGCAAGTACTGCTGTGCCTGCTTGATGAATGACTTGGCGACGTTCTGGACTGACTCATAGGCACCCGCTCCAACGGTGCAACCGCCGCTACTCAAGTAAAGACTGGCCGAGCCGTCTGCCACTACAACCACGGTCGCGCTACCCTCGGGATAGCCAATCTCCATAAGCGCGGCGAGGACGGTCGATTCGCTGGTGCCCGTTAGCCCGGCCTCATCCGCGTTGAGTCGAAGGACTTGGTTCCGGAGGTCTGAATAGATTTCGGCAATGTCGTAACCGTAATCACCTGTTTGGTTCGTTTCCTTCTGCATCTGCGTTGTGTCTTCCTAACGTGACTTGCCACGCCTTGACGAACAGGACATTCCATACCGTCGGGCGAAAGCAGACTAAGTTGGTCCTCGCCGTCAAGGATTTACCGCATACATCCTACGCCGATCAACGCGTGGACATTGCACGGGGTGTGCTCGGTCGAGCAGATTCGTTTGCCCGCAAGATCACAGCCCGCGCGGTCGTGTGTCATCACGCGAGGACGGATGAACTTCGATGGCGATCTGACCGTCGACGGGATGAACGGTCGCCAGGGGAAACTTCGCGCTGGCCGGATCGGACAGAGGCAACTTACCCAGGCCAACGCGGATTTCGCTCTGGTAGCCGACGGGGTCTAGAGAGACGATCTTGCCCGTGGTCACCTTCAGCGTCGTACCGTCACTCCACCGCAGCGAGTTTCCGTTGCGCCTCTGATCCCCCTGGCACCACCAGAGCCAATCCGCATCCGAGTGGCGGCGGACCACCATCCGCCTCGCGGCGCGGTCGATCTCGATACGCATCGACTGTCCGGAGTCCCCTGTGGAAGCGATGGCGGTCGTCTTCTCGTCGTCCTGTGGTGCCGCAATGCTCAGCTCGCCCAACGATTGCTGCCACCCACGACCGCGATGTTCGATGAGCACCGGCCTGCCACCGGCGTGCAGCACCAGGCCACGCTTCGCACTGATTCCTGCCAGTAGGTCGTCCGGCTCCCAGGAACGGCGAATGTAGGCCTCGTTAATTGACGGGAAGTGGTATGACAGCGGTGCTGCCGCGCCCGCCGGGGAAACACTCTCGTCGTACCACAGGTAGGCGTAACCGCCGTGAGCGAACCAGAGAGGAATCTTCGTCGCGGGGGTCAAGTAACGACTCGGCTGCACCAGGCCCAGGGCGTGATCCCATAGGGCCAAGTGCTGGAAGATCGGCCGACGCTGCTCCCGTGCCAGGAAGAGCAGCACGGGGGAGTAATAATCGAGCTGGCCGTAGGAGGGCTCCAGCACCACCGTCTCGTTCACCCGGTTGAAGCCGGGGTGCTTTTCCGCCGCCACCGCCGCCAGAGCCAGGTCCGCATTCAGAAACTTACCATAGTCTTCGAACAGGTCCTCCCCGGTCACACGGCGCAGCGCATCCATGAAGAACAACCGGTACTGCATCGTCGATGCCCAGAAGGTGGACCCTTCGACCTGTGCACCGTCCGCTGCAAGGCCTTTGGGCAGCAGGTGCTCTTTGAACTTGTTGATCGTGTGGTCCAGCCAGCCCCGGGCTTCCGGTACCTCGTCGAGCAGAGCCAGGGCCAGCACGCCGAACGAGCCGTACTCGACAATCGCGTGGTGCGTACGAAAATCGGGCCCCGAGATGTGGGGCGTGCTGAAGTACTCGGTGTAGTACTTCTGACCGATCGCTGTCATCACTTCACGAACCTCGTCTCGCTCGGCCGGCCTGAAGCGGTCGTGAGCCAGGTCGTAGCCAACCGCCGCCCCCTTGAGAAAACGGTTGACGGCATAGGCCGTATCGCCGTTGAGCGGGATGGTGGTTTCGTTTTTCCACACACGGCAGGTCTGCAGCACCCAGTCGCGGGCCCGGTCGCCGTACCGCTCATCGCCGCTGAGCGCATAGGCGAATGCCAGGTGTTCCGTGACCGCCATATCCCGCATCATGGTGTAAAAGCGGTCGTACAGGTTCTCGTAGTTGGGGTCGGGCGTGACCGGCGCGATCCACTCGTGAGTGGGCTCGATTGCCATGCATTCTTCCGCGGACCGCTCGATGTTCTCCCAGATCCGTTTCCGCACTCCTTCCCCGCGGGCGGCACGCAGGGCCGGCAGGTTCTCGGCGGTGAGGTAGAGCCGTGGGTGAGCTGGAGCTTCAGCCGGCGCAGCGTTCGCAGCCGGGCGCCGGATGGCTGTGAAGAGGCAGGCGGTCAACCAGCCAATGGCTCTGCGTGTTATCAGTGGGCGATGGGTCATGAGTTTCCTGCATCAGTCACAAGCCGACTACTCCCTAATCTTGATCCACGATACCTGGGTCACCAGGTTGTCGATCGCGGCCAGCGAAAGCGCGGCATTGGTGGCGTATGCAGGCGTGGAATTGGCCGGAAACGTCGCCAGCGTCGCGTCGCCGACGAGGAACACGTTGAAATCCTTGCGCAAATTCACGTATCCGGCCGGGGTGCTCTTGAAGCACATGTCGGTACAGTACCCGGTCAGCAGCACGTGGCGAATCTTGTGTTTCTGGAGGTAGTCGCGGAGGACTTCGTAGCCGTCGTCATCGTAGATCACGACGTCGTCCGGAGAGGTATCGAGTGTTTTCAGAACGGGGATGGGCAACTGCCAGTAGCCCGCGCCGTTGTAATGGGGTCCCGGATCCAGCCCGCGGAACTGGCGGAAATAGTCGACCACCGGCAGGTCCTTGGAAACGGTTAATTCTTCCGGGAGGGAACCGGCATTGTAATTGAACCCCTTCAGCTTGGCCTCCAGTTCCTCTTGGCCCTCCGCCCGCTGCTTGTCTGTGGGCCGGCCGCGGACGGAACGATACAGCTTTTTTCGGATCTCGTCTTCACCGCCCGGCTCACTGTGCAGAACCAGTCCCATCTTCGGTCGAAGTCGCTGCAACAGAGGATTCAGCACCTGCCGGACGTGTTCGTGGGAAAAGGCGTTCTTGGCCGGAGTGCAAAAGTCGGCTGCGCCGGCCGGTTCGGGCGTACGCCAGCCCTGCCCGTCGTCGATGCCCCACGGGTGGACCACAATCAGCGCGGTGTCGTAGGCCTTCAGTCGATTGGGGATTTCAACAATCCCTCGCGCGTTGTACGACCACCGCCACGCGCGGACATCCAGGTCGGCGTCTTCGTCGACCACCAGCGGCGGGGCCTCGTAGTGCACCAAGTCCTTCACCGGCTGCACGAACTCGGGGTAGTCGGCCAGGATCGGCTGCGGGTCTTCGATCTTCACGAGCTTGTTGGTGTAGACGTGGTGCTGAGCGTCCGCGTCTGCCTGCTCGGTTTTGATTCCTTGCGCGTCAACAGAGGGTTGACAAGCGATAGTTGCCGCCACGATGAACACCAGAAAAATCGCAACGGCGCAGCCATGTAGTCGAACTTGCATTCCGAGTGCAGCATAGCTCGGTTCAGCGGGCGGCGCAACAACAGGGTGGAGGTTCGTCAGACTGTCGAGCTGGGAACTTCAGCTCGGCACTCGGTGTGACAGGGCTTCGAGCAATCGGCGGACTGGCCGGTCGTCGGAACCATCTATCTTTGGATGTGTGATCGTGCCCAGAGTTTCTCGGACAGGTGTCTTGTTGTAAGGTGAAGCCGCAGAGTTGCTCGGGGGCTTCTGAGACCTGAGACGAGAACTATGAGGAAACCAATGAATCGGTTGTTTGTGATCGCGACCTCAATCGTCGTGTCGTTTGTGTTGACAGGGTGCTCGGCAGCCGTAGTAACTGGAGAGCCGGAGTCCGATGATCATGCTTCGGAAAGCCCGGGGCGCGAGATGAGAACGGAGAACCCAGGCGAACCGGAGGAAGGCAGTAAGGGTGTCGAGTCTTTGGATCGGCCAGAGGACGATGAGGAAGGGGAGCATACTGTGGAACATGAACGGAGCAAGCACTCTGAAAGAGAGCATGAAGAACGGGAGAAATCCGGAGAGTATATCGGGGCAGGGGACAAATGGAGGGCTACACGGAACGGGTTAGAACTCCACTTGGCATACGCTCCCGAACTTGGGACTTTTTTCGGCACCGTACGAAACACAACCGAACAAAAGCTGTGTGCCGTTCGCGTTGAGATTCACTTGTCCTCGGGTGTCGAACTAGGACCGACGAAGCCCAAAGACCTCGACGCCGGGGCTAAGACGGGCGTCATGTTGGGGGTGACGAGCAAGCAAGTCGATCGGTGGACCGCTCATTCTGAGACCTCGAAATGCCCAGGAGACTGAAACCTGAGTAACTCCGATCAGGGCACACCTCGCTCTTTTTCGACAAAAACAAGGCGCTCGCGGGCTAACTGAACATCCCTTGTCCCGATATCGACGACAAGAGCGGTTGAAGCATTTGTGTTGGGGTCGAACTGCGACCTGCGCGCTTAGCAGGCGCTAGGAGGCCCGCAACTAGACAACCCAGACGGGGGCCCCCGGCCGGACTCCGAGAAACTCGCTTCTCGCCAACAATGACCCATCCTGAGCCCTGCACCGGTAGCCCCGGAAGCCGGAAGCAGAACCACCTCAGGCACCCGAGGACGCAGGGGTGTCATAGCTCAACGGATCGGTTGTTCTCGACAGCTAAGCGCCAGCTGCACAAATGAGCATCGTGACGCAGAGCACGATCAGCCTATTATCCAAAAAAGGAGCCGGACTTGGAGCTACTGTTCGCGCTGAAGGCCAGGCTCCGACGTTAGGTTAGACTTAGGAACCTCCTTGTGGTCACCTGTTTGTGATCGCCCTCATCGCGGCAACTGCCTGTGACTATTCGCTCCGCTCATTCGAACCTGCTTCGACGCGACACGACTTCGATTTGGGGCCAGCAGACGTTTGAACCGGGTTGTGCTTCCCAAGTGGGGGCGGCACTGACTCAACTGGGGGCGAAATCAGTATTTCTCGTTGTGGACCGGCCGGCTTACGAAATGTCCGGGGCACGATCAGAGCTGGCGTCTCTCTGGGAGGATCGAGACGTTGTCGAGTTCGACGGCTTTGCTAACAATCCACAGATCGAGGACGTTCTCCACGGGGTCGAGCAGTATCGACGGGTGCCGTGTGATGTCATCGTTGCGGTCGGTGGAGGCACGGCGCTTGATATCGCGAAACTGATCCGTTGCCTTACTGGTCTGCGTCACCCGCCCGCCGACATCATCGCTGATAACAGCCTGATTGAGAATTCAGCGTGTCCGATGGTGGCTGTTCCCACAACGGCGGGAACAGGTGCGGAAGCAACGCACTTCGCAGTGCTTTACCGCGGCGGCGTGAAGCATTCGGTTGCGCATCCTTCGATCCTGCCGGAGGTGGCAGTGGTCGACTGGCGGCTGACTCGGTCCCTGCCCCCAAGGATCACGGCAGAGACAGGACTGGACGCATTGAGCCAGGCAATCGAGTCGCTCTGGTGTATTCATTCAACGGAAGAATCCATGTCATATTCGGTAGCGGCGCTCGAGCTGGCCTTGGACAATCTTGAAACTGCCGTCCATGCACCGATAGACGCCGCGCGGGCAGGCATGTCTCGCGCCGCACATCTTACGGGCAAGGCAATTAACATTACGAAAACGACTGCTCCTCATGCGATCTCGTACAAGATCTCTTACGATTTCGGTGTCGCGCACGGCCACGCCGTTGCCTTGACGCTGGGGCCGATCTTAGCCTTTAATGCCGGCGTGACGGAGTCGGATGTCACGGACCCGCGTGGCGTGGAGCATGTTCGGAGAGTGATCGATCTTATTCTCTTGAAGCTGGGATGTAAAGAAGCGACATCCGGTCGGGCAAGAATTGCCGAATTGATGGAGTCGATTGGATGTCAAACGCGATTGAACGAGCTGGGTATCGAAGGACATCTGACGCGGAAGAGCATCGCGGAGAGTGTAAACGTGGATCGGCTCCGAAACAATCCGCGGAAAATCACCATCCTACAACTGATGCAGTTGCTCGAATCGATTCAGTAGTGTTGATTGAGTAATGTTGGTGAGAGGGTTGTTATGAGTTTGCATAGCGATTTCGTTTATCTCCGCGAATACCGCGGGCGCATCAAGGCGCTGGTCTTGGATTGGAGCGGTACGACGGCCGATGCCTACGTCATCGCTCCCGCCATCGTTTTCTCACAAGTTTTTCAGACGCAAGGCGTAGAGATCACGATGAAGGAGGCCCGCGGTCCCATGGGGCTCCGCAAGGATTTACACATCAAGGCGTTGACCGAAGACCCTCAGATTCGGGAGCGCTGGAAGGCTGTGCACGGCAGGCTTCCGGATCAAAACGATGTCGACCGAATGTTTGAGGAATTCGTCCCCGCGCAGCTTGCTTGTTTGCCCGATCACACGGGGCTCCTCCCGGGTGTGGCCGTCGTCGTCTCTCGGTTGCGGCAGCAAGGCATCAAGGTGGGTTGTTCGACAGGTTTCGTGAGGCCGATGGTCGATGTCCTCGAAAAGGCCGCGAAGGAACAGGGTATGGAGCTGGATGCGTCGGTAGCCGGCGACGAAGTGGCGCAAGGCGCGCGGCCGCGTCCGTTTATGGTCTACCGCAACCTCGACTTGATGGACGCCTGGCCCATTAAAGCCGTCATCAAAGTTGACGACACTGTCAGCGGAGTTGGCGAGGGATTGAACGCCGGTTGCTGGACGGTTGGGGTCTCGCGATACAGCAACTATATGAACATCAATAGCTATCAGGAAGCGGACGAAATGCCGACCGCGGAACTCGACCGACGGCATGAGGAGACGCGCGAAATCCTGCGCAAGGCGGGAGCGCACTACGTCATCGATTCGCTCGCTGAAATCGAGCTCGTGATCGAAGACGTCAATCAGCGTCTCACACGGGGCGAAAGCCCCTAACCCCCGGTCATGGCTATGGGCGCGGAAAGGTCTTCGTTTCGGACGGCGCAGTGGCGGATTCTGCTCGCTACGATGTTCTGCTACCTGTTTTTCTATACCGGGCGGCAGACGTTTGGGTTCGCGATCCCTGGGATTCAGGAAGAGCTGGGGATCAGCAAAGCCATGCTGGGTTGGGCCGGCACGTGTCTGCTATGGGCCTACGCGCTCGGCCAATCGATCAACGGTAATCTAGGGGACAAATACGGCGGGCGCCGCATGGTGAGTCTGGGCGCCGTTGCGTCGTGCCTGTTGAATTGGGCGGTCAGTTTTGGAAGCAGCGTAGGGACGTTGCTGGTCCCATGGACCTTCAATGGCTATTTCCAAGCGATGGGTTGGGCTCCCGGCAGCCGGGTTCTCTCGAATTGGTGGAGTCAACCGGAAAGGGGCAGGGTATACGGTCTCTACGTTTTCGCGGCCGGGATGTCGTCGGTGCTGTCGTACATCACGTCGTTGCTCGTGATTGATACCTTTCAACTGGATTGGCGCTGGATCTTTCGGCTTCCGGTGCTGCTCCTGTTGGTTGGGGGATGTGTCTATTACGTCATCGTACGCGACCATCCCAAGGATCTTGGCTGGGATCCACCCGGCGATGACGATGCCCCATTGGACACCTCCGATGCAAGCACACCGTCGGTTGACACGTCGTTGCATGAAGACTCGCGGGACCGCTACATGCAGGTCCTCAGCAATCCCCGATTCATGATCGCAAGTATTGCCATTGGTTTTCAGAACCTTGCCCGTTACGGATTGCTCTTCTGGGTCCCCGTGCACTTTCTGGGCGCGGACTGGAAGAACTCCGCTGACAAATGGATCAGTCTTGCTCTCCCGATAGGCATGGCGTTGGGGGCATTGAGCAGCGGCTGGCTGTCCGATCGGGTCTTTCACGGACGGCGGTGGCCGCTGATTTCTCTCTTCATGTTCTTGGCAGGCGGTACGGCGTTTTGGATGTACTTCATTCCGCGGTCCGACCATGGGTTAGGCATTTTTGTGCTCTTCCTGTGTGGGTTTTTTGCCTATGGGCCGCAGTCCGCCTTTTGGGCCTTGTGCCCGGATTTATTGGGACCGAAGAGAGCCGGGACGGGTACGGGCATCATGAATTTCTTCGCTTACTTGTTCGCGGGGGTGGGCGAGCCCGTGATTGGCAGGTTAATCGACAGCAATCAAATCACCAACCTAAACGGCGAATTAGTTGACAACACGGGAATTGCGTTTCTCGTCGTGACGGTGGCCTGCCTGGCTAGTGGAGCCACAGGCTTGCTGATACGCAGATGACGCGTCGCGGATCAGCGCAAGCAGCCCTCCCTAAAGAACCGATCACCCACGGCGACCGCTGGGGCCCCAATTCGTCAGCGGGGCCTACCCTGGGGGTGTTCCGATTGGTTGTTCCAAGTAATCTCCACGATACGCTTGAGGCTCCAAACTCGAAATTGGTGCTACCCGCCCCGGCTCCGACCTTCAGCATGGCGAGCACGCTCTGCATGGCGACCTGAAGCAGGAATCGAATTTGGCTGCACTTCGCCTGTTGCCCAGGGGAGCGCAGTACGGCCTCCCTTTCCTATCTGGTCAACCTCGGTCCTTTCAGCTTCTGGAATAATCACGATTCTTGCGCAGGTCGAGAACATTCGCCACGTCCAGACTTGAATCTCTTCGCCGCTGGCTGAGCGAGCACGCCCGACAGTGTCGTGACGGATACTGAGAAACTCATTTCTCACCAGTAATCGCTCGTCCCACGAGCCGCTATCAGGGGTTGAACCGGGCAGAAACCGGGTTGTCCCAGGCACCTGGGCACGAAAGAATGTCATAGTTAATGACATCGGGTTGTTATCGCCACGTTTCGGTGAATAGGTGGAATCGGATTTGCAACCTCCTCTCATGCGGCGACGCGATTGGCTCAAGTCGATGCATCTGGGCGCAGCGGCAACGATGCCGGCTCTGGTGCCTTCGTCGGCAAGTGCCGGATCCTCCACGCTACCGGGTGTTACCTCACGGACGGGCATCCAAGGCGTGTGTGCCTGGCCCAATCTCCTGCTCCTAAACGACGGCTCGCTCGTCGTGCTGGTCTTCAACCAGCCCTGCCACGGGCTCTGGGAGGGTGACCTCGACTGCTGGGCCAGCGAAGACGAAGGCAGGACGTGGCGCTTCCGCGGACGTGCCGCTGGACATGAGCCCACCACCAATCGCATGAACCGCTCGGCGGGCATCGCAAACAATGGCGACCTCGTTGTGCTCTGCAGCGGTTGGGCCGATCGCAGTCCTAAGGGTCAACTGAGCGGGCCGAAACGGAGGATGTTGCGTGCCTGGGTGTCTCGTTCTTTGGACGGCGGTCGCAACTGGTCCATCAGCAAGGAGTTCCCGACTCCTCCAGAGACGCCCGCCGGGAAGAACAACGAGTTCATCCCTTTTGGCAGCATCCGCGCCGCGAACGACGGATCGCTGTGCTCCAGCGTCTACCTGGCGAGAGGCAACCTCAGAGAGTGCTACCTGCTGCGCAGCCGCGACGACGGATACACCTGGGGAGACCGTGTCCCCTTGAACCTCGCCGGCAACGAGACCGACATCCTTCCCCTCGGCGGCGGCCATTGGCTCGCCGCATCGCGCGAGTTTCAGGAGAAGCGCGACGTTCGCGTCGAGCTACTCGTGTCCGATGACGACGCATACACCTGGAAGCGCCGGATGCCACTGAGCCTCCCCATGCAGATTCCCGGTAATCTGACGCGGCTCGCCGATGGTCGCATCCTGCTCGGCTACGGCAACCGATGCTGGAACAACTTCGGTGTGGATGTGCGGCTGAGCGACGACCGAGGGCAGACCTGGAGCCCACCGATCCGCATCGCCGACTGTCCCAGACCCGACTGCGGCTATCCGAGCAGCGTGCAGCTTTCCGATGGTCGTGTGGTGACGGCGTACTACACCCAAATCTCAGACGACTTTCACTACGAAATGAGGACGGCTGTCTGGGATCCTCGCCGGTTCGGCGCCGACGGCCGTCCCGCTTAATCCTGCTCAGCCGTCTCGTGAAGACCCAGAAAAACTGCTTCCTCAACGGATCGGTTGTTCGCGACAGCAATCGCGCGGCGGTAGAATTGGACCGAATGGTCAGCCAGGTCATCTCTCAAAACCAGATCACCAAGAGCCAGAGCTATGGGCTGCGAGGCGTGATGCGAAGTCTGTCTTATTTCATTGCAGGGTTCACGTTTGTCACTGCAATGGGCCTCGCGGAGCCGCCTGAGGGCTGGCCGCAGTTTCGGGGACAGTCGTCCTCGGGCCTTGCGGTGAACCAGAGCCCTCCAACCGAATTAGGACTAGCGGACAACGCCTGCCGGCTCAACCGGTCGATGTAACACAAGCGCTAAAACGTTCCGCAGGTGTTTCAAACTCTAGCGTCTGACGAGGCCGGCCGTTGAGCTGGCGAGCAACCGCGTCAAGATGCTGTTGTGAGTGTAGGGACAAATCAGTCTTCTTCGGGAAGTACTGCCTGAGCAACCCATTGGTGTTTTCGTTAGAACCACGCTGCCAAGGACTCTTCGGATCGCAGAAGTAGACGGCAATGTCGGTCGCTAGCGTAAACCGTTTGTGATCGGCCATCTCCAGACCACGGTCCCATGTCAACGGTCTCGGTGCCCTTACCCGTGACCTTGGCCAGCATCACGTACCGCGAGTGCCGTTCCACCAGCGTGACGATGTGGCTGTTATTGGAGCCGGCCAACAGATCCCCTTCCCAGTGGCCGGGTACTGCTCGGTCTTCCACCGCAGCCGGTCGCTCGCGGATCGAGATCAAGTCTTGGATCTGCCCGCCGCCACGGCCTTTGCGCGTCGCATGCCGCGAGCGACGGATCGTGCGTTTTGTGCGCAGGTAGCGCGTCAGTTCCTTCTTGAAAGCCCCGCGCGCCTGGATGAACAGACTCCGATAGATCGTCTCGTGTGACACCCGGTAGAACTCATCTCCAGGATAGGCCCGCTTCAGCCAGCCCGCGATCTGTTGGGGCGCCCAGGCCTCCCGCAGCTTCTCTTCCACCAGCTGGCGCAGTCGGGGACGGCACACCAGACGACAGCGTTTCCGTCGCCGTGCCCTCTTCCAGGCCCGCTTGTTGGCCTCCGAGGCTCGATAGCGGATCCTCCCACCGTGGCGCCGAACCTCGCGGCTTAGCGTCGAAGGCGAGCGACTCAGCACCCGGGCAATCGATCGCAATGACTGCCCCGAGGCGAGCCCCCGAGAGATCTCCTCCCGCTCAGCCAGACTGAGCACGCGAGCCGAACGGCTTCTGGTTCGCGGCCGGATGCCGCCGTGACGTGCCAGCAGCATGTACACATTCGTCCCTCGATTCATCGCCCGGGCGATCTTATCCGACGGCTCTCCTCGTCCCCAGCGATCAAATACCTCGGCCAGATCCGCTCCCGTGTAGGCTCGCCTCTTCCTCTTCTGTTTCCTTTGCATCCACTTCTCCTCTCGGTGAAGTGTTGCATCGACCCATTGAGACCACCCCGTTTCTCACCAACAATGGCTCATCCGAGGCACCTGGGCCGGCGGCCTCAGCAGCCGGAAGCAGAGTCGTCTGAGGCACGTGGAGACGAAGAAACGTTATAGTTCAATGGGCCGGTTGTTCGCGACAGTAACCGGACAGAGCACAGTGAAAGCTCTGGCCTAGAGGGTCTGGAGCCGAGCCGGACGGGATTCGCGGCGAAATGCTGTTTGATCGGCATGACGGAAATCGTAGAATTGATCCTGGGCTTGATTTAAGATGGTCCTCGATTTCGCGCTCATGTCGCTCTTGCTGGTCCTGGCCCACGTCCTGCGGTCGTGGTCGGCTTTCCTGCAGCGAATCTACCTTCCCTCGGCGATGCTGGCTGGCTTCATTGGTCTCGCCGGAAGCAGTCAGAACTTCGGCCTGATCCCATTCCAAGAAACGTCCAGCGGAACCCTCTCGCTCGATGCCTATCCGTCGTTTCTGGTTGCGCTTCTGTTCGGCACGCTTTTCATGGGAGCGAGAGAGGGTTCGGGTGGTCATCTCATTCGCCGCGCGGGCGACACGTTCTTCTACAACGTCGCCAGCGAGATCGGACAGTATGCCGCGGTGCTGCTGCTCGGAATACTCCTGCTGCGAACTCTCTTCCCGGACCTGGACATGGGCTTCGTCCTCCTGTTGCCTGCTGGCTTTGCGGGAGGGCACGGCACGGCCACTGCCATCGGTCAGGTCCTGCAAGAGGCCGGTTGGGAAGATGCTTTGACGATCGCCTATACCTTCTCCACGGTCGGTTTGCTGAGCGGCGTTGTTGGCGGGATTCTTATCATCAGCGTGGCGACAAAACGGGGCTGGACCCGGCTTGTCAAGTCCCCTCACGAACTACCAGAGAGCATCCGAAAGGGATTCCTGCCGCAAGGCCGGAGAAGACCGATCGGCCAGGAAACGGTAAGCCCGATTGCGATCGACCCCCTTGCTTGGCACATCGCGCTCGTCCTCGCGGCCTTCGGCCTGGCCTACCTGGCGAACGATTTGATCGCATTTGTGCTCCCCGAAAGCTTCGCCCTACCGCTTTTTGCGATCACCATGCTCGCGGGAGCTCTGATCCAAAAGACCTTGGACGCGCTGGGCCTGGGAATTTTTGTAGACCCTCGTGTGATGGAACGGATCGGTTCGACAGCGTCGGACTATCTCGTAGGGTTTGCGATCGCTTCGATCAAGATCACGGTCGTGGTGGAATATGCACTCCCACTCGCCGTGATGTGCCTTTTTGGTCTTGTCTACTCTGTTGCCTTCTTCTGGTTCGTCGGTAGAAAGATCTTCCGGAATTTCTGGCTGGAGCGGAGTCTATTCACCTACGGTTGGAACACCGGCGTGATCGCCGTGGGAATCTCCCTGCTGCGCATCGTAGACCCGAAGTTCCGATCAAAGACGTTGGAGGATTTCGGCATCGCCTATCTGGGAATGTCTCTTGTCTCGATCGGTATAATCGTCGTCGTCCCGCAACTGATCATCCGAGGCTACATCGCAGGTACGGCGGTGTCGCTGGCGATCGCTTGTTGCGCGTGTCTGCTGTTGTCGAAATACCTGATCGGCTGGTTTGTTCAGCCGCCCGACCAGCTCCGCGAAGGTGAAGCCGAAGTGGTCAGTGTGGATGAGGGTGACTCCGAGTAGTGTGCGTCCACGCGGGCGCCTGGGTCCGGTGGACGTCGTCTCAGGCGTCGCTCAAATTGCATTCCCACTCTCTTCGCTTGCTCCGGTCGTGAGGTACTATGCTGTGCACGGGCCAGCCCCAAAGAAGAATGACGGTGAAGAACACGACGAAGCGATTCCTCTGTCCTACTGGGTACCTCGGCTACACTCCATTCAAGATCGACAGCTTCCGGCGAGGAGTGGAGACGAATCCGGATTTCATAGTGGCGGATTCGGGAAGCGATGATATTGGCCCGGTGCTGTTGGGTAGCGACACCTCGTGCAGTCCGCTTGACGGCCAAAAGCAGGATCTTGAGCAGATGCTTCTGTCCTCACGCCGCCTGGGCGTACCCATGATCATCGGGTCGGCTGGGGATACCGGTGCCAACAGCCGCGTGGATCTCTACGTTGGGATCATCAAAGACCTGGCGGCGAAGCACAATCTCTCCGGTTTCAAGCTCGGCTATTTCTACTCTGAGGTCGAGAAGGACCTACTACGCGAAAAGCTGCACCAAGGCGAAGTGATTGAAGGTCTCCACGGTCGATCCGAACTGACTTCGCCGGATGTGGAGGCGACCGACCGCGTTGTGGCCCTTGCGGGAGTACACCCTTACATCAAGCTTTTGGACCTAGGAGCTGACGTGATCATCGGCGGGAGGGGTAGCGATAACGCGATCTTTGCCGCTCCCGCAATCCGGAAGGGGTTCCCCGAAAGCCTCTCCTATTACCTGGGCAAAGTCCTCGAGTGTGCCTCCTTCTGTGCTGAACCCTATGGAGGGAAGGAGAGTGTCATTGGGGAAATCTCGATGCAAGATGTGAAAGTGACCGCGATGCATCCTGAGCAGCGCTGCACCGTGGCCTCGGTTGCCGGGCACGCCATCTATGAGCGTGCCAACCCCTACTACGAGCATGTGGCCGGTGGGGTGCTGGAAATGAGTCAGTGCCGCTATGAGCAGTACGGCGAAAAGACGACTCGTATCACGGGGCCCGAATTCAGACCGGCCACTGAGTTTCGAGTGAAACTCGAAGGGTCCGGCTACGTCGGTGAGCGCTACGTCGGGATCGTCGGCGTCCGTGACCCAGATACGATCGCTAATGTGGACAAGATGATCGAGTGGTGCAGGGACCACGTGCGCGAAAAGTTCGGCGATGAAGGCTACCAGCTCTTCTTCCACGTCTACGGCAGGGATGCTGTGATGGGCAATCTCGAGCCGTGCAAAACGGCATCCCACGAGGTCTGTCTAGTAATTCAGGGCATTGCTCCCACCAAGGCGATGGCCGAAGAGGTCTGCGGAATCGCCACCCGCCAGACCTTTTACGCCCGGATACCGGAGTCCAAGGGGACGGCGGGCATGGTGACGGTCCTCGGATTGAATGAAGTGCTTCCGGGCAAGCCGGCTTATCGCTGGACCATCAGTCACACCATGCGCGTAGACGATCCCCTGGAGCTTTTCCCGGTGCACGTGACCGAGGCCGGTCAATAAGGAAGCCGCCATGCCAAGCAGGAAACTGTCGGATTTGGCAAAGACCATCCGCAGCAAGAACGCCGGAGTCGACAAGATCACGTTCGACGTCATTTTCACTGACAAAGAGACTTACGATCTGGTGAGAGGCTGTCAGGTCCTCACGCGCGAGTCGGTGGCTCGGCTCTATGGCATTCCGCAAGAACGCATTTCCGACTTTGTCGAGTTCGATCCCGCATTTGCCATCAAGTTCACCATCTACCGTGAGCGGTCTACCGGCGGTCCAGGGGACCCGGACATGTTCGGCGCGCAGCAGTATGCACCCTTGTTGGATGTGGAAGTGCCCATGGACGTTAACGCGGGGTGAACCAGATGAATAGGAGACCTCGTCTGCCGCTCTACGGTCCGGTGGTGATCGCTATCGGCGTCGTCCTTCTACACGCGACCCTGACGGCACAGAATCCAACCTGGCGTCCCGTCATCTTGGGAAAGAAACACATGGTTGCCGCTGGCCACTATGCCACGGCCAGAGCGGGATACCGGATGTTGGAACAAGGGGGGAATGCCCTCGACGCGGGCGTTGCGGCGACGTTCGCCAGTACCGTTGTCGAGCCGCACCGTGCAGGTATCGGAGGCCACCTGCTGATCATGTATTACGAGGCCAAGACCGGCAAAGTCACCTGCATCGACGGCTCGGGTTGGTCGGGTCGGCGAGCGAACGCGGAACGCTTTCGTGATACAGGTTTACCCGCCGACGGCGCGCTTGCCGTCTTGGTTCCCGGCGCGGTCGAGGCACTCCTCCGTGCCTGGGAGATGTTTGGCAAGGTTCCTCGCGAGAAGCTGCTCGACCCGTCGGTCGAAATGGCGGAAGACGGCTTCGTTGTCAGCCAGCACCTTCATGATGGGCTTCGTCGCGACCAAGAGACCCTTAAGCGGTTCCCGGCCACGGAAAGGGTCTGGTTCCCCGAGGGAAGACCGGTTCGCACCAGTGACATTGTGGTCCAGAAAGAGCTGGCCCACACGTTCCGGCTCATCGCGCAAGGCGGGCGCGACGCCTTCTACCGCGGGCCGATCGCCCGTCGAATTGTCGAATTCCTAAGAGAGGGCGGCGGCATCCTCGAGGAAAGTGACTTCGCTGAGTACAAGGCCACTGTCTCTGAGCCGCTCTTTGTGAACTACCGTGGTTATCAAATCACCGACGGCCACCGGGAGTCCTTTCGGCACGTCGTGCTGGAGTCGCTCAAAATCCTCGAGGACTACGATCTCCGCGCCATGGGACACAACTCCGCTGAGTACATTCACCATCTCAGCGAGGCCATGAAGCTCTCCTTTGCGGATCGGGATGCGGTCGTCGGGGACGCGCGCTTTCCGGCGGCCATGGAGCGGATCGTGCAGGATGAGTTCGTCCGCGGACGCCGTCAGCTCATTCGCAAGGACCTTGCAATGGACGTCCCGCCACCGGGAGACTTCGGTCTGGGTAGCGCCTCCATTTCTGAACCGTCGGTGACCCGGCCGGCGTACGCCGCAACGCGCGAGGGGGGGCGTGTCCGGCGGGAAGATCAAGAGCATTCCCAGCAGCTCGCGGACGGAAACACCACATACGTGGCCGCCATCGACAAACACGGTAATATGGCCTCGATCGTATCTTCGGTATCGTCGAACTTCGGAAGCAAGATGTACGTGGATGGTAACGGCGGCGGTTTTTTCCTGAACAATTGGCTCAGGCTCTTTCGGACCGACCCTTCCCACCCCAATGTAGTCACGCCTCGCAAAGTGCCTCGCACCGGCTGGAATGCAATGCTGGTTCTCAAAGACGGGAAGCCTTTCATGTCGTTCGGCACGCCCGGTGGCGACACGATTCCACAGTTCTCGCTGCAGTTCTTTTTGAACTTCGTCGACTTCGGGATGAACGTACAGGAGGCGCTGGAGCAACCCGGCATCACCACCACGGTCTTTCGCGGCCAATACTACCCCAACGCTGTCGGCAAGCACCTGGTCGCCTCGGAACGGATTCCCCAGTCGGTGCGTGACCGACTCGCCGAATGGGGACACAACGTCAGGACACACTCGGCGCTGGGTCTCGGCGACCTTAAGAGCATCTGGCTTGACGCGGAGCGAGGTGTCCTGCAAGGTGGCGCAGCCCCAGGGACCAACAGCTATGTGATGGGCCGATAGGGAGATGGCGGACATGCACCGGACTTCCCCGCGGTTGAATCTGACACTGAGAGCCCCGCGACGTGTAGAACTAAGTCCCTGGAAACCAGTTACATAGCGCTCATTCCACGATCACTATTGGGAAATCAGAGTGTTGTAACGCAGGTGACCCGGGCGGAAGAGCATCGCCCAGACGAGAGAACTAGACGCTTGCGTTACAACGATATGAAGGGAGCGGCCCTATTTGGCAGGGCAATTGCTCTTATGGGGTTTGTATCCCAACTCGTTCGGCGCGATGCGGTGTCGTGGCTCCGCGAAGTGGGAAAGGGGTACGGTAGCCGCTCCAAGTTTGATCGACCGCATCAGCAGTTGCCCTGCCAAATCCTACCACGCGAAGCGTCTGCCGTCAGGCTTCGTTCATATCCGGATCGCACCAACGATCTGCACCCCAGTCTTCGTAGCCTGCTGCTCATCGGTATCGATCCACTCTGCCACGTCATTTCGTCTGCAAACCGCGTTCTGTAGAACGGCGTGTTATTGCGTCTAGTAAACGCTGAGGAAACGGTCTGTTTTGCGCGGCGTTGAATACATTGTCTCCCGATGCCTGGAGCGTCCCGCAGCGTCCGAAGGTGTCTCCGCCGTGTCCCGGCTTGGCTTCGGTTTGTCGCGAGTTTGTAGGTGGGGCTACCTCAAGACCGAGGCGAGCCGATCAAGAAATAGCAGACCAGCCAGGTCGTTTCTGTGTCACCTAGTTCCTGATGGGCCTAGCTATGATCTTTCATCTTTCGGTAATCTAGCCGATCAAGCTAGCTTGCCTCCCGTAGTACCCGCTCCAGTCGAAGCCGCTCTTCTCGCTCCAAGTCTCTGACGTCCGTGCGTCGCAAAAATACATACCTTTGCATGGGAGGTAGGTAGCCCACTCCGTGCGGTTCGCTCCGCGGTCAGGCCTGTGGGGCCTTCTCGTTCCCATCTTCCACCCCGTGCCCCTGAGGAACAGCTGCGAAGTCTCGGCAGTTCCGCAGAGAACCAGGAAACAGCGGCAGGGCGGTGGGTTTGGTTCCCTCACCCTCGACAGCGCACTGCCCGATGTCATTGCAACCGGCCTCATCTGGCACAAAGTGGGTGCAATCCCGACAGCGAACCCGCTTGTCGGTAGGCGCAGGCACTGGGTCCAAGCTGTCTGTGATGCTGGATTGGGTGGGTTTTAACTCAACGTCAACTATGTGTTTTTTTGCGACGCTTGCGACGCAATCCCCATTTCTAAGGGCTTCTAGTGCGTCGCAAATGTTGTCTGCGTCGCAAGTGTTGCGACGCGTTGCGACGCGAATGAGCCGCCTAGACCCCTGTCCCGTAGTCCGTATGAACTCAATCTCGATGCCGACCTCGCGGAAGTTCGGCGCCAGTCGGCGCAGCTTGCCCGAAAGACTTCGACCGTTCTTAGGCCACGACCGCTGTTTCCGGACCTTTTCCGGGGCCTTGGTGTCAAGTCGCTGCAGCAGTTCGGAAGCCGTGCCTTCAAAGGCTCCCGCAGCCACCTCGAGCAAGTAGGGTGTCAGGACAGAGGCTTCGAAGGCTAGTTCATTTGCTTCCCCTCGATTTCGCGTGTAGGCAACCATGAAGGGCACTTGTGCCGACTGAAGGGCCGGTTCGGCCGCAGCGACCCACACGCCGAAGTCGGCCATGCGGGGCAGTTGCGATAGCCGCACGTGGGGCAGGAGGGTCAGTTCCTACCGACTCCGTCTCGTAATAGACCAAAAAATTGGAGGATGTCCGATAGGCCGTAGAAAGTAGTGACTCTCCGGCCCGAGCCGATAGGCTCGGGTTGACTGATTCGTTTTAACGAAAAAGGAGAGTCGCTGTGAAGAAACGATACCAGATGGACCGCGAGAGCGCGGTCCGCGGATTCCGTAAGCAAGCCG
>Ga0315339_1001394_pt1 | contig 21630 bp, 19 predicted proteins | sample ASW17metaG_FD_204514 | JGI IMG/M metagenome (GOLD analysis project Ga0315339, IMG submission 204514) | Ammonia-oxidizing marine archaeal communities from Pacific Ocean, United States - ASW #17 | ecosystem: Environmental > Aquatic > Marine > Oceanic | place: USA: California | collected 2016-12-05
GAGCGACAATCAAACAGGCTAAATACAAAGGCACTTGCAAATCCCGCGGCCAGCGACGATCATCACATCGGCCGCCGCTTCTCATCCTGATTGACGCGCCGTTCCCATCCAGATTGTCGCGCTACAGGCGTCGCCGCTAACCTAACTCATTCTATTCGACAGCTTGTATAAGATGCGCGTGACCGGAAAGCAGCGACGCGAGTCTAGTTGGTTCGCCGCGCGCCATACCGCATTCGGTGGCGATGCCATCGACCCGCGCATGACGCTTCGCGGCAGCTAGTCTGGTCTCATTGCCTGCGGAATCATTGTGATGAATTAGGCCTAAATAAAGGTGGGTATCCGGGCTGATCGCCAGAATTTCTAACGGCGTGAAGTAGGCGTCGTCGGTGCGGTCCTTCATTACCGGCATATGAAAATACTGGATTGAACGTTTGACACTGGCGGAAATGGCGTTGGCCATCTCTACCAGAATGCCGGAATCCTTTGGCAGCACGAGATGCTCGTCGGCCGGGCTGCCATAGCAAAGGTGATAGCCAAGATCGACGGTCGCAGGAACGGCGTCACCAACGCGGGATAGAACTTGTATTGTCTCGGTACGAAAATCGACGGGTCCCGGTTCGAAATAATCCTCCCAGGCAAGAACCTCCTGGCATACATCCCATTGGATGGACAGGCGATCATGAGGCAGCAAGGACGTGATCTTCTCGACCTCGCCAATGAAATGCTGCGTTAAAGCTGGCAGGAGTGCCGGCCGATCGGATGGCACAATATTGTTATAGGCTGGTGCGATTGGCGTTGGTAGAGAGACCTGGAATTTGACCCCGGCCGGGATAACGCCGTCTTGCTGAAGCCGATCGAATGTTTTCCAGGACTCGATTGCCATGTCTGCATAACCGGTTTCAAACTTGGCCGGATCGAGCGTGGCACCCGGGATTAGCCGCAGGCGCGGTATCTCGCGGATTACCTTGCCGTCCCATTGGGTGAATGGAAAGGGGGCGAGGTCGTCGGTCACTTCGATCGCCGGATGTTCGGCCAGAACGTCCTGGAGAAATTTGATCCACATTTTGCGAATGCCGGTCTCGCCATCGGGCAGGCGAACAACATGCTGCCCCACGGCCTCGGATAGGGTTCGAAAAACACTCTCCGAGTTGGAAAGTGGAATGCTTCCTACAAAATGGACAATCGGTTGCTTGGCATTACATGCCGTCATATCAAACTCCCCCCGCGCCAATTGCGGCGCAGCCAGCTCTCACGTCCATCAATTGAAGAAATGATCAAACGGCTATGCCCTGGCGGCACGGCCCCCGGTCATTTTACAATTGGCGAGGCGCTGCCAAATTTCCCGGTGAAAACCATATCGGTAAGCGCCTGGCGAACCCGCGGCGCGACTTCTCGCTCCGCCAATTCATCCGGCAAAAGACTCGCTTCGCCTTGATAGCCAAGCCCAAACCCGCAAATCACATCGGTATCGTCTGGAACGGCATAAGTCTCCCGTACTTGGTCGCGAAGGATCCCAGCCATTTGGTGCACAACGACGCCGTGCTTAGTGGCCTGGAGGAGCAGCTGAGCCGTGGCCATGCCGGAGTCATATGTGTGCGTTGGGCTCGGCCGGTCATTGGCCATCATCTTGTACCCGCAAACAAATCCGATAACCGGCGCCAGACGTGTCCAGAGTTGGTTACGCTCGTTGACGCAGCTTTGCATCCTCTCATATTCGTCCGCGTCGTCACTGGTCGCGATGATGAAGCGCCAGGGCTGAGAATTATTGCAGGACGGGGCCCAACGCGCCGCCTCGAACAGGCTGACAAGAACTTCCTTGGGCACCGGGCGATCGAGGAAAGAGCGCGGGCTCCAGCGATCACGAATGAGTTCGTGGATCTCGACGCTTGTTTCGGCGGGTTTTTGTACTGTCATCTCTCAGGCTCCTCTTGGCCGCGCGCCGGCGCTTAAACTGGTCTCACGGGCGGTTCTTCTTTTTTGCCCGGCATGAATAGACTAGGACCCGCCGTGAGGCAAAGGGGCGAAACAGATTTGGTGCTGGCTCGAGAAGAAGCCTTTGAGACAAACCTTGGTCCACCGCTCTATGCCGTCGCGCCCAGCGGCTGCGATGTGCGTTACCTTGTACTAAGGCTGGCGAGTATCCGCACCACCAAGGGCTGGACGTGATCTTGCGCCACGGTACCTGCGCCGATATTCGGACTACTTTCGATGTCACTGGGCGCGGGGCTCTGTTCACTCTCAAGCGTTGCGGCAAGCTTCTCAAATTTTCGACGCGTTCCGCATCTCCCTCTAGTCGATGACAGTCAGCCAACGCCCGATAGGCCATTTGGTTCGGGCGCTTTCGACAATTGAATGATGAATACAGATTCTTGCGTCGGCAAGCTCGTTTAAGAGCGCCAAGATTAGGGCGAGAATACTCCGCACATTGTCGGCATTGCCCAACGGGTAATGATCATCGTAGATCCGGCGCAGCGCCTCGACCAGTTTACTGCACAACAATCCTGTCCATGCTTCAGACTTGTTTGATGCCTGTGGATTGAAAAGTCCCAAATACGTGATACCCATCAGCTGCAAGCAGAAAGATTACGGTTCTCCTACTGATCCTCTGTCGGGCCGTCACTTATTGCACTATCAACCGGCATGAGCAGTCCGTTTTCACGAAAGCTTTGGCTCAATGTAACAACATCGTCTTTGATGCGTTGCGATTCGATCTCTGGGAAAGCCTCGGACAAGAGTGAAGCGACGAATTTCGAATCTTCGCCGGCTGACAGCATCCGCCAGATCGCTCCGGCGGTGCTGTTGAGGTGAAAAATACGGCCGGTGTCCTCGTCGGCAATGAAGTGACCTGTATCAAGGCCTTTCTCAATAATGTTCGGTTTTGCCTGCCACAGCGGGTCGCCGATGATGGCTTTGTAGTCATCGTCAATAAGCGTTTGTCCTGACACTGAGGCGGCCTCCTCCGGCCAGGTGGAAAAGCGGCTTTCCAGAAGATCGGCGGCGTCTTCGGCCTCTGCATATCGCAATTCGAGCGTCGGTCGCGATGCAACTAGGTCGGACAGGCACGCAAGGATGCGGCCGGCGGGTATCTGGCGCGCGAAATTTTGCCAGATCAGCGTCTTGAGTGCGTCCGCTTTGGGAATTTCAGTGAGGACCGCGCTGCCGCTATCCGGTTCCCTGTTCAAATAAACGAATGCTCCGATCGGTGTCGGCTCGCCATTGGTCAATAGCTGATTGTCCGGCAGTGCGAGATAGCCATATCGCTTGCCGGTCAGGCCCATTGCCGCGGCCAGGAAAGTTCTACTCCGGCGCGCCAGGCTATCGGGAATCGGAAGTCGCATTCGCGGCGAGATCCCCGGACTGATTGCGTTTTGAGCCTCCGGCGATATATGGACGGCGTCGTCGGCGATGATGTTAAGACCGCGCGCGGCAAGCACCGCGGCCAAGGTACTTTTACCGGCGCGAAATCTCGCCGGGAACAACACGGCGCGTCCGCAAAAAACCGCCGCCGCCGAATGCACGCACATATTGTCCGTGGATTCGTTGGCCTGAACCATCAGCGCCTCGGCGATAAAGCTGCAGGCTCCATCAACTGGATCTTTGAGCGTATACTCTTGTCCGATCCATGAGCCGCGCACGGTCATCACGTGATCCGCACTTACAAAAAGCTCAAGTTGATGGTCGCGACCGGAGTCTTCTTCCGGCGAGATTGACCAGCCTTTTAGCAGGGAGCCAATCATCGGCCTCATGCCGGCGTCGAGGCGGGCATAAAAGGACGCTGGATAACCCGCGAATTCCAAGAGTTCAGTTTGATGGGCGTATTGCATATGTCGAACACATAAAAAGCAAAACCGAGCGCGATGCCCAAGGATATTCGCTAATATCGGCGACTGCCCCCGGCTTTAAGCTGTCGCGATCTGGTCGCTTATGCGCGCGACCATTTTCCCTTGTTGATGTCGAATTTCACCAGACCTTCCTCGCGCATCTCCATGAGCATCGTCTGGACTTCGTCCTCCGAACCACCGGGGTTGGCCACCGCCAGCACCGAGATGGTCGAGCGCGGTTTATCGAGCGCGGCCAGTAATCGCTCCTTAGTCATTGCGGGTATCTCCCTCTTACGTCGCCGCCAATCTCCATGGCGACTGTATTATCAGCAGACGAACTAGCGTGAGCGCGCCAATATTGATGTTGACCTCACGCTGACATAGGCGCTCCAATGCGCCAACACGTCCGCACTATCGGTTATTGTATATCTCGCTCTGCTGCAATGACCGATGACCATTGAAAGTGAGGCAAATGACAGAGCTCGAAACACTCGTGGTCGGTCCAATTCAGGCTAGCCTTGCGGTAAGTCATGACCTGAAAGGGCAGGGTGTCGAGCACATCGTTCTGGAACGATATCACATCATTGCAATGCCCGAGGAGATTGACCTTTCGGATTTTGGTACTGTCTTGTTCACTGGTGGTTACCAGCCCGATTACAAATCATGGCGTCCCCGGCCGGAAGCATTCGATGAGAACGGATTTGCGATCCAGAAGGACGGCACGAAGACGGTGGTCGACGGACTGCATTTCGTCGGCCCCACTTTTCGCGTAAACGCAAGTCGACTCTTCTCATGGGTGTTGGGGAAGACGCCGGAGTCGTAGCAAGAACTGTTACCGGGCATTGAACCCGCTAAGCCAATCCAGGGAGAGAACCAGAATGCCGCGTGAAGACAGTGTTACGTTCGAGTCCGATGGCCTGAAACTAACCGGAATCATCCACATTCCTGACAATTTGAAGGATGGCGAGCGCCGTCCGGCCTTTCTGGTCTTGCACGGGTTCGGTAGCAACAAGTCATCTGGCGGGTCTATCGTGCCATGCGCCATGTTGACCGCTATGGGGTATGTCACGATGCGCTTTGACATGCGCGGCTGCGGAGAGGCCGAAGGCGAATTTGGCCGCATTATCTGCCTTGATCAGGTCGAGGACACCAAGGCGGCGCACGCCTTCCTGGCCAGCCGGCCTGAGGTCGATCCGGATCGTATCGGCGCGCTGGGATCGAGTTTTGGCGCCGCGGTCTCCGTCTACACTGCTGGGGTCTATGACAAGATCGCCGCGGTCGTCTCGTCGGGTGGATGGGGCGATGGTGAGCGTAAATTTCGTGGCCAGCACGCAACCCCCGAGGCCTGGGAGAAGTTTACCAACATGCTCGAGGAGGGTCGCCGCCGCCGCGAGGAGACCGGGGAATCGCTGATGGTCTCACGTTACGACATTGTACCGATCCCGCCTCATCTACGGAATAATCTGGCACAAAGCTCAGTTGAAATGTTCCCGGCCGAGACCGCGCAATCGATGTTCGATTTCACAGCCGACGACGTCGTTGGCAATATCGCGCCGCGACCACTCCTATTGTTGCATAGCTCGGTCGATTCGGTGACGCCGACCGAGCAGTCGATTGAAATGTTCAAGCGGGCAGGCCAGCCGAGTGATCTGCACCTTACCGCCGATACCGACCACTTCATGTTCGCCGAGGAGAATGTGCGGGTGCGCAACATTCTCAGTGACTGGCTGGCCAGGTACCTGCCGGTCGAATAGAGCTGACAGAGGGTAGTAGGATTCCGCCTCGATTGGTCGCGCCAACTATGTCCTACGTCTCTGTCGGTAGCCTCACGACAAGCCGGAAGCGACCACCGGTCTGCTCAGCGCGAACGCTGCCGGCATGCGCCTCGACAAGTCGTTTTACGATGGCAAGGCCAAGGCCAGCATTGCGACCGCCGCCATGCGGATCGCCGGCACGCGCCGGATCGGTCCGATAAAACCGGTCGAAAAGTCGCTCGAGGTCTTGTGCCGCAATATTCTTGGACGGATTTTCGAAGCGCATTTCAGCGCGGCCCGGGTCAGAATAGTCGAGCGTTATGCTAGCGCCCACGGATACGACATTATCGGTATGCGGATCGGCACCGGCGGTCGGGCAATCCGCGTACTGAACGAGATTGGCGAGAGCATTGTTGAGTATCTGGTGAAGCCTTTTTGGGTCGGCTCTCACGGGCACCGATGCGCCCTGCGTATTGATGTCGAGCGTGATACCCCGCTCCATTAACGCGTGTCGGTGCGCTGCCGCCGCGGATTTAACCGCGGTTTCCAGATCGACAGGTTCGAATTCCAAACGTTCGTCGACCGATTCGGCTACCGCCAGCGCCGACAGGTCGTCAACCAGCGCGTTTAGGCGTTCCGCCTCAGCGTGAAGTACCTCGAAGACATCTGATTTTGCCTCGAAGATGCCGTCATTGAGGGCCTCCAGATATCCCTTGAGATTTGTCAGCGGTGTGCGGATCTCGTGGCTCAGGTCGCGCAGAAGCTGGCGCCGCCGTAGCTCCTCGTCCTCCAGCGTTTTTGCCATCACATTGAATGATCGACCCAGGGTACCAAGTTCGCCGGCCATGTCTGGGGCTCGAGCCGAGAAGTCGCCGGATGCTATCGTTTCGCTGGCGCGGGCCATCTTCCTCAGTGGCCGAAGAACGGCGTTGGTGAGAAGGAGGGACAGCCCAATACCAACAACCAGGGCAATGCCGATACCCCAGAACAGGCTTTGCTCGACATCGTCGACGAACATTGAATTGAGTTCGGTCGGGCTGATATTGAACTCCTTCATCAGCCGATCGAAATAGGTCTCCGTCAGCCCGTCGAACGTGATGTAGAGCACCATCGCCACGACACCGGCGACGATAATGTTGGCGACAACTAATTGGATCAAAAGCAGCGGCATTGCTCGCGCGCGGGTGTTTCGCTCATACGCCATTGTCTATGGGGCCTTGGCGGCGCGATAGCCGAAGCTACGCGCGGTTTCGATCAGTCGGGCGCCGTCCGCTCCCAGTTTGGCGCGGATGTTGTGCATGTGAACGTCGACCGCCTTGGGAACCACCGAGCCGCCGCGCGGATAGAGAAGATCGATGAGTTCTTCGCGCGAGAACACAACGCCTGGCCGACGCACGAGCGCGGAGATTATCACGAACTCCGATTGCGTTAGATCGACGGCCTTGCCGGCGAATGTGCACGTCTTGCCCGCCAAATCGACCTGAATGGGATAGCTCTGCCCACCGCTCGAGGTGTCGGCAGGCACTTCGTCAGTCGCCTGTCTGCGTCTTAGGATGGCCTTGACCCTGGCCACCAATTCACGCGGGCTGAACGGCTTGACGACGTAGTCGTCCGCTCCGATTTCGAATCCGCGAACCCGGTCGTCCTCTTCTCCCAGCGCCGTCAGCATGAGCACCGGCACCGAATGCTCCTTACGAATTTGGCGGCACACCTCCAGACCGCTGACACCGGGCAACATCAGGTCGAGCACCACGAGATCGTAGCCGACATCACCCGCCATGCACGCAAGGGCGGCGTTGCCGTCGGCGACAGACTCTGTCTCGAACCCACTGACCCTGAGATAGGTCGACAGCAGGTTGCGAATGTTCTCGTCATCCTCCGCGATCAGGATGCGCGTCACTTCTTTCTTCTCCTCGACAATTTTTAACGCAGGCGATGAATGCCCGGGTTTGTATGCACCTACTAGCTCTTCTGTATCTCCATTTTGCGCAAGTTGAACGTAAACAACAGTCCTTTCACGCCTTTGTGTCACGCCCTAACCAAACCCTTGCCGTCCGCCAACCCCGACCAAACTATCGGGGTTTAATTCTCTTCGTATCGGAGGCGAACTTCCGTTGGCCGTCTCTCACAGCGAACGGCCCTGATTCACTCGATAGAAAAGAGAAGAACCATGAACAGATTACTCACCAGCCTCGGCGCCGCTGCCGCGCTTTCGCTTGCCGCAGCCACCACCGCAGCCGCCGGTATGGCGAATACTTATGAGGTGACGGTCACCAATACCAACGCAGAGGAACTTATTGCGCCGGTTCTCGTCGCCAGCACCGCTCATGACGTTGATATTTTTGACGGCGATTACGTCACCAAGGAAGCCGAAGTCCAGGTCCTCACTGGCGACCCGGCCATGCTCGCCGAGCGCATCGGCGATGGTGCCACTGTCGCGCATGGAGAAGATGGCCCTCCCGGCGTCCTCCTCGGCCCCGGCAAGACGCTGACATTCGAGGTAATGACCAGCGCGCCTGAGATTCGTGTGTTCGCCATGGTCGCCCCGACTGTCACCAAGGACCACTATCTCACGACAACGTTCAAATTCTCGGATTCCGGTGATGGCATGTATTCGGCGAACCTCGATCGTCACGACATCGGCCATGACGAGGAGTCGATGGAAGATATGATGACCGATAACGCCTTCGGCACGGTTGCGATCAAGAAGCTGAACTAAGCTGAAGCCATTCGCCGGTCGATAGCGACCGGTCAGATTTCCTCACTGAGGAAACGCCCGGGTTATTATTCCCGGGCGTTTTCTTTGGTGCCGACAAACCTCGACCAGATAAACGAGCCAAAATGTTGCGGACCGTGCATTTGGTATAAATCGGTGTTTCGCGCCTATCCAAGGTCTAAACCGACGAACGGGACCAGCCGGAAACGCCATGATACGATAAAACGGAGTGAATTGAACTAATTGGCGTCCCGTCGATCAAGGTGGCGGACGCGGCGAAGCTCGGGAAATTTGTATGCCCACAGGCTGGTGATCGCCAAGATCCCGACGCCGCCGACAATCACGGTCGGCACGGCTGCGATCACAGCGGCAACCATCCCGGCGCGAAATCCGCCGATTTCATTGGAAGCACCGATGACGACCGTTGAAACGGCGTTGACGCGGCCACGGACTTCGTCGGGTGTGCGCAATTGAACCAAGGTTTGCCGGATATAGACGCTGATCATATCTGCCGCCCCCATCACTGAGAGCATGACCATCGAAAGCCAGACTACGGTCGAGACGCCGAACACTATTGTGCAAAGACCGAAGGCAGCCGTTGCGACGAACATGGTTATGCCGGCATGGTCGCGGATCGGCCGGCTGGTCAAATAGAAGGCCATCGATAGCGATCCAACACCCATTGAGGAATGCAATAGCCCGAGGCCCCACGGGCCAATGTCGAGGATGTCGCGTGCAAAGATCGGAAGAAGGGCAAGCGCACCGCCGAGCAGGACAGCGAAGAGATCGAGCGAAATAGCACCAAGAATAATCTTTTCGCGCCAGATATAGCGGAACCCGGCAGAAAGGCTTTGCCAGGTCGGTGGTTCGCTAACGGTCTTCTGTGGTGGCTTGGGAATGAGTGCTGCGCATCCGGCGGACACAAGAAACAAGGCGAAAGCGGCTCCATAGGCGATTTCAGCGCCGATCGCATATAAAAACCCGCCAATTGCAGGGCCGACAATGCTCGCCACATGCCAGGACGACGACGACAAAGCGATGGCGCTCGACAATTCCTCCGCCGGCACGAGATTGGGAACCAGCGATTGCGTTGCTGGATTTGCAAAAGCGCGGAATGTTCCAAAGAGTGCCAAAATAAAAAATATGATGTGAGTGCTGATCGAACCCCGCCAGGTAAAGAAGAGGATTGCGGCTGCGCATAGCCCTTGGCCGATGAGGCAGATCGCCGTAATGATTCGACGGTTGAAGCGATCGGCAACAGCGCCAGTGACCAGAACGAGCAACAGAGCCGGGGCAAACTGAAAAAGTCCAACGAGCCCGAGGTCGGCCGGATTGCGGGTAAGATCATAAACCTGCCAGCCGATACCGACGGCGACAATCTGCGTGCTCATGGCAGCGAGCACTCGCATGATGAAAAAAAGTGCGAATCCTCGATTGCGAAGAACCTGCCAGCCGCTGGGCGGTCTTGCCTTTGGCGCAAGGGTCATTTGCTTCCAATTCGATCGATGACGGTGAACCAGGGACGGCCCATATTGGATATCTGCCCGTTTATTGACGGGCTGGCGCCAGGACATCGTCAATAACATTAATCCTGCGGTCGAGGGATGTCACCGGAGAACAATGACGCATCGCGCAGCCGATCCTGATCAAACGCAGCAGAGTCTCGCTACAACTTATCCTGCAGCCAATCGAACATTGTTGCCATGGCTATGCTGAGATAGTCGCGCTGACAATGCTGCGAGCCTCCTTCCTCGGTCGTAAAAACGCGCAGTGTTTTGTCGGTTGAACCAGACGCGTTGTAGAGCGCTTCGGCGTCGGCCATGGGAATCTGCTCGTCGTCGGCGCCGTGAGTTATCAGAAAGGGGCAGCGCATTTTCTGAACAACACCATCCAAACGGTAGTCATCTAACTTTTCTAGGGCCTCTGCCAAAGTATCGACGCCGAGGATCCAGCTTATGTGATGGCCGGGGACAGACAGCGATGTCTGGAATTGTGCGTCAATCCGCTTTTTCCACGTCGCGTGGTAATCCCAAATGGCACCCCAGGCGATGCATACCTTGAAGCGCGGTTCCATCGCGGCGCATCGCGGTGCGTAATAGCCACCGAGGCTGACGGCGATGATGCCGATCCGCTCGGGATCGACATCGGCGCGGGTCTCGAGGTAGTCGAGACAGGCGCTCCCCGCGACCTCGTAATCGTGGCGCAACGGCATGCCGCGAAATCGGATGGCTTCGCCGGTGCCCGGGCCATCCATCACCAGACAGGAAATTCCACGGCGGACCAGGTCCGGGACGCCGCGGACATATTGGATCTCCTTGGTGATATCCAGACCGTCGAAGAACACAACGCAAGGCGCCCGCTCGACGTCCGTGTTCTCGGCATGCACGAAATATCCGGGCAGGCTGGCGCCCTCATAGGGGACCTCAACCACCTCTATCCGCGGTCGATCGGTGAGCGCGGCGTATTGGTGGAAACACTCGATTGATAATTTGAAAGCGTCGAGAGCCGCATCGTTCTTGGGCGTTTGGAAGCGCTCGGCCCATTGATAATAGTTGCAGGCCCGCAGATAGGCTGATGCGGCGCTCAGCCCGTGCCCCGAATTCGCGGCATTGTCGCCGAGTTCGCGAACCTGGTTGGCCAGTCGGAGCCATTCATCGAACCAAGCCTCATCGTTGCCCAATTTGTCGCGAAGCCGCCGGCCGGCACGGTCGACTTCGCCGATATCGCTGCCTCCCATGCTGGCGGTTCCCAACATCAGGCAAATCGTGGCAGACCAGCGATAGTCGCTGGGAAAATAGGTAAACCAGTTCGCTTCTTTCGGTGCGATCGTTGCCATCGCTGTCTCCAACCCTGTTTATTAAACTCACGCTGACGCCAGCGCCGAGGCCGGTTGCCCTGCCGATTGGTCCAAATCAAAAGAATCCGTTGGCAATGTTAGTTTAGTACCGGACTGGGCGCCAGCGGGAGTGCTGCAATAGCCAAGTTCGCTTGCGCTAATCTACGCTGATAGCTTGACCCGCGGCCCTGTCCCCATCATCAGTGTGGCGTCGACAGCATAACGCAATCGAGAGCCCCACATTCATGTTTGATTTTGACCGGTTCATTGAGCGTCGCGGCACGCACGCTACGAAGTGGGACAACATGGATCGCCTTACGGGCACCGAATTGCCGGACGCGATTCCGATGTGGGTGGCGGACATGGATTTTGCCGCGCCGCCGGGTGTAACGGCAGCGCTCACCGCCGAGATCGAACGCGCCACGCACGGCTACTACGCCGACACGGGAACCTGGGCTGCCGCGCTGGTGGATTGGATGGCGCGTCGCCATGATCTGAATGTGGAACCGAGCTGGGTAAGCCCAACACCCGGGGTCGTCTCGGGGCTGGGAAATATCCTTCAGGCGGTTAGCAAGCCCGGCGACGAGGTTGTCGTCTTCCCGCCCGCCTATCATGCTTTCCGCCGAATCATTGTTGCCAATGAACGGCGCATTCTCGATGCCGAGCTTGTCGAGAGCCAGGGACGCTACGCGATGGACCTAGAAAGTCTACGCAGCAAACTGACGCCCCGAACGAAAGTTGTTTTCTTTTGCAGTCCGCACAATCCAGGCGGTACCGTATGGCCGGCGGATGAGATTCGGGCGCTGGCCGATCTGTGCGCCGAGCGCGATCTGGTCCTGGTTTCAGACGAGATCCATTGCGATTTGGTATATGAGGGTGCCAAACACACACCAACGATCGCAGCCGCGCCAGAGATCGCCGACCGTCTGATCACCTGCGTTGCCGCGACCAAGACGTTCAATCTCGCCGGCGCTCATGTCGGCGCATGCATCACGCAGAATAAGGAGCTAAAGCGCCTCGTTGATGCGCGGATTTCGGCGAATGGCCTTGGCTCATACAATCGCTTCGGTATGATTGCCACCGAGGCGGCCTGGCGGACCGGCGAGGAATGGCTTGATGCGCTACTGCCGTATTTGGCAAAGAACCGTGATCTTTTCGACGAACGAATTCATGCTGCGGTACCCGGCGCGCGCTCGATGAGCGTCGAGGCGACCTATCTCGGTTGGGTCGATTTTTCGGGAACTGGTCTGCCGCCCGGAGAGATTGCAGCCAGAGTCCAAAATCAAGCGCGCATTGTTGCAAGCCCCGGCAAGCAGTTTGGGCCTGGCGGCGAGACATGGCTGCGCTTGAATTTTGCCCTGCCGCGTCCGATCCTTGATGAAGCCCTTGGTCGACTGGAAGATGCGTTCCAGGATTTGCGAATTGAGAAGTGAGAAACAGGCGATGAAGCGACCCGTGGTCGGCGTGATTGCCAGCGAACATTTTGTAGCCAATCGGTTCTCCGCGCAGCGCGTTGGAGAGAGAAATCTCCTCGCGGTGGCCGAAGTCTCGGGGGCCTTACCGATGATGTTTGCCGGTTCTCCGGAAATCACCGTAATTGATGACTTGCTCGGCGTTGTCGACGGCGTGTTACTGACCGGAGGGCGGGCAAACGTTCACCCGACTCATTTCGGTGTCGAGCCAAATGAGAAACACGAGCCTTATGATGAACGCCGCGACGCACTGGCGCTGGAGTTGGCCAATGTCTGTGTTGCTCGCGGCGTGCCACTCCTTGGAATTTGTCGTGGTATTCAAGAGATGAATGTCGCCTTCGGTGGCACGCTACATCCCGAGATTCGTGAGCTGCCCGGACGCGTCAACCATCGGATGCCACGGACCGAAACCGGTGAAATTCACCCTGACGAGGAGGTCGTTTTCGCCGACCGTCATGATGTCCGCCTCGTACCGGGGGGGGCCTTCGCGCAACTTTTCGGGAAAGAGACAGTCCGCGTCAACTCGCTTCACGGACAAGGCATTCTTGAGCCGGGCAAGCGTGTCGTCGTCGAAGGTGTAGCGGATGACGGGACAATCGAGGCGATTCGAATTTCCGATGCTTCGGGCTTTGCGCTTGGCGTGCAATGGCACGCGGAATACGACCCGCAAAGCAATCCAATTAACCGGGCGTTGTTCAAAGCATTCGGCGACGCCGTTGCGGCGCGGCAGCGCGCTACCTAGGCCGTTATTTCTTTAACGTGCAACAAGGGCTTTCCTCGTTGCAAAAAAAACTGTCAGCAGCAAGCTTGCCACCTGCAAGTGATGCAAGAAAATCAACATAGTCGATCTTTTTCCAATGCGATGGTAATGAGTATAATCGATAGCCGGAGTTTATCGGGAGAGGGCGGAACGATGAAAGTTTGCCGACTGTTTTTTGCAGCTTTCTCACTGGTAGTTTTGGCAACGCCTGTTGCGACACAAGAAACGGTAAGGCCGGTCAAACTTGGTATTGTCTCTGCCAAGGCGGATGAGCAAGTTAGGCAGTTCTTTGGTCAGATAGCTGCCCGGCAAACGGTTGATCTTGCATTCCAAGTGAATGGTCAGATCCAGGAGTTTCCGATTATTGAAGGCGCCCCGTTGGCAAAGGGGGATTTGATTGCACGCCTTGATCTGGAGCCCTTTGAGCTATCGTTGGAGCAGGCACGGCTTCAAAGTGAACAAGCCGACCGGACCGTAGATAGGCTACAAAAGCTGAGCAGCAACGCTGTTTCGCAGGTGACTGTCGAAGATGCCATCACCGCAGCGCACCTATCAGCCATATCAGTTCGAAATGCTGAATATGCCATGGAGCATGCCAGTCTATTTGCGCCGTTCGATGGGATCGTTGCTTCGCGCAATGTCGCGAATTTTACGACGATCACAGCGGGAACCCCGGTTGCTCGAATTCACGACATGTCCGAACTCAGTGTAGAGATTGATGTTCCCGAGGTTCTCTTTAGGCAGGTTGGCGAGGACCCAAATCTTGAAATCTACGCCACGTTCCCTGGCGACGATGAAAGATACACACTTGAGGTCCGGGAGTTTAATGCAGAGGCGTCAACGGTTGGCCAAACATTTCGCCTGACTCTTTCTATGGGCTTGCCGGAAAACGAACGAGTATTGCCGGGTTCGTCCGTGACCGTAGTAGGAAAGTTGATCAGCGATGACACGACCATCAATATCCCATCCTCAGCTATAATTGTTGACGCAGAGGAAAGTCTCTTCGTTATGCTTTTTGAGCCGACCGGGGCGCAGGCGGGAACCGTCCGTAAAGTGACCGTCGAGGTTAAGCCCAACCGTCAAGGTGGATTCAACTTGCTATCGGGCGTTGAGCCGGGCTCCGAAATCGTCGTCGCCGGTCCCGCCTCTCTTGAGGATGGGCAAAGCGTCCGGCGATTTGTCGGCTTCTCGAACTGAGAGACCGATGTCGATCGCCCGCACCGCCATCGAAAAACCGATTCTCACATGGCTCCTAATCCTCGGCTGTTTTTTGGGCGGCCTCTGGGGTTTTTCCAGCCTCGGCCGTCTGGAAGATCCGGCATTCACGATCAAACAGGCAGTAGTCCTGACCCAATATCCGGGGGCATCGGCGGAGCAGGTGGGCAAGGAGGTTTCGGAACCGCTGGAGTCTGCAATCCAAAAAATGGGTGAGGTCGACACGATCACCTCGGTCAACACGCCCGGGCAGTCTTTGATCGAGATAGAGATCGAGGCAACCTACAGCAGCGAAGAATTGCCGGAAATATGGACGAAGCTCAGAAACCGCGTGCAAGACACCGCGCGACAGCTACCCGAAGGTGTGACTCAGCCCTTTGTGAACGACTCGTTTGGCGATGTCTTCGGAATCTACTATGCGGTCACGGCCGAAGGCTTTTCTGACTCCGAAAAGCATGAATTAGCCACGTTCCTCCGTCGAGAGATTCTCGATGTTGACGGGGTTGCGGATGTCGATGTCTCAGGCCTTCCCGATGAAGCTATTTTTGTCGAACCATCGCTTACGCTTTCTCTAAACCAAAACATTCCTCCTGATGCCATTGTCGGTGCCATCGCGACTTCCAACAGCGTGGCAGATGCGGGTCATGTCGATAGGGCCAACAGCCGCACTGTCATCCAAACTCCTGATGGTTCCGACACGGTCGCTGCAATTGCCGGTCTCTCTGTCGGTGTTGGTGGCGAGGTCCTCAACCTATTTGATATTGCTGAGGTCTATCGTGGGCGTCAGGACAATCCCGATCTGAAAATTCGCTTCAACGGGACAGAGGCCTTTACGCTCGGAATCGCGGGCCGTTCCACCGAGAATATTGTTGAGGTCGGGCAAAGGGTCGACGACCGGCTTAGTCAGCTAGAAGTTTCAATACCCTTCGGTGTCGAGCTGAATCCGATCTACCAGCAGCATATCGTTGTCGGTGAGGCGAGCGACTCGTTTCTCATAAACCTCGCAATGTCAGTCGGAATTGTGATCATCGTGCTTGCCGTCTTTATGGGTTTGCGTGCGGCCGTGGTGGTCGGAGCGACACTATTCTTGGCGGTTGTCGGTACATTTTTCTTCATGGCCATATTTTCAATTGAAATGGAACGAATTTCGCTTGGCGCGCTGATCATCGCGATGGGAATGCTTGTCGACAATGCCATTGTTGTGGCGGAGGGCATGCAAGTCGAAATGCAGCGAGGGACTGCATCTGGCGATGCAGCGGCGGATGTGGCGTCAAAAACCCAGATCCCGCTTTTCGGCGCTACGGTTATCGGAATTATGGCCTTTGCAGGCATCGGTCTGAGCCCTGATGCTACTGGCGAGTTCCTCTTTTCGCTGTTCGCAGTAATCGCTATCTCGCTGCTTTTGAGCTGGATTCTTGCAATAACCGCGACGCCTCTGCTTGCACATTATTTCTTCAAGCGCGGTGGGGACGATACTTCGCAGCAGGATGCCTATGGTGGTCGCGTTTTCCAGCTTTACGGCGGCATGCTGCATGGTGCTTTTAAGGTACGATGGCTCGTGATATTCGCGCTTGTTGTCATAACGGGTGTGTGCCTAGCCGGGTTTGGACAGATCAAGCAGCAATTTTTTCCGAATTCCAGCACGCCGCTCTTCTTCGTGCATTACAAACTGCCGCAAGGGACCGACATCGAGACCACGTCGCGCCATTTGACCGAAATGGAAAACTGGCTGGCGGGACGCGACGACGTCGCCTCAGTGACGAGCTTCGTTGGACAGGGCGCGACCCGGTTTATGCTGACCTATTCCAGTGAGAGCCCGAATCCGAGTTATGGGCATCTGGTCATTCGCGCTGAAGCGTTGGATCAGATCCCCAATCTAAGGGCGGATCTGGACGCCTTTGGCGCCGAAGCCTTTCCAGAGGGAGAGTTCCGCACCGAAAGGCTTGTGTTTGGACCAGGCGGCGGCGCGCCGATCGAGGTGCGCTTTAGTGGCGGCGATCCTGCAGTCCTGCGTCAATTGGCAGAGGAAGCTAGACGCGGCATGGCTAGCGCCTCAGACAACCTCGTCAGTCTACGGACGGATTGGCGCGAGAAGGAGCTGGTTCTGAAACCTATCTATGCGACTGACCGGGCTCAGACCGCCGGCGTCGCCCGTGATGACATCGCCGATACGCTCCGATTTGCGACGGATGGAATCACGAGCGGGATCTATCGTGAAGGAGAGCGGCTGATCCCAATCATCGTTCGGCTTGCAGAGGATTCTCAAGTTGGGATGATGGATCAGCTCGTGTACTCGTCGTCCGCAAACGACTTTATCCCGTTGGAACAGGTCATCGACGGGTTGGACTATGAGACGCAGAATACTTTGGTGCAAAAACGTGATCGGGTGCCAACGATTACAGTCAGTGCCGATGTACCCGCGGGTGTCACCGCCTCATCCGTACAAAGGGAAATCAACGAAGCCGTCGAAGCAATAGCACTGCCTCTCGGTTACCGGATGGAGTGGGGCGGTGAGTACGAAAACTCGTCCGAGGCGCAACAAAGCCTCGGTAGTCAACTGCCGCTCAGCCTGATCGTCATGGTTCTGATTACGATCCTTCTGTTCAACGCATTGCGGCAGCCGATCATCATCTGGCTTCTGGTGCCGATGTCGGTAAACGGAGTCGTCTTGGGGCTCTTGGGGACCGGCATGCCATTCACCTTTACCGCACTTCTGGGGCTTCTCAGCCTTTCAGGGATGCTGATCAAGAACGGGATCGTTCTGGTAGAGGAGATTGATCTGACGCGTGAGCAGGGCCTGGAACTTGCGGACGCTATTGTCACCGCATGCAAGTCGCGTATCCGCCCAGTCGTTCTCGCCGCCGCGACAACGATCCTGGCCATGATACCGCTTCTCTCGGATGCGTTCTTTGTCAGCATGGCAGTGACCATCATGGGCGGCCTTGCTTTTGCATCGGTTCTTACTTTGATCGCAGCGCCTGTGTTCTATTATGTGTTCTTTTCCCGGAACGAGGAGGTCCGCGTAAATGCCGCAACAGTTTGAAGCAGGAAGCCATGAATGATCGTCAAGCTTGCCTGAACCCTCTTGTTGCGCCGGTTAAAAAGTCCGCCGCCTATTCGAGCCCATCGACCTCATACTTGTCATCGTTGACATCGCCTCGGCGGCTACAATTAGTTTTTGGTTTTTCTTCGTTTACACAGGATCCCCAAGCTCAATGACCGCTTCCAACTACCCCCACGCGATCGTCTATCCTTCACGCCGCTCAGCGGTTTTTGGGCGCAACGCTGTTGCGACGTCTCAACCGCTGGCGACGCAGGCTGGAATCTCGATGCTTGCCAAGGGTGGAAATGCGGTGGATGCGGTGCTTGCCGCTGCGATCACGCTGGTCGTCGTCGAACCTACCGGCAATGGGCTGGGCTCGGACGCGTTCTCGATTGTCTGGGACGGGAGCGAGCTACACGGCCTCAACGCCTCTGGCCGCTCGCCGGCCGGATGGAGCCCGCGGCGTTTCAATGGCATGAGCGAGATGCCAAAGCGCGGATGGGATAGCGTCACGGTTCCCGGCGCCGTATCCGCCTGGATGGAGCTTTCCGAGCGTTTCGGCAAGCTTCCGTTCCAAACGCTGTTCGAGCCGGCCATCGGTTACGCCGAGCGTGGCTATCACGTTACCCCGGTCATTGCCACGCTGTGGCGGGGAAACGCGCAAGAGCTGCACACTCAGCCAGGTTTTGCCGAGGCGTTCATGCCGGGTGGACGGGCGCCCTTGGCCGGTGAAATCTTTCGCTCCGAGGAACTCGCGGGCTCGCTCCGGATGATTGCCGAGTCGCGCGGCGAGGTATTTTATCGGGGGTCGCTAGCCGAGAAGATCGGGGCCTTTGCGGTAGAGCACGGCGCAGCGCTCACAGCCGACGATCTGGCGCAGCATCGCCCCGATTGGTGCGGGACGATCGGAAAGGATTTTGGCGAGGTGACGCTCCGCGAGATTCCGCCCAACGGTCAGGGCATTGCTGCATTGATGGCGCTTGGCATCATTGGCGAACTTGGGATTGAAGAATTCGCGCCGGATACGCCGGATGCCTATCACCTGCAGATAGAGGCGATGAAGCTCGCCTTTGCCGATGTCGAGGCCTATGTCTCCGACATTGCCTTCATGAACGAAACGACCGTCGATCATCTTCTCGACCCAACCTATCTGTCTGGGTGCGCTAAATTGATTGACCCGGGCAGGGCGCAATCTTTCGGTCCGGGTTGCCCGAAGGAAGGCGGTACCGTCTGCCTGTCGGCCGCCGACGAAAGTGGCGTTATGATCTCCTACATTCAGTCGAACTATTCCGGCTTTGGTTCCGGCGTCGTTGTTCCCGGCACGGCGATCAGTTTACAGAATCGCGGCTACGGTTTTTCTTTGACGCCGGGTCATCCCAATGAAGTCGGCCCGTCAAAGCGACCGTTCCACACGATTATACCGGGCTTTGTGATGAAGGACGCCGAGCCGCTGATGGCATTCGGGTTGATGGGCGGCCCGATGCAGGCGCAAGGGCATCTTCAGATGACGCTGCGGACCCAGTGCTGGGGTCAGGATCCCCAGACGGCGGCGGAGGCACCGCGGTGGCGGGCAACCGGCGGGCTCAACGTTGCGATTGAGTCGAATGCCGGAGCGGCGGTACTATCCCAACTCGCCGAACGCGGTCACGCGGTGATCGAGGAGGCGCCGGATGGAAATTTCGGATTTGGTGGCGCTCAGCTTATTCAGAGGATCGCGGGAGGCTATGTCGCTGGTTCCGACCCGCGAAAGGATGGCTGCGCCGCGGCGTTTTAAATGGTGCCGACCATCGACCTGCCCTTGCGTGCAAGAGTTCAACGTTGCTTTGGCCGTCTTTCGGAGCCAATTTGTACCGTAAATATGCGGCCGTCGAAGGCAGCGGAGAAATTTGATGGATACCACGAGATTTGAGGTTGTCAGCTCGAAATCCTGCCCCTTCGCGCAGCGAACCCGCATGGCGTTTTTGGAAAAGGATCTTGCCTTCTCGGTGACGGAGATAAGCCTTGAGGATAAGCCCGATTGGTTCCTTGCCATCTCGCCCTACAGCAAGGTGCCGCTGTTACGCGATGGCGACGCGGTGATCTACGAGTCGGCGGTAATCGCCGAATACCTCGAGGAGGTCTGGCCGGAGCCACCCTTGATGCCGGCCGATCCGGTGACGCGGGCGAAAATGAGAATCTGGGTCGACTTCGCCAATGTCCGCTTCATTCCGCATGTCTACAGGCTGATGATGGCCCAAGAAAATGCTGCCCAGGAGCGCCAGGAAAATCTGCTTCGTACAGCGCTTAATCGGATGGAAGTACATTTGGCGAGTGGCGATGCGGGTCAGTTCTGGATCGGCGACCGGTTGACTTACGCCGATCTTGCTTTTTACCCGCATTTGGAACGCTTCTGCGCGGTCGAACATTATCGCGGCTTCAATATTCCCGACGAATGTCCGCGGGTGAAGGATTGGCTGGCGATGATGAGTGAGCGCCCGAGCGCCCGCAAAGTTGCCCGTGGCGCGGAAACCCTCATACGCAACTGGGTGAAATACGCTCGCGGCGGCGGTGACGGCGCGACGGCGCGCGATATGCGCGACGTGTGAGCCCGTTGGTGGTGTGCGGTGAGCATTGCCGCCACCGACATCACCGAGCGCCGGCTCGCCGAATTCAAAATTTCTCGTGCAGCGGCGGCGGCGTACCCAACCTTGGGCGGCCCTTTTGGAAGGTGCCGGTTAGAGCACCCCCGCCACCGGCTCTCGATGCGAGATGGGACGGCTCGCCTTGCCAACGATCTCGGCGTAATCGTCGATGTCCTTGGCTTCGCCGATCAAGAACCCTTGAACTTCATTGCAGTCTTCGCCCTTCAGGAACGCGCATTGCTCGTTGGTTTCGACGCCTTCGGCCAAGACCGGCAATGAAAGGCTGTGTGCGAGCCCGATAACCGCGTGAATGATTGCTGGCGATTGTGGATTCTTGCCGAGCTGAGCAACAAAGCCCTTGTCGATCTTGATTTTGTCGAACGGGAAGGATTGCAGATAGGACAGCGAGGAGTAGCCCGTCCCGAAATCGTCCATGGCGATCTTCACGCCAATCGCCTTGAGTTGGTGCAAAATGGAAATTGCACGTGAGAAGTCCTCAACCAGCGCGCTCTCCGTGATCTCAAGTTCAAGCCGCCCCGGCGCGAGGCCGGTTTCCATGAGTACGGTTTTGACAAGCATCGGTAAATCGCCACTCTTGAACTGGACCGGCGATAGATTGACCGCCACGTGCAGGTTTTGCTTCCAAGTTGCGGCCTCGCGACAGGCTTGTCGCAGCAGCTGTTCACCCAACTGGATAATGAGCCCGCTTTCCTCGGCAATCGTAATAAAGACGTCTGGGCCAATCATTCCGCGTATGGGGTGTTGCCAGCGCGCCAGTGCCTCGAATCCGATGATCTCGCCGGTGATGCGGGCTTGCGGTTGGTAGAACAGCGTCAACTCATCATTGTCGACGGCCAGGCGGAGTTCGTGTTGCAGCCGTCGCCGTTGGCGTAATTCCTTGTCCATCGCGTCGTCAAAGAAACAGATGCGGCCGCGCCCCTCGCTCTTTGCCCGGTAAAGGGCGGCGTCGCTATTGGCCAAAAGCGTAGCCGCATCGGCACCGTCATTGGGAAAAATCACCACGCCAATGCTCGCGCTGGCAAAGATTCTTTGACCGCCGAGGTCAATCTCGTCGGTCATGGAAAGTTGCAATCGTTCAGCAAGATCTTTGGCTGCCGCCGGCTGTTGCCCCTCGGTAATCAGGATGCTGAATTCATCTCCCCCTAAACGCGCCACGAATGCGCCCTGGGCGAGGTTCTTGAAGCGCTCCGCCACCTTCTGCAGAAGTGCGTCACCTGTCGCCTGCCCGAAAACGTCATTGACCTCCTTAACAGCCCGTTGACGAAGTCCCGGTTGACTGACTCAATGATGACATTGGGATTCGACCGGGGTTGATACGATGGCGATGCGACGCGAGACGGGTGTTCAAGGCGATTTGGTCGTGACCTGGGC
>Ga0315339_1001395_pt1 | contig 21628 bp, 18 predicted proteins | sample ASW17metaG_FD_204514 | JGI IMG/M metagenome (GOLD analysis project Ga0315339, IMG submission 204514) | Ammonia-oxidizing marine archaeal communities from Pacific Ocean, United States - ASW #17 | ecosystem: Environmental > Aquatic > Marine > Oceanic | place: USA: California | collected 2016-12-05
GCACGGGTGCCGGTACTCACCGTCATCGTGCGCAAATGCTACGGCATTGCGGGGACGGTGCCGTTCGACAAAAACGGTGTGGATCTCCAGATTGCGTGGCCCTCCGCCGAGTGGGGGTCTCTGCCCATTGAAGGTGGCGTTGCCGTGGCTTTCCGGCGTGAGATTGCTGCCGCGCCCGATCCCAAAAAACGCGAGGCAGAACTGGAAGAGGAATTCCGTGAACTTTCGTCACCCTTCCTCACGGCTCAAGCGTTTGCGGTGGAGGACGTGATCGACCCGCGCGCCACCCGTCCACTGCTCTGCCGCTTCCTCGACGCGGCACAAGCCCGCATCAAATCCGACTTCGGTTAGCGCTACATTGTGCCAGGCACGATGTTACTGGTCGATATCGGCGACTTCGTAGCAGCGCTCCATCAGTTGGAGGGATTTGAGGTTGTCCAAGCGGTCGGTCCAGAACGGCTCGCCGGTGCGGACGCCGTGGGCGAAGTCGCGCACGGCATTCGTGAAGCAGGCTTGGTAGTTGGCCATGAGGTCGTGTTCCACGGGCGGGGCGTCACTGCCGACGAGGAACAGCTTGTCGCGATCAAAGATCATGGTGTCCTTGGTGCCAATCAACTCCAGGCGGTCGCTGGGCCGGGCTGGATAACCGGGCGCTGACATGCTGCCGTCGACCACGACGGTGATGCCGGTCTCGCCCCGCATGACGATGATCGCGATGTCTTCACCGACCAGCTGCTTGTTGACCCGGTCCATCTCTGCTGACACCACCTCGAACTCGCCAAGCAGCGATCGCAGGACATCAAGCTGATGGATCAGCAATTCGAAAGTGATGAGCCGCTTGAAGGTTGCCAGATAGGGTTGACGGATGAGATCGGGCGGCGCTGAACCGTCGGCAGCCGGTGCCAGGCCGGGACTGCGCACCGTCATGCGGGCGTGGGTGACCGTGCCGATGCGGTTTTCGTCGAGCCACTCCCGCATCTGAAGATAATGGGGCCGCCAACGGAAGTTCTCGTGAACCATGAAACGAATCCGTTCACCGACATCGGCTATCAGGGCTTCCGCCTCTGCCACGGTCGGTGTGACCGGCTTCTGAGAGCACGCGTGCACCCCGTGATCAGCGGCGATACGAACGAGATCGGCGTGGGAATCTACCGGTGTCGCAATATCGACGGCGGCGGGCGTCGTTTCCTCCAGCATGGTGGTGAAGTCGGGAAAGACCGCGGGAATCCGGTATTCCCGTGCCCGCTGTTCCGCCTTCTCTACGTCGGGGTCACAAATCGCGACGATCTCTACGCCATCGACTTTCGACCAGCCATGGAGGTGGAACTGGCTCATCAGACCGGCGCCCGCGAAGGCCACACGAAGGTTCGTGCCGTCATTCATGATGTGTGTCTCTCAGTAGGTTGGCCTTTTCAAATCGAGTCGGCGTACGTAATGGTCCGACCCACGTCAGCGTGAGCTCTGGATGGTATGCGGAATGGCGCGGTTAAAGGGGCGTAGGATGCAGTTTGCCGAGGATATCCTGCCGGCGCATCAGTTTGCGTTGGGCGTGATCCGGAAAGTAGGTGAGGAGGATGAGGTTGTTCTCGATCAAGACGTTGATCAAATCTTCAAGAATACGGAGCAGATCGCCCTCGTACTCATACCCGAAGAGAACGTAAGCATGATTTCCCCCATATCCCTTGCCGGCCAGTCCCGATGTCGAGTGTAGCGAGTTGGCGAGACAAATCCAAAGACTGTGTGGCGACCGGAGCTCCGCCAGCCCGTCTCGACAGCGAGCGTGCGATACGGCAGAATCCGCGCTTATCCCCACATAGGGTGTAGGGTATTTCCTGATACTGCCTAATGCCCGCTTGCGTTGCGTGTAGGATACGACGCCTGCCGCAAGGTGGATCTTTTGAGAGAGGTGACATGAGTCAGACTGGCATAACCGGGACATCTCACGGCATTCAGTCCCAAGCTGGGCAGACTGTATCGCTACCTGCCAGGACGGTAGCTGTAATTGGTGCGGGAGCCTCGGGTCTCTGCACGGCGAAGCATTTGCTTGAAGCGGGGCTTGATGTCACCATTTTCGAGATCGGCACCCAGGTTGGCGGCCTGTGGTGCTACATGAATGATAATGGCCGTTCGTCCGCCTATCGGACGCTTCATATCAACACGGCCAAGAACATGACAAATTTCAGCGATTTCAAGTTTCGCGATGATGTCCAGCGGTTTCCCAGTCATGAGGACGTGCACGCCTATCTCAAGGAATATGCCGAACATTTCGGGGTGATGGAGAGGATTGAGTTCAAGGCCAAGATCAAGGCCGTGACCCCATTGTTCGAACCCGGCAAGGACGATTCCCGATGGGAGATCGAGACCGCCGGCGGCCGCAAACGGTCTTTCGACAATGTTTGTGTGTGCACGGGACATCTGACGAAACCAATGGACGTTCCCGAATTCAAGGACAATTTCCAGGGAGAGTATGTTCATTCCCATGACTACAAGGAGCCTGATCCGTACATGGGCAAACGGATTTGTGTCGTGGGGGTCGGAAACTCGGCGGTGGATATCGCCAGTGATGTGTGCGTTTACGCCAAGCGGTGTGTTTTGGTCGCGCGGACCGGCGTGTGGATCGCGCCAAAGTTGCTGTTCGGCGTGGCCTTCACCGACATTACCGAAATGTTTATGAAGACATGGGTACCGGAATGGTTCCGCTCGCGGGCTCTGACGTTCCTGATCTGGTGTGTGCACGGAGACATGAAGAAGATCGGCCTGCCGCCGATCACCAAGAAGGTCCATCCGACGAGCAGCGCCACGGTCGTGAACGATATTGCCTATGACCGCATCTTCGTGAAGCAAGGCATCGACAAAGTTGAGGGCAAGACCCTGCATTTTGTGGATGGAACCTCGGAAGAGTTCGATGTTCTCATCACGGCGACGGGTTACCTGATTGAGTTGCCGTTCCTGTCACAGGACATTGTCCCGCTGGAAGGCAACAACCTCAAGCTCTACAAGCGGATCGTGCAGCCGAACTGGCCGGGGCTTTACTTCGTCGGCATGGCCAATGTCACAACGGCCCTCAATGTGAGCTATGAACATCAGGCCAAATGGGTTCGCGAATTCATCGTTGGGAATGCTGCTCTTCCCTCGGCACAGGAGATGTACGCGGACATCGAGGAACAGAACGAATTTCTTCGAACGCACTACAAGCAGACACCACGGCACACCATTGAGGAAGAGCATCTGCGGTATTTCCCGCTGCTCAAGAAATCACTGCGCGAGGCCATCGCGCGCAAACAACGGGACTTCCCCCGCGCGGCATGACCGGCGGCGGCACGACATCATTGCCAGAACGGATTGAACCTTATGAGTGAAGCGGCAACCATCGAGAACGCGGAAGCGGTGGCAACATTGGGCGACCCTGCGTGGGCGCTAAGCCAGGCAAGGGACCCACACGCGAAGATACACGCGATCATCGGGGCAGGGGCATCCGGCATCTGCCTGACCAAACATCTTCTTGAGGTCGGTCTCGATGTCACCGTGTTCGAAGTCGGCACCAAGATCGGCGGCATGTGGGTCTATGAAAACGATAGCGGGCTCTCATCCGCTTACAAGACATTGCACATCAACACCGCCAAGCATCTTACGAACTACAGCGACTTTAAGTTCAAGGACAGCGTTCAACGCTTTCCCAGCCACTGGGACATGCATGAATATCTACACGACTACGCTGAGCATTTCGGCGTCAAGGACCGCATTCGGTTCAGGTCGGAAGTAACCGAGATCAAGCCACTCTTCACGCCCGGCAAGGAAGAGCCGCGCTGGCAAATCGAAACCGTGGACGGACAGACCCACGAGTTCGACTCAGTCTGCGTGGCGTCGGGTCATCTCACGAAGCCCCTCCACGTGTCCGAGTTCCAGGAGGGGTTCAAGGGCGAGTACATGCATTCCCACTACTACCGCACACCGGAGTCTTTCAAGGGCAAACGGGTGTGTATCGTGGGAGTAGGCAACTCGGCCGTGGATATCGCCAGTGACATGTGCGTCATTACCGAGCGCTGCGTGATGGTCGCGCGCTCGGGCGTGATGATCGCCCCAAAGCTCATATTCGGGCTGCCGGTCACCGACATTTCGATGAAGCTCTTCAAGCCGTGGATTCCCGACAAACTGCGTCGGAAAATCGTGGCGTTCATGACCTACCTGGTTCACGGGGACATGACGGATTTTGGCTTCAAGCCGCTGACCCGGCGGGCCCATCCGACGACCAGCGCGACGATCATCCACGACGTCGCCTACAATCGTGTGAACATCAAACAGGGCATCGAGAAGATCAACGGCAAGACCATTCACTTTGTCGACGGCACCGCCGAGGAATTTGACGTCCTCTTGGCGTGCACGGGCTACCTGATCGATTTGCCCTTCTTGTCGCAGGACTTGGTCCCAATCGTCGACAACAACATCGAACTCTACAAACGCATCGTGCCGGTCAAATGGCCGGGGCTCTACATCATCGGAATGGTCATGTCGACGACGGCGCTCAACTGGAATTACGAAGAACAATCCAAATGGATTCGGGAATTCATTCTGGGCAACGCTGTGATGCCGACTCGGCAGGAAATGCTGAGTGATATCGAAAAGAAGAAGGAATTCATTGCCAGGCATTACAAGGAATCACCGCGCCACCACATCGAAGAAGAGCACATGTACTATTTCATGGAGCTCCACAAATCCTTGCGCCAGGGCAAATGGCGCCAATTCCGTCAGCGCATTCGCGGATGGTTCGGCGGCGGAACGGGTCGTTTGAGCTCTCAACAGACACTGGGCGCAGAGGCGAGGGCGGAGTAGTCCTCGTCAACCGGGTTCATTGCGCTGCTGTTGTTCCGCGGTCTGAGAATCCGGCCCGTACCAAGTTGTTTGGAGCATCGCGGTCTCTCCAAAGTACGCTGCCGCCGACACGAACTCTCTTTCCGATGATCGTTCAAGACAGTTTGTTTAATGCGCCACTTTCCGCATGACTGAGCGGATTGCGATCATCATTGGTGCGGGCCCGGCGGGCCTGACGGCCGCCCTCGAGTTGATTGAACGGACGGACTACAAACCGGTCGTTATCGAGGCTGACGACGTTGTCGGTGGGATCGCCCGTACGGTTGAGCACGAAGGCAATCGCATCGATCTCGGGGGGCATAGGTTCTTTTCGAAATCCGATCGGGTCATGGCCTGGTGGCAAAGAATGTTGCCGCTGCAGCGTGTACCAGACGATGAGTCAGGGATCGAAATCACTTATCAAAACAAGCGGCAGTGGATCGATCTGTCGTCGGACGGCCCCGATCCCGATGTCGAGGACGAAGTCATGCTCGTCCGTTCGCGCGTGTCCGAGATTTTGTTTATGGGACAGCTGTTCGACTACCCGCTCAGTCTTTCCCTGTCGACGCTCCGCAAGTTGGGATGGAATGCGACGGCAAGGATTCTTGCTTCGTATCTGAAGGCACACCTCTTTCCCCACCGTCCAGAACGAAGCCTGGAGGACTTTTTTATCAACCGGTTCGGGTGGGAGCTCTATGCGACCTTCTTCAAGTCCTATACGGAGAAAGTCTGGGGGGTCGCGTGCACGGACATTCCGGCCGAGTGGGGCGCCCAGCGCGTCAAAGGCCTGTCACTTTGGGGAGTCATTCTCCACGCGCTGTCACGAATGCGGAACGCGACTCGCTCCATTGCGCAGAAAGAAACAGAAACCAGTTTGATCGAACAGTTTCTCTACCCCAAATTTGGCCCCGGTCAGATGTGGGAGTGCGTTGCGCGGAAAGTCACAGCTGCGGGAGGCGAAATCAGGTTCGGAACCCGTGCCGTCTCCTTCCATCACCGGGATGGACGCATCGATTCAGTCTCCGTGCGCCGGCCCGATGGATCGACTGAGAATTTGTCGTCCGACCTCGTATTCTCGTCGATGCCTGTCTGCGACCTGATCGCCGGATTCGAACCCAGTGCACCCACTGTCGTCTGCGACGTGGCGAGAGACCTCGTCTATCGCGACTTTATCACGGTGGGGCTGCTACTGCGCCGGATCACCGTGGGCGGCGGCGGGACGGGACGGGACCTATCCCGGATTCTGCCGAGCAACTGGATCTACGTTCAGGAACCTCATGTGCAAGTCGGACGACTGCAGTTCTTCAATAACTGGAGCCCCTATATGGTGGCGGATCCCGACACGGTCTGGATCGGACTGGAATACTTTTGCAATGAGGGGGATGAACTTTGGATCCAGGACGACGTCGCGCTCTCCGCACTGGCCGCAGCCGAATTGAACGCGATCGGGATTGCCAGTCCGGATGACGTCCAGACGAGCGTCGTGATTCGCATGCCTAAAACGTATCCGGCTTACTTTGGAAGCTACGGTGAGTTTGATCGCATTCGGGAATATGTGGACGGCTTCGACAATCTGTTCCTGATCGGCAGGAACGGGATGCACCGATACAACAACCAGGACCATTCCATGCTTGCGGCAATGGTTGCGGTGGACAACATAGCGTCCGGCAGCATGGCCAAGGAAAATGTCTGGGCGGTCAACACCGAGACCGAGTATCACGAGGAACGTTGACGATATGACGCTCCTTCGGTCCGACCCTGGGACCGCGCCGCGCCACCTCCAGCCGTCGTGGCTGTTTCCCGTGCTGCTGCTGATTACCCTCCAGATCGCCATGGTCTGGCGGAACCCCGCCATTCTTGAGAACCAGTACCTGTCCGATGCCGATGGATACACGAGGCTCGCGCGTGTGGAAGCCCTGGTCGAGAACGGTGACTGGTATGATGATGCAGCGGTTCGCGCCAATGTGCCTTACGGCACGACGCTCCACTGGACGCGGCCCTTCGACGTATTGCTGCTCGTGGGGGCATTGCCGTTCCAGCCATTCATGGACTTGAAGAGCGCGTTGTACTGGTCGGGAGCGCTCATCAATCCGCTGCTGCACATCGGGGCACTGGTAGCGCTGATGTGGGCTGTATGGCCACTTTTCCGACGTCAGGACGTTCCTTATCTCGGTGTGTTGGTGCTCGCACTTCCGGCCGTGCACAGCTACTTCGGTATCGGCCGTGCCGATCATCATGGGCTCATTTTGTTCTTGTTCGTCGTCTTGCTCGGCTTGTGCCTCCGCATTTTGGCCATGGGGTCCACCGTCAAAGTGTTGATTGCGGCGGGTCTCACAGGCGCGCTTATGATGTGGGTGAGTGTCGAGGCCTTGGTGACGATTGCCGTGGTCCTGCTAGCTCTCACGGTATCCTGGATTGTCAGGGATCGGCCGAATTCAGCAGACCTGGCAATCTTCTCCGGGACCTTGTGGCTGGGCCTCGTGGTTGGACTGATCGTGGAGCATCCTCCCGACGCATTGCTGTCCATAGCGTTCGACGGCTTGTCGGCGGTCCATATCTTTACCCTTGCATTTCCAGCCGCTTTCTTCGCGGCAGTTCACACGATGGAAGGTCGCTTTCCCATATGGGCACAAATGTCGCGGCGGTTGTCATTGATCGTCGTAGCCGCGGCCGGGGGATGTGGACTGGTCACGGCGTTCTTTCCCCAATTTTTCGGGGGGCCCTACGTTGATGTGAACCCTCGCGTGGTGTCCGTGTGGCTCGACAAAGTCCAGGAGGTCCGTGCTCTTATATCCGTCGAGCGGCCGTTGAGGTCATTACGTGAGGTCGTATTCCTCCTGGGACACGTGATTGTGGCGGTACCTGTTTTGATTTGGCTTGTCCGGCGAAACACGGGAGCTGAACGTCAGGGTTGGATATTCATTGCGATTGCGGTAGGCACGTTTGTGCCGTTGACGTTGTATCAGGTCCGTTGGGCGACCTATGCGGAGTTCGTCCTGGTGATCCCCTATGCGGTGTTGATGGGCGTGACACTCGATGCCCTTCAACGCCGACTTGGATCACGAAATGGCAGACTCGTACTTTTATCAATGTCCCGTGCATTTGTGGTCGTCGGATTCACGTCTGTATTTCTCTTGTTTGGGGCAGTCCTGCATCGTCTGGAAGCAAACTCCGATACTGGTACGGGAAAGTGTCCCCAGACACCGATGGCAATCTACCTTGGTAAGAATCCCGAACTTGGGAAGGCCTCACGCCGTGTCTTGGCATTCATGTTTGATGGGCCGGAGATCGTTTACCGTTCACCGCACGCTGTCGTGGCGACTCCGTATCAGCGAAATACGGCTGGCATATTGGACACTTATGACTTCTTTGCTGCCACGGATGAGGCACAGGCCCGCAAAATCGTCGATCGGCGCGGCATCGAATTGGTCTTGCTGTGCCGGCACGGAAACGAAGCACAGCAATACAAAGGCAAGGGATCGGTACGGACGATCTACGATAGTTTGCTCGCCGGCGATACGCCTGCCTGGCTGCGGACGTGGCCACTGCCGAAGGATCTCGCCGGGAACCATGCGTTGTTTGAAGTCATTCGGTAAATTGGGGTAGATGGCGAGATTAGGAGACATATTTGACTCGACCGGCCGTGGCTGGCCGCCGAAGCAGCGAAATGGACTAGTCGCGTTTTTAGTCCAGTTTCCCGAGCTCGTTATTGCGGCTGCAATGCTGGCCGTCACGGCGGCACTTGCCGTTTCCCTTGAGACGTCATTTGTAATTCCTGACGGACGAATCAGCTACTACCTGGGCTTCCGCTACGCCGTACCTGTCATCTTCGCGACCATATACTTTTCGCTGACGTTTCTCGCCTATTCGCTGTCAGGTGGGGTCGCCCCCCTAACGGAGATGTGGCTTGAACTTGGCCGCAATGGGATTTACCTCGGCACGTTTGTTGTCGTCATGTGGCTGCATTTTCACGTCAAGATGTGGGTCCCACTGATTAATCCGACCCGGTTCGATGAGGTGTACCAGCGCGTGGACGTTACCTTGCAGCCGGTGATCGACATCTTTATCGCCGTGCGTGTCTTCATTGCGGATCACTCGGTTGCCGTCGACCTCTGGTACCTGTGGGCCTTCGTGACGATGTACTTTGCCTCATTTGCCTATCACTGCGTCGTCGATCGCCGCTTTTTCCGTCCGGTCTTGATCGCGACGCTCATCACCCATTGTCTGGGAGCGCTGAGCTATCTGGTGGCACCGGCGGTCGGACCCTTTGTTTACATCCGGGGTGAGAATGCGCTGGCGACACAGCAACAGGATGGGATGTTTGCAGCTTATAATCAACTGACAGCCAACGGCGCGCCATGGTTGGCTGAGTACGGCGTGTCGTATTTCAATGCCGGGCTCGCCGCCATGCCTTCGCTCCATGCCGGAGCCGCTTGGGTGTTCCTGTGGTACGCGTATCAAAGCCGGTCCGTCTTGCTGCCGGTGTACATCATTTTGTTTACCTGGATTGTTATCGAGGCCGTCGTGTCGAAATGGCATTATGTGATCGATTTGCCGGCTGGAATTGCGCTTGCCGCACTGAGTATCTGGCTGGCTAGTAATATTTGCCGCGCCGCGCCGTTGAGACAAGTCCCCCGCCCGGGACCCTGATGCTGCCGCGCGAATACTCTGTATAGAGTGTTCATGATGCGGTCAGCTGCCGAGGACAGATCATGATTTGGCGCACGGCAATGTACGTCCTTGCCGCTTACGCGGTGTTCGTCGCGGCCATGTACGTATTGCAGCGTAGCATCATGTATTTTCCGGCACGATCTCTGCCGACCCCCACGCAGGCCGGTGTTCCCGACATGGGTGTCGTCACCCTCAGAACCGACGACGGCCTCGATCTGAAGGCCTGGTTCAAGGTACCCGACGGTAGCGGCGACAAGGCCCAGCCGACAATCGTTTACTTCCACGGCAACGGCGGTGGCATCGCGATACGGGGCGCCAGGGTGCGCCCGTATCTGGATCGGGGTTTCGGCGTCTTGTTGGTTGAGTATCGGGGCTACAGCGAAAACCCCGGTAGCCCTAACGAAGAAGGACTGTACGCGGACGGCCGGGCCGCATTGGCGTTCGTGCAGTCCCAAGGAATATTACTCGACCAGATCGTGTTACTCGGCGAGTCGCTGGGGAGCGGGGTTGCCGTGCAACTGGCAACCGAATTTGATGTCGGTGCGGTGGTTCTCGAAGCGCCGTTCACCTCCACCGTCGACGTCGCGGCAGGCGCTTACTGGTTCCTTCCGGTGCGCTTGTTGATGAAGGATCGGTTCGACTCGATCTCCAAGATCGGCAGGGTCCGGGCGCCTCTTTTCATGATGCACGGCGAACGGGATCGCGTTGTTCCAACCCGTCTCGGCCGCCGGCTATTCGCTGCCGCGAACGATCCCAAGGAGGCGCTGTATCTACCTCAGGCGGGACACAACGACTTGCCGGCGCACGGTGGTACCCAAGCGGTCATCGATTTCTTGGAGCGTCAATTTCCGAAAAACAGATGACGCCAGCTAGATTAGATTGGGTTTAAATTGAATCACTTTGTGATTCAATTTAGGCGCGTGAATCTGCTCTACCAAATTTGCTCTAGGGCCGCGATCCCATAGCGGTCAATGCTTCGGGCGTATCGACGTCCACCAGTACGCCATCATCGTCGATGGGTACTTCGGCGACGAGGTCGCCGTGCGATCCGATCAGGTGTCGGGCGCCGACATCGCCGGCAACGTCTTCCATTTCTTCGAAGAATTGTGCGCCCCAGAGGACGGGGTTACCGCGCTTGCCCACGAATGTAGGGACACAGATTGCTCGGCCTTCGAGTGGATTGAAGGCGGCGATCAGTTTGTCGATGTGCGCGGCTTTGACTCGTGGCATGTCCCCGAGACACACGATGACGCCTTCGACATTGTCGGGAAGCGCCTTCAGTCCTGCAACGAGCGAGGTGCTCAGACCATCCGCGTAGTCCGGATTGTGAACGAAGGTCAAACCGTCATCGGCCAGCGCTTCGACGACCCGTTCTGACTCGTGGCCGGTGACGACAATAACAGGACCGGCAGACGAACGCGTGACTTCCGTCAGAACCCATGCCGCCATCGGAATGCCGTCGATCTCCGCCAGCAGTTTATTCATCTTGCCGGTCCGGCGCGATTGACCCGCCGCCAGCACCAGTGCCGCGATGCGCGGCATGCGGGGAATACCATCGCCGGCCGATCGTTCCTCGCCGATCTTGCCGGTTCGTGGTTGCGGACGGGTTGGAATTTCCTTCAGTAAGCCGCCCGAACCCATGCGCATCACGTCCTCGCGGCTCACGGGCACATCCGCGAGCAACCGCCACAAGACCCAATCGAACCCGTTCTCCTTGGGCGAGCGTGCGCATCCGGGCAAGCCCACCAGCGGGACCTCACCATGGTGTCCCAGAAGCATCAGGTTGCCGGGATCGACGGGCATACCGAAATGGTCGATTTCACCACCCGCCCGAATCATCCCGGTCGGCACGACATCGCGCCGATCGACATTGGCGGACGCGCCGAATACGAGAACGGGATGGCAACCCTGGCCAAGCAGATGGGTGACGGCGGAGGCGACGGATTCTTCGGTATGGTCGCAGCGAATTTCCCCGGCGAGATGGGAACCCAGATGAGTAAGGCGGTTGCGCGTGGTTTCCAGGGACTTGTCGAGAATCGATTCCTTAGTGGCGGGCAGGCGGGTCAAAACCAGGCCGACTGGCTTGTCCTGCAATGCGGCCACCCGGACCAGCGGTTCCACGCGTCGGGCGATTTCGGAACCCGCTGAAATGACGTCTTTCGGCGCGCCGAAGGGAATGATCTTGATGGTCGCGAGCATTTGCCCTGGCTCGACCAGTTCAAAGGGCGCCACCGTCGCGACGGTCATGGCTTCATCGATCAAATTGATCTCGTCGAGCCGTTTGTGATCGATGAGGGCCACGCCATGCGTCTCGGCGTACAGATTGCACCGTCCCGTAAACGGTGCCGCGCAACGTACGCCGTCGCCGCAGGCTGCTTCCGCGATGGTCTGCGCGGCGTGGTCTTCCGGAATGTCGTCTGCTTCGAGCCGCGCCGCGATCACCCCGTCGAGTCCCGCCGATTGTAGGGCGGCAATGTCGTCCGCGCTGAGAACGCGTCCCTTCTTGAAGGCCTTTCCGTCGGATTTGACACTATGCGCGAGAATCGTGCCTTCGGCTTCGTCGAGAAGAAAGCGGCGAAATTCCATTCACACCTCTTGACGCAAAGCCTGCGTCACCTGCGCGAGGATGGAGACGGCGATCTCCGGTGGAGAGCGCGCGCCGATCGCCAGGCCCACGGGGCCGTTGATGCGGTTCATTTGCTCATCGCCGAATCCGGCCTCGGTGAGCCGATGTAGACGAGCCGCATGGGTCTTCTTGCTGCCGAGTGAACCAACATAGAACGCTCTCGACTTCAGGGCGACTTTGAGCGCCGGATCATCGAGCTTGGGGTCGTGAGTCAGCGTGACCACCGCCGTCCGCGAATCCGGGGCCAGAGTGGTCAGCGCGTCGTCCGGCCATTCGTTCAACAGCGTGACCCCGGGGAAACGCTCATCCGTTGCGAAGGAGCTGCGGGGATCGACGATGGTGATGTCGTAACCAGCCAAGGCCGCCATGCGGGCCAGCGGTTGTGCGATATGTACGGCGCCCACGATGATCATCCGCAGCGGCGGGTTGAACACGTGAAGAAAGACGGGTCCGTCGGCCGTCTCCACGGTCCTACTGCGGTCGCTGCGGAACGCATCCCGTGCCCCGTCAATGACGGCCGGGTCGAGACCGTTCTTGGCGTCCAGTTCGTCGGGGTAAATGAGGTGCTCTTCACCCGACGTCAATCTGGTCGCAAGGACGACGGGGAATTTCTTACCTCGGTCGCGCAGGATTTGGTTAAGGGTTGCCGATTTCATGCCAGTTTTTCGACGAAGACCTGCACTTTGCCACCGCATGCCAGGCCGACTTCCCAAGCCTGCTCGTGGCTCACACCGAAGTCGAGCAGCCTTGGTTCGCCGTCTTCGATGGCCTTCAGGGCCTCCATCACAACGGCGCCTTCGATGCAGCCGCCTGAGACCGACCCGACCATCTTGCCAGTGCCGTCGACGGCGAGCTGACTCCCAACGGGTCGTGGCGATGAACCCCAGGTCGTCACCACCGTGGCCAGTGCGACATCGATGCCGTCGGACTTCCACTGCGCGGCTTGGCCCAGAACATCCTCCTGCCAACCTTGTTGCGTTTGCTGCTCGCTCATCATGTGGCCCTTTCTCCCAAAGTGTGGCCCAAATGGCCTTCCTCCGTCCGCGGCATTTCATGTGCCAATGCCCGCGCCACATCCTGCAGGCTCTGGAGGTTATGCACGGTGCGGAACTCGTCTACATGCGGCAGAATCGCCCGCACACCCAGTGATTTTGGCTCGAAGCCTTCGTAGCGCAAGAGGGGATTGAGCCAAATCAACCGACGGCACGATTTATGGAGCCGTTCAACCTCTGATTCAAGCCCTTCACCCGAGTCACGGTCGAGGCCATCAGAGATCAGCAGGACGAGAGCCCCTTGGCCGAGGACGCGACGCGACCACTGGCTGTTGAAGGTCTTGATACAGTGTCCAATCCGTGTTCCACCTGACCAGTCCTCAACGCTTTCCGCGACTTTCTCCAACGCGACATCGACGTCGCGACAGCGCAGAAACCGCGTGATGTTTGTAAGACGTGTCCCGAAGACGAAGGTGAATACGCGGTCGCGGTCGTTGGTGATGGCATGGAGGAAGTGCAGCAACATGCGCGAATACCGGCTCATCGACCCCGAGATATCGCACAGGACGACCAGCGGCGGATGCCGGTGCCGCCGCGCCGAACGCTTCAACGGTATGGTGTCTGACCCGGAGCGGAGAGCTGAACGCAGCGATGCCCGCATATCGATTTTGGCACCGCGCGGATTGGGCGCATAGCGCCGCGTGGGCACCCGCATGATCGGCAGGCGCATGCGGGAGATGATCGCCTTGGCTTTGGCGATCTCTTCTGCAGACATGGTCTCGAAGTCCATCGACTGCAGGATTTCCTGCTGCGAATACGTGCCCGCCGCATCACCGATGATCTCTCCTGTTTCCTCCTGATCACCGGTATCGCCCCGGCCGGGGAAGAAGGCGTCCAGCAGTCTTCGGCTGGGGGTCTCGTACTCGGCCTGGCCGTCGCTTTGAATTGTCGGGAGCATGAGCGACATCATACGTTCGAGGATCTGAGGGTTGCGCCAGAAGACGTGGAAGGCCTGATCGAAAATCTCGCGCTGGTCGCGCCGGTTCACGAACACCGAATGGAGCGTCCAGTAGAAGTCATCGCGGCTGGAGATACCGGCGGTCTCGACGGCGTGCATCGCATCGATGATCTTGCCGGGACCTACCGGAAGGCCGGCCGCGCGGAGCACGCGGCCGAAGTGCATGATGTTTTCGGTGATACGTCCAGGTTCAGTCGGCTGCTCGGTCACGCTTCCCTCAGTGCCGCCGGTCAATGCGTGCGCCCTGCTAACGGCCCGCGCCCGCGGCGGCAAGCTCTGCGTTGACCGTTTCCAGCAATCGTGCGGCCTCGCTACCTTGAATCTTCGCGATGTCGTCCTGGTATTTGAGCAGTGCACCGAGCGTGTCGTTGACGGTCTCGGGATCCAGGGAAAGCTTGTCGAGCTGCGTCAGGGCTGTCGCCCAGTCGATGGTTTCCGCGATACCGGGCAGCTTGAACAGATCGGTGCCGCGAAGCTGCTGGACGAAACCTACAACTTCCCGGCTGAGTCGTTCGGCGGCGCCCGGTACCTTCAGACGAATGATTTCGAGTTCCCGCGCGGAGTTGGGATAATCGACCCAGTGATAGAGACAGCGCCGCTTGAGCGCATCGTGAATTTCCCGTGTCCGGTTTGATGTGATGATGACGATAGGAGGTTCGGGGGCCGCAATTGTTCCGATCTCGGGAATCGTGATTTGAAAATCGGAGAGCACTTCCAGAAGGTAGGCCTCAAAAGGTTCGTCGGTCCGGTCGAGCTCGTCGATGAGCAGCACGGGTGCGCCAGCGACGTCTGGCTCAAGCGCGTGAAGCAGCGGACGTTTGATCAGAAAGCGCTCGGAAAACACGTCGGAGCCAAGACGTTCACGGTCGCTGACTCCTTCCGCCTCCGCCATGCGGATTTCGATCATCTGGGCGGCGTAATTCCATTCGTATACCGCGGATGAGATATCCAGGCCTTCGTAGCACTGCAGGCGCACCAACTGCCGACCCAGCGTCGTCGACAGGACTTTCGCAATCTCCGTCTTGCCGACCCCGGCTTCGCCTTCGAGAAACAGGGGCCGCCCCATCTTCAGGCTGAGGAACAAGGTTGTCGCCAGACTGCGGTCGGCAAGGTAATCGCCGTCCCGCAGCAAAACCTCGGTGTCGTCGATGGAGTCGGGGAGGGGGCGCGGTTTCGCCATATCAATTCCGGGGTCAAATATGAAAAAGAGGGGAGGCGATGCTCCCCTCTTCAATAGATGTTTGAACGTAACTTGATGTCAACAGGCCTCGACCGCACGCCTGGCGCAAACATTCACGAGATGTGCGCGGTAGTCCGCCTTGGCGTGAATATCGGAGTTGAGGCCGTCCTGAGACACCGAGATATCCTTGATCGCATCCGCCGAGAAGTTACCGGCCAATGCCGCTTCCATGTCGGCGACCCGGAAGACGCACGGTGCGGCGCCCGTCACCGCCACTCGAACGCCGCCGCCTATTTGTGCGACGAACACGCCGACTATGGCGAAGCGTGATGCGGGGTTCTTGAACTTGTAGTACGCCGCCTTGTCGGCTTTGGGGAAACTCACTTCAGTGATGAGTTCACCTTCAGCGAGCGCCGTGTCGAACATGCTGGTGAAGAAATCATCACCGGCAATCTCGCGCTTGTCGGTCTTGATCGTGGCGCCGAGGCCGACCACCGCCGCGGGATAGTCCGCCGCCGGATCGTTGTTGGCGATCGAGCCACCGATGGTGCCTCGGGACCTGACGTGCGGGTCGCCGATGCCGCCGGCGAGCGCGGCCAGTGCCGGAATTGCCTTCTGCACATCAGCCGACCCGGCCACGGTCGCGTGGGTGGTCATCGCCTTGACGGTGACCCCCTCTCCAGAAATCGAAATCCCCTTAAGGTCTCCGATATCCTGAAGGTCGACCAGGTCCGATGGCTGCGCCAGACGCAATTTCAATGTCGGAAGAAGCGTGTGACCACCAGCCAGAAACTGGCCATCGTCGGCGCCGCCGACTTGTTTAACCGCGTCCGCGATATTGGCTGCGCGGTGATACGTGAAATCATACATTGGGAGTTCTCCTTCTCCGCGCGTGCCTAGGCCTGGGCCAGAGCTTGCCAGACCCGCTCAGGCGAGGCCGGCATGTTGATGTTTTCGGTGCCGAGTGCATCGGTGATGGCATTCATCACGGCAGGTGGTGCCGCGATGGCTCCAACCTCGCCACAGCCCTTTACGCCCAACGGATTGTGCGGGCAGGCCGTTTCGTGCAGCTCGATATCGTACGTTGGCACGTCGTCGGCGCGCGGCATGGTGTAGTCATTGTACGAGCCGCTGACCAGCTGGCCGGTGGTCTTGTCGTAGACGCAGTTTTCGAGCACAGCCTGCCCGATTCCCTGGGTCACACCGCCATGCACCTGGCCCTCGACGATGGTCGGGTTGATCACCGTCCCAACATCATCGACGGCCGAGAATTTGACGATTTCGACCACGCCGGTATCGGGATCGATTTCGACCTCGCAGATTTGCGTGCCCGCGGGATACGTGAAGTTCGCGGGATCGTAGAAACCCGTCTCGTCGAGACCAGGTTCCAGCCCTTCCGGATAGTTGTGCGGGACATAAGCCGTGAAGGCGATCTCGCCCATTGACAGGCTCCGGTCCGTCCCCGCCACGCTGAAGGTGCCGCCATCGAATTCGATGTCCGACTCAGCCGCCTCGAGGGAATGGGCCGCGATCTTCTTGCCCTTCGCGATGATCTTTTCGCAGGCCAGCATGATGGCGGAACCCCCGACGGCAGCCGATCTGGAACCGTAGGTCCCCATGCCGAAAGGGCCTTTGTCCGTATCACCGTGGACGACTTCGATACTCTCGAACGGGACGCCAAGCTTGTCAGACACGACCTGGGCAAAGGTTGTTTCGTGGCCCTGACCATGGGCGTGTGAGCCCGTGAACACGGTGACGTTTCCTGTTGGGTTGAAGCGCACCTGGCCACTTTCCCAGAGACCGACACCAGCACCGAGCGAGCCGACCGCGGCGGACGGCGCAATGCCGCAAGCCTCGATATAGCTGGAAAAACCGATGCCGCGCAGCTTGCCGCGCTTCTTGGCCTCTTCCTTGCGTCCGGCGAAACCCTTGTAGTCCGCGAGACCGCACGCCAGGTCCAGGACTTCCTCGTAGCTTCCTGAATCGTAGGCCAGCACGACCGGCGTGGTGTAGGGGAACGCGTCCGGCGGGATGAAGTTGCGCCGACGCAATTCGGCGGGATCGACACCCGTCTCGCGGGCGGCAACTTCGACCAGGCGCTCAATCAGATAGGACGCCTCCGGCCGGCCCGCACCCCGATAGGCATCCACCGGCGCTGTATTGGTGAACAGCGCCTTCACGTTGCAGTAGATCACCGGTGTCGTGTACTGACCCGCAAGAAGCGTGCCGTATAAATACGTGGGCACGCACGAGGCGAACGTGGACAGATAAGCGCCCATGCTTGCCTTGGTGCTGACGCGTAACGCCGTGAATTTACCGTCGGCATCGAGCGCCAGTTCGGCCTTCGTCACGTGGTCGCGTCCGTGCGCATCGGAGAGAAACGCCTCCGAGCGGTCTCCCGTCCATTTCACGGGCCGTCCGACCTTCTTGGATGCCCACGTGCAGACGGTTTCTTCGGCGTAGATGAAGATTTTGGAGCCAAAGCCGCCACCAACGTCAGGCGCGACGACACGCAGCTTGTTCTCGGGCGCCACCTGGCAGAACGCGGATAGCACGAGGCGGGCCACGTGCGGGTTCTGGCTGGTCGTATACAGCGTGAAGCTCTCGCTGGCCCGGTCATATTCGCCGACCGCGGCCCGCGGCTCGATCGCATTGGGAATCAGCCGGTTGTTGATGATCTCAAGCGTCGTGACGTGGGCGGCCTTGCTGATCGCCTCGTCGACGGCCGCCTGGTCGCCCAGCTCCCAGTCGTAGCTCATGTTGTTCGGGATGTCGTCGTGGATCTGCGGCGTCCCGTCCGCGTCCGCCGCATCCGTATCGACATTCGCCGTCAGCACTTCGTAGTAGACATTGACCAGTTCCGCCGCATCGCGCGCTTCGGCCAACGTGTCGGCGATCACGATGGCGACGTGGTCGCCCACGTAATTCACCTTGCCTTGGGCGAGGGCCGGGTGGGGAGGCGCCTTCATCGGGTCGCCATTCTTGTCGGTCACCATCCAGCCGCAAATCAGGCCGCCGATCCCGTCGGCCGCCAGGTCGTCACCGGTGAAGACACCGATCACACCAGGTGCTTTCGCGGCTTTCGACGTATCGACTTCGTTTAGCTTGGCGTGGGCATGCGGCGAACGTACGAAGGCCGCGTAAGCCTGGCCGGGCCGGCTGATGTCGTCTACGTAGTGGCCCGTACCCGTAAGAAACCGCGTATCCTCCTTGCGGAGAGAACGCGCACCGATTCCATTTTCCGCCATGTCAGCCTCCCATTGTCTGGCCGGCGGCGATGATAGCCTTGACGATGTTGTGATAGCCCGTGCAGCGGCAGAGGTTCCCTTCGAGTTCGTGACGGACCGTCTGCTCGTCGGGTTTCGGGTTCTTGTTCACCAGGTCGATGGCTGACATCACCATACCAGGGGTACAGAATCCGCACTGCAGCGCGTGATGCTCGCGGAAGGCTTCTTGCATGGGATGAAGTTCCCCGTCGGTCGCCAGACCCTCGATGGTGGTCACGTCGGCACCTTCCACTTGCAGGGCAAGCGTTGTGCAGGACTTCACGGCGTCACCATTGATGTGAACGACGCAGGCACCGCACTGGCTCGTGTCGCAGCCGACGTGCGTGCCGGTCAGACCAAGTTTTTCGCGAAGTAATTGAACGAGCAGTGTACGGTTTTCGACCTCGGCCGATACCGCCTTGCCGTTCACCGTGAGGGAAACGGTGGGCATATGATCCTCCCCAGAACCTCTAAAATAATTCCACATGATAGTGCGGCCGAAGCGTTTGCGTCGGCGTACTCCACCTATGGTGTCAGTGTCGGACCTAGGGTGTTTCAGGTCAAGGCTTGAGACGGAAAACGGTTCGCTATTGGGCACGCGATCGCCTCGCGCGACGCGGACATACCCGCAGCCTCTATGAAAATAAAAACAATCCGATCCCGACGATCACGATGAGACCGACCACCCAGGCCCATGCGGGAAGACCACTTTCGGTCTCTTGTGTCCCTTCGGGAGTGGCATCAGCCGCCACGGGGGCTGATGCTTCCGCAGCGCCGCCGCCGGATGTCACCTGCTCTACGAAAGTGCTGAAGAAGTCATCGGCCATCTTCTTGGCAACGCCCTCGACCACGCGGGAGCCGATCTGTGCCATTTTGCCGCCGACAGATGCGTTGGCTTCATATCGCAACACTGTTCCACCGTTCTCGGTCGTCAGGGAGATTTTTGCACCGCCCTTGCCAAAGCCGGCGGCGCCGCCCTGGCCTTCACCGGATATAGTGTAACCGTTGGGCGGGTCCAAATCGGACAGCGTGACCCGGCCTTTGAATTTCGCCCGCACGGGTCCCACCTTGGCCATCACCGTCGCCGTGAATTCAGTATCGGACACCTTCTCGAGGGTTTCGCATCCGGGAACCGAGGCTTTGAGCACTTCGGGATCGTTGAGTGCCTCCCAAACCTTCTGACGAGAGGCTGAAATATTGTATTCGCCGGTCATGTCCATGATCGTTCCTCTTCAAAACCGTCCCGTCACATACGTTTCGTCCGTATGTCATTGCCTGCGACCCTATCGCCGCCGAAGCAGCCCGACAAGGCCGCGACAAAGCGTTGAGCTTGGTTGGCGTGCGCTGGATTGCAGAGAGACGAAGGTCGATTAATAATGGTGTCCACAGTTTCCACAGGTATTACGTAAGTGGTGGGTGCATAGACGATGGCGGCTATGGCGATCCGGTCGACAGTGGATGTCGAATTTTGGCTTCAAAACCGGGCACAATCCGCGGGTGAGCGCCTGGCACCGCAGAAATTGCAGCGCTTGCTTTACCTGTCACAAGCGCAATATGCGGCTCTGAATTAAAGCAGAAAACTCATGCCAGTGACTTTCGTGGTGACCGAGTATGGGCCGCTGGAGCCAACCATCTACCACGTGTTCGAGAGCGGACCTCCACAGCTGAAGGCGTTGGCGCCGAGCGCGCGCGTTGAAGCCTTCTTGCTGATCATCTGGCAGAGATTCGGCACGCATACCGCCGAGGAATTGTTCGAAACCATCAAAAGTGACGGCGTCTACAATGCGACCTTGGAAGAGCACGGGCGCAATGCCGAACTGCCGATCGGGGCGCTCGCCGCCGCGTATCAAAGCCGAGCCATAAGTCCCACACCGATGGCGGGCACCGGCGTCTCACTTGAAGATCTCGACAGGCGTGTGCAGGAGCACGAACTGAAGTCTAAGGGCCTCTCGCCCAAGCCGAAGAAGGGCGAGAAGGAATACTGGACCCAGGATGGACGCCGGGGCTCCAAATGGGTTCCGGGCCAGAAACGGGGTTGAACGCTGAATCGTGCATTTAGTTTCGGTTTGAGTCTTGTGATCTGATACCGCTGTAATACGCTTGGGGAATTGGAATCCCTGATGCCCCGCAAGAAGACTAAGCTTCTCCGGGGGATTGCCGCGGGCCATTGAGGGCGCCTTGAGACATGTGATGGTCGGTTCTGTAGCGGATGTGCCCGGCGGACCCGGTAAAAGATAGAGAGGGATAAATGGGAACTGACGGTCAGCGAATCGTTCGTGGCGCGTGTCATCTTGATTGTCCCGACGCCTGCAGCTGGGAGGTGACTGTTGAGGACGGGCGCGCGGTGGCATTGCACGGTACGCGGGACCACCCGTTCACGCAGGGCAACCTCTGCGTCAAGGTCAATCCGTATCTCGAACACACGCGGGCGCCGGATCGCCTGCTGTACCCGCTGCGCCGGGTGGGGAAGAAGGGAGCAGGTGACTTCGAGCGCATCACTTGGGACGAGGCGCTGGACGAGATTTCAGCGCGCCTTGGGCAGGTCGTCGCGACCCACGGCGGCGAGGCCATCTGGCCGTGCTACGGCACGGGTAACCAGGGCTTCATTCAGGGCAACAAAGGGGCGGGCCACCGCCTGTGGAATGCGCTCGGCGCCTCGCAGCACCGGGTGACGATCTGCGCCGTCGCGGGCGCCGTAGGGACAACCCTTGCGCTGGGACAATCGACGGGCATGGATCCCGAAGATCTGATCCGTTCAAAACTCATCATCATGTGGGGCTACAATCCGCTCTCCACCGGTAACCACGCCTGGCGCTTTATCTCGGAAGCGCGGCGCAACGGCGCTTACCTCGTCGCCATCGATCCCATTCGCACGCGCTCGGCGGCTCAGGCGGACGAGCACATTCCCATCCGTCCCGGGACGGACGCGGCCCTCGCTCTCGGCCTGCTCAATGTCGTGGTGAGCCAAGGCGCCGAAGATTCGGACTATCTGGACCGCCATACAAAAGACTGGACAGTGTTTCGTGA
>Ga0315339_1001396_pt1 | contig 21627 bp, 24 predicted proteins | sample ASW17metaG_FD_204514 | JGI IMG/M metagenome (GOLD analysis project Ga0315339, IMG submission 204514) | Ammonia-oxidizing marine archaeal communities from Pacific Ocean, United States - ASW #17 | ecosystem: Environmental > Aquatic > Marine > Oceanic | place: USA: California | collected 2016-12-05
CTTAGCTCGCAAACTACGCCGCTACATCAACGCCTACTCGAAAGACGCCAAACCGTTCCGCTGGAAGTATTCGAAACCTTCACGCCGCATCCGCCATGGTAAAACTATCTCTGCGACAGTCCACTAGGTGTTCATCGGACTGCTCTGGAGTTGCTTTAGCTTATGGATGTTCGTTTGTGGGAATCGAGGGCCTTGGCGGGCCTATTTCTAGCGTTTTGTCTCTTCTTTCCCGGCCGACTATTCAGCCAAGGAATTCTGGACGAACTGCGGTTCGAGGAAGTTGCGACCGGCCTCGACCGGCCGGTCGGAATCGAAGATGCCGGTGACGGCTCTGGTCGGCTGTTCATTGTTCTGCAAGACGGCCGGATCGTGATTTACGAAGGCGGTCAGGTTCTCTCTACTCCGTTCCTAGACATTGGTGACCGTGTGCGCTGTTGTGGAGAGCGGGGCTTGCTGGGATTGGCCTTCCATCCGCAGTACGAAAAGAACGGTTACTTCTTCGTAAACTACACGGATCGTGTTCGAGCGGCAACGAACATTGCCCGCTTCCAGGTGTCCGCTGAGAACCCCAACGCGGCGGACCCGGATTCGGAGGTCCATCTCCTAGAGCAGACACAACCGTTTTCGAACCACAACGGGGGAGCGATCGAGTTCGGACCTGACGGCTATCTCTATATCGGGTTTGGTGATGGCGGCGGCCCGGGTGATTCTCTGAACTTCGGTCAAACGCTGACGACGTTCCTCGGCAAGATTCTGCGGATCGATGTTGACAACGGCGATCCCTACAGCAGTCCGCCGTCGAACCCGTACTTCGGTCTTGACAATACGCAAGACGAGATCTGGGCCTATGGCCTGCGCAATCCGTGGCGCATCGCGTTCGACCGCATGACAGGTGATCTGTTCATCGCCGATGTGGGTCAGAATGCCCGTGAGGAAGTAAGTTTTCAGCCGGCCAGCAGTCCCGGTGGCGAGAACTACGGATGGCGGCGGATGGAAGGCACGCGGTGCTTTAACCCATCGAACGGGTGCGAAGACCCTACGCTGGTTCTGCCGATCCTGGAGTATTCAAACGTTGGTGGCGCGTCGGTTATTGGCGGGTACCGCTATCGTGGGAGTGACTTCCCGCAGATGCAGGGAGCCTATTTCTACGCCGACTACGTTCAAAGGCGGCTGTTTGCTGCTGAGCAAGACGGCGGTGAGTGGCGTGAGATCGGACGGCGCGCTATCCCATTCAGGATCAGCTTGTTCGGGGAGGATGCGCGCGGCGAGATCCTGTTTGTCTCCTACGGCGAGAGCGGCGCGCTCTACCGCCTGAAGGCGGACTATCCGGTGCCCGAATTGACCTCCCTGGCACCGGCGGCGGTCGCCGCAGGTGGTACGGATTTCACGTTCACCGTGGTCGGCGAAAACTTCACATCGCATTCCGAAGTCCGCTGGAACGGCGCGATGCGCCCCACGCACTACGTTGACCACGCGCGCCTGCAAGTCGACATTGCGGCGGAAGATATCGGAGCTGTGGGCGCGGGCGAAATCACAGTCTTCAATCCGGCTCCGGGAGGAGGCGTCACCGACCCCGTTGCGTTCACGATCGAGCCCACACCGGCGGAGACGCCGACGATCTTCGAGGGTGGGGTCGGCAATGCCGCCGGGGTCACGAGTTTCAACGGCGCGGCGGCCGGCAGCATCGCGGCGACGTTCGGGACATTTATGGCACTGCACGAGGAGAACGCCTTGATTTCTCCCCTATCCACAACTCTAGGTGGCGGGATGCTACGGTTCGAGTCCATCGATGCCGCCGAGAAGGGTTTCGACGGCTCGGTTGCGGTACCGGAATTTTTCGCTTCACCACGTCAGAAGAACATTCAGATTCCCTGGGAGTTGGCGGGCCTGACCGAGGCACAGATCACCGCTCGCGTCGGCTCGCTTGAGAGCGCGCCGGTGACGGTGAACATCTTTCCGTTCGACCCGGGTATCTTCACCGCGGACGCGACCGGAACGGGTCAAGGCTCTATTCTGATCGCCGGGACTGCTTCGCTGGCGGCCCCGGCCGGTGCTTTCCCAAATGTGCGGCCCGTGCGGGGCGGCGAGTTCATCGCGATCTTCTGCACCGGGCTGGGTGCTGTTTCGCATACCCCGCCGACCGGTGGCGAGGCGGTGGCCGATCCGCTTTCGGAAACGTTGACACTGCCTACGGTAACGGTAGGCGGCGTCGAGGCGCGGGTCGTCTTTTCGGGACTTGCGCCGGGCTTCGTGGGACTGTATCAGGTGAACGTTGAGACTCCCGAAGGTGTCGCGCCGGGTGACTCGATCGAAGTGGTGGTTACCATCGGTGGAATCGAGTCGAACGTTGTCACCATCGCCGTCTCATAGAAAGAGCACGCTGGCTTTTCAAGAGTTTGAGTCCTCCGTGTGGCTGTATCCTTTTTGGCATGAGCCACTCGTCGCGTGGCGTCTTCCCAATCCCTCCTCAGTTCATGCCGTAGCGAGTCTGCGTCAACATTCTTGGCGTCTTCGAATGCCATTTGGTATCGACCTTGCTGGGTCTGTCTATTCGTGCCGCAGAGCCGTGATGGGGTGGATGCGCATAACTCGCCGGGCGGGCAGCCAGCAGGCCACCAGCGCCACGGCCAGTAGGAAGCATGAGACAGCGCCGAGTGTGACTGCGTCGGAGGGATCGACACCGATCAGCATCGACCCCAGGATTTGCGAGGCGCCGTAGGCGAGCGGCAGATCCAAGGCGACGCCGAGTCCAACGCGGTGCAAGGCGTACGAGAGGACGAGGCTCCTCACCTGTCTCGGCGTGGCGCCGAGCGCCAGCCGGATACCGAACTCAGGGATGCGTCGGCGAACCGAGTCGGCGACGAGGGCGAAGACGCCGGCGGCGGAGAGAATGAGAGCAATCGCCGCGAAGACCGAGAACACGGTTCCGAACAATGGATAGGCCCAGCGGCTGCGTTCCATGCGCTGTTCCAGCAACATTAGGTCCTGTACGGGAAGGTGCCTGTCGACCTCGGCAACCGTGTTGCGGAATGGGTCCGCCAAGCCAATCGGATTCGCGGTGGCGTGCAGCAAGATGTAATAGGATCCGCCGGGCTCCTGGCTATAGGGCAGGTAGAGCAGCGGACCAACGTTGCGCTCGGTGGCGTCATTCTGGCGAATGTCCGGACTCACACCGACGACCGTGACCCAATCACGGTTCTCCTCGTCCCCCACCTTGAAGCGCTTGCCGATCGGGTCTGTGCCGGGCCAGTATTTTGCGGCGAATCCGTGGTTGACGATGGCGACCGAGGGGGCGTCAAAAGTAGTCGGCCTCGATGGTGACGACGGCCCCGGACGGAAGCTGATCGGGGTCGTCGACGGGAACACCCTCGATCTGGATCGGTCGACTGAAAGAGCCTTGTCCGGGAAGATCGGAAGCCGTAGTGACGGCCGTTACGCCCGGTAGTGGTCGGAGCTTGGTCAAGACGGCCTCATGAAAAGCGAGTCGGTCGGCGGGCTCGGCATATCCGAGTTGCGGCAGAACGATGAGGCCCACGAGCCTGTTCTCGGTCCGTACGCCGAGGTCCATGTGGTAGAGATTCCAGAAGCTGCGCATCATCAGGCCCGCGCCGACCAACAACACGACCGAGAGCGCCACCTCGCCAATCACCAGCGCGGTGCAAAAGCGGCGGGTAGCGGATCCGCCGGTCTGGCTGCGCGAGCCTTCCTTGAGCGATCTATTGATATTGGTGCGCAGAGCGTGAACGGACGGCGCCAGGCCGAAGAGGATACCTGTGGCGACGCTGATGGCGGCCACGTAGGCGAATACCGAGGCGTCGAAGGTGAATTGGATGAAGAACGGGCGTTCCTCGTAGGTCGCGTCATCGAAGAGATGGACGCCGACGACCGAAAGCGCGAGACCCACGAGCCCCCCGGTAGCGGAGAGCAAGATGGATTCGATGAGCAACTGACGTACGATGCGCCAGCGACCGGCACCCAGGGTGGCGGATTGAGATCTCCTTTTGGCGATCAGCGGCGCGGGTGAGTTGGCCGTTGGCGGCATTGGCGCAAGCGATGAGTAAGATGAAGCCGACGGCGCCGAGCATGGGGACGAAAATGGTGCGGATCATACCGCCGCTCAAGTAGTGGTTGGCGGACAGTACGTGAACACCGATGTCGTCATTCGTAGCGGGGTACTCTTGCCGCAGTCTGTTGGCGAGCAGGTCCAACTCTCCTGGGCGCTGGCGAGAGTGGCGCCGTCGGCAAGGCGTCCAAAAACACCCATCCGGCGGGAGTCGCGTTTGAGCCAGTCGCCTTCGGCAACGAGCGGAAGCCAGAGCTTGGCCTTAGCGGGGAAGTGGAAGCCGGGAGGCATGACACCGACGACCGTGTGCAGCCGCTCGTCGATAAGTACGGTTTGGTCAATGATTTTCGGGTCTCCGCCGTAGCGATCTTGCCAGACGCCGTGGCTGAGCAGTACGACCCGGTTCGCGCCGGGCTGGTCCTCTTGGGCGAGGAAATCGCGGCCGAGTCATCGTTCAGATTAAAAGCGGCGTGGGAAAAACCGCCGAGGTCGGCGAATGCACGGACCTCGGCTCGCCAATCGGCAAAGTCGGGGTAGGAGGTGCGCATCCTCTGCTGGTTCTTCGTGAGGTTGTTGTTCTCGACAAAGAGAACACGGTTGCCATCGGGGAAAGGCAAGCCGCGGATATACAGAGCGTTGAAGAGCGTGAAAACGGTGGTATTGACGCCGATGCCGGCGGCGAGCACGAGCACCACCATGGTTGTCAGCCAGGGGCGCTTGGCGAGTATGCGGAAGGCGAAGCGGAGGTCTTGCAGGATCGCCTCCAGCGCCGGGAGGCCGCGGCTGTCGCGGTGGAGTTCCTTGGCGGCTTCTTTTCCGCCGAGGCTGACGAGGGCTTTTCGGCGAGCTTCCTGGGCGGACATGCCCTGCTTAAGATTCTCTTCGACGGCCAGCTCGACGTGGGCGGCGAGTTCTTCATCTAGGTCGGCGTCCAGTTCCCTTCCTTGGAAGAATGCGGAGACACGAGCAAGGAGACGCCGCATGGCGCTCATGAGTCAACGTCCTCGGACGACAGGGCCAGCATGCGACCCATGACACCGGCTAGTCGCTTCCAATCCGCCGCTTCCACGGCAAGCTGCTTCGTACCCCGCTTCGTAATGGAGTAGAACTTGGCTTTGCGGTTGTTGGCGGATGTGCCCCACTTGGCGGAAATCCAGCCGCGCTGCTGTAGGCGGACGAGCGAGGCGTAGATCGTTCCTTAATTCAGCAGTACCTCGTTGCCGCTGATTTGCTCGATGCGCCGCGCGATGCCGTATCCGTGGAGCGAGCCCATGACCGCGAGGGTTTGCAGGACCATCACGTCAAGCGTGCCCTGCAACAGGTCGAGTTTTTTCCGTGACATGCCATCTCCTGTGGTAGTACCACAGAGCGATGTTGCGCGTCCGATGATCCGCATTGATGCCGAATACCGTTGCTCCAGGTAACTCCTTGAAAGTCGCTATTGCGATCGACGTCAGCGGTCGATTGAGGCCGACCAGAGACGGCCCGCTAAGTTTTCCTCGAGGCTGCTGGTGTAGAATGTCTTGCATGCAAAACGGCTTTCTGTTGTTGGCCCTTCTTCTGGTTCTTCCGCTCCAAGCGCAGACGATCAGGGTCGGCATTATCGGCGCTGATACGTCACACGTCCCGGCGTTTACGAAGCTGCTTAACGACCCGTCGAACCCGGATCATATACCCGGTGCGAAGGTCGTCGCGGCTTATAAGGGCGGTAGCCAGGACATTGAGAACAGCCGTACGCGGGTCGATGGGTTCGCCGCTGAAATCGAGAAGGACTGGGGCGTCGAGATCGTCTCCGACATCCCGACGCTCTGTTCCAAGGTCGACGCCGTGTTGCTCGAAAGCCTCGACGGCCGCGTTCATCTGGAGCAAGTGAAACAGGTCTTCGAGGCCGGGAAGCCGGTTTTCATTGACAAGCCGCTCGCCGCGACACTCGAAGATGCTCGGGAGATTGCCCGGCTAGGGAAGATGCACGGTGTGCCGTGGTTCAGTACGTCGAGTCTGCGCTACGCGGACGCCGTCGCGGAAACGAAGGTCGAAGGTCTGAAGGGTGCAATCTCTTGGGGGCCGGCCTCCATCCATCCCACGCATCACTTGGATCTGTCTTGGTACGCCGTGCACCCGATCGAGTTGCTCTATGCGGTCATGGGACCAGGCTGCGTGTCAGTGCATCGCACGCACACCGAGGGGGCGGACGTGATCGTGGGTCTGTGGAACGACGGGCGCATCGGGACTGTTCGGGGCATCCGCGCGGGTAAGAGCGGCTATGGGGTCATGACGTTTGGGGAAGACGAGATCAAGCAGTCGTCGAAGGGCAGTTCATATGCCCGCATGCTGGTTAGGGTCGTCGAGTTCTTCAAGACAGGGAAGCCGCCCGTGCCCAACGACGTGACGCTGGAGATCTTCGAGTTCATGGACGCAGCCCTTCGTAGTAAGGACAAGGGCGGCGCGGTCGTGAAGCTGCGCTAGTAGGCGCGGTAGCATCGCGGGCCGCGGGAGTGATGTCACGAATGCCTCAAATCGCCGGCATGCACCACGTCGGCCACAAACCGTCCGGGGGTTTCCCACCTCTGCCTCGTTGTACGAGACCTTGCCGGCTTTCACGCGGAGCTCCTGGCGAAAAATGTCGAGTTCAGGTCCGCCCCGGCAACAATCACCGAAGGACCGAACAAAGGCGGTTTGGTTGTCTACTTGTCCGACCCAGACGGCTACACAATCGAACTCTTCGAGCCTCCGAAGGGCGCGGCCGAACCAAAGTGATACGACTCAGGCCAGGCTCACACGCTTGACTCGGATCTGCTCGTCATCGTAAACGCCGAGCCCCATGTTACCGGCCAATTCGATGTGCTCGACTTGGCAGTTGAGCCACTGACTGTCCTCGTCGGGCTTGAGCAGGGCGATCGAGGGGACGCCGACCTCGGCGCGCTTCTCGTCAATGACTTTCCAGCCGGTCTTGTCGAGCGCCACAGGATCGGTCGCGAAGTACATCGTCTTGTGTTCCCAGGTGTACTTGCCGACCTTGCCGCCCGGGCCGCCGTGATAGGCGGCTTTCACGCCATCGAGGATGTGCAGCTTCACCTTGTCGCGAATGATTGGCAGATCGACCACCGCGGGGATGAAGATGCCGCAGGCGTTCGCGGTTGTCGTGGCGTGGCTGCGATTCACGTTGTTGACGAAGCCGTGGGACATGTTCTTGAGCGCTAGCGTCACACCCGCGGACTGGTGATGTTTGAGAACGCAAATATTGATGACCTTGTTGACGGCCTGGCTGAGCCACTTGCAGACGTACGACCGGCGGATGTGCGGATCATCCAAGCTGTATTCTTCTTCGTACTCGGGATGGACGAGCGGCATCTCCATGTAGACATCGCGGTCGTAGCCATTCATGTCCATCTGGATGCGGTGATAGGTCTCGGTGCCGTTCATGAAGCGCACGCCTTCGGGGAGCCACTCGTCGAAACCCGCGCCCATGAACGAAGCCTTGGTGCGCTCATAGACAACGACGTCTTTGTTCGGGATGCCGACCTCGTTGAGTCCCTTGACGAGCGTGTGGAGAACCGTTTGGTCGGAGATTACGTACGGCCGTCCGACGCCGTTGACCTTGATGCCGACGACATCGCCTGGCTCGAAAAACTCTCTCAGCGAATCGACCAGGCTTTCGGTGTGGGTTAACTCGGTGAGTCCGCGTTCGATCATGCCGTGGACGGCGTCCTGTTGATACTCGCCTCCGACGATGCTGCCGGGATGATCTATCGCGACGACGCGGCCGGGGTAGGGCCCGGGAATTCCGGACGGAGCGTCCGAAGCAGATGCGGCTTCCTGGCGCTCCACTATTTGCTGTTGGCAAGCTAGGGAAGCGGCAGCTACGGAAGCGGCGAGGAACTCACGGCGATCAAGGGGCATGGCGTAGGACTCCAGAGAAGGAGCTGGGACGATTGTAACCCGACGCGGAGGTCGGGGTTCAACAAGGCCGATCGGAACCAGTTAGTTCCTATGTGGGGCTGTCTGAGCGGGCACAGCATGCCTTGTCCTACGGTCTCGGGTAGTTGCGGGGGTGGCTCAGGCTGGGGTACAACGGTCTGAGGCCGCTATGTTGCGATACATTTTGCTTGGAATCTTGACCTGCGGGATTGTTGCCGCTCAAACCACCAACACCCTTACCCAACAGGAGCAGAAGGAGGGGTACCGGTTGCTGTTCGACGGCAAGTCGCTCAAAGGCTGGAAGGGCGATATGAAGCTATGGTCGGTTCGTGGCGGAGCGATTGTCGGCTCCACCGAGGGCAACAAGATTCCGCACAATAGCTTTCTGATCAGCGAAGAGAAGTTTTCGGACTTCATCCTGCGGCTGGATGTGAAGCTACGCAACCACAACAGCGGCGTGCAATTCCGCAGCGAGGAACTGCCGGATTGGGTGGTGCGAGGCTACCAGGCCGACGCTGCGGAAGGCGCCTGGTGGGGTAGCTTGTACGGGGAGAAGACCGGGCGCGGCGTCATCCGTGCCGGCTATAAGGACAAAGGCGAGAAGGTTGTCAACGCGGGTGGTTGGAACAGTTACGAGATCATCTGCCGGGGTCGGCAGATCACACTTACACTGAATAAGCTGGTGACGGTGGATCTCCGTGACGGCATGTCGTCGGAGGGAATACTGGCGCTGCAGTTGCACGCCGGACCGCCGATGGAAGCATCGTTCCGCAACATTCGCATCCGCGCACTGGAGTAGCGGGCATCGGCCGTGTCAGGCATCGATCAGGAAAGCAAATTATGAAAAAGATCTCACTCGGCAGTTGGGCTTTCGCATTCGGTCCGTATTCGGACAATCCGGTGCCCTTCGATAAGACCGCGAAGCGTCTCGCTGAAACCGGCTATGAGGCGATTGAGATTTGCGGTATTCAGGAGCACGTTACGGTCGAGGCCTATCCGACGACGGAATTGCGCCAAGAAGTGAAGAAGATGCTGGACGACTTGGGGCTGGAGCGGTCGGGATACGCATGCGATCAGTACGCGTTTGATCCGACCGAAGCAGCAAACAAGGAAAAGTACCTGGAGCAGTTCGCGAAGAACTTGGAGTTGTGTAACGACGTGGGGATTCGCGATATTCGCGTGGATACGGTCGCGGACCCGGGCAAGTATTCGGACGACGCGGAATATGAAGCGGCGAAGGGCCGCGTGGCAGAGGTCTTCCACGAGGCGGCGCAGAAGGCTCAGGATGTGGGCATTCGGATGCACTGGGAATTTGAGCCGGGGTTCATCTTCAACAAGCCGTCGGAGATTGTAGAGCTGCATGGGAAGGTCGATCACCCGAATTTCGACGTGATGTATGACACGAGCCATGCCTACATGGCGGCCGTAATGGGATCCCGGCAACACGGCGAGAAGGAAACGCTCGAAGGTGGAATCGAGGAATTGCTCGCCAACCTAGAGGGAAAGGTCGGCGCGATCCACTTGATCGATTCCGATGGCGGGCTGCACGACAATCATACGAGCACGCACAACCCGTTTGGGGCGGGTAACGTGGACTTCAAGTCGGTGGCGCCGAAGCTGTTGGCGGTGCCCAATGTGGACTACTGGGCGATTGACATGTGCTTCTGGCCGGGTTCGTGGGAGTTGGTTGAGGCCTCTTTGGCTTACGTGAAGAACTTGGTTCAGGACGCTGAGGGTGCTACGACGAGCGCGTCGTAGACGGTTAGGGCAATCGCTCGGTGATGGTGCGCTCGTACTCGGGGAAGTAGCGGCCGATTAGGGGCAGGTCAAAGGATCGGAGTATCGATTCTTTGGATTCGCGTTCGAGCAGGAATTCGAAGGAGCGGCGGAGAAGGTCTTCGGTGGACGCCGCGCCGCCGGTCAGTTTGCGGGCGTAGTCAGGATCAACCGTGACGCGATGGACGGTCTGGCCGCCACCTTCCTGTATGGTGACTGTGTGCTCGTCGCCCTCGCCTGTTTCGACTTTGATCGTTGCCGCCATGGGTCGCAGTGCTCAAGGTTAGCGCACTCGCCGCTACTCGGAATGAATGCTTTGCCAGAGGTGGTGGATTGCGCATGGAAGCGGCACCCGGCACCGCGCTCGGGTCATGTGCCTTGCGAAGCTACGCCCCCCGCTTGATCTTTAGCAGTTTTCTGATCTGCTTGGTCACCTTCTTGGGTTTCTTCGTGCCGTCAATCTTCGTGATGTCGGCATTAGGGAAGTAGACGTGCAGCATGCCCAATTCGCGATGGTAGTCTTTCAGCCGTTGCTCGACGGACTCAGCGCTGCGGTTGGTGCCGGCCATTCGGCGGCGGACCTCCTCGTCCGGAATCTCAAGTTGGATGACAATCGGACTGGGAAGCTCGTCGGATTGGACCATCGCCGCCAGGAAATCAGCATGCTCCTTGGTTGAGGGGTAACCATCGAGCACCGCTCCTTGGGCTAGGTCGCCGCGTGCGAGGCGTTCCGCGAAGAGCTTGTTGAGAACAGGGTCAGTTTCCGCTTCGATCCCTGTGAGACCTGACTGCCGCAGTCGCTTGATCACGTCCTAGTTCTCCTCGATCAGGTCTTCAACGGAAACCAGGGGGACCCCTAACTCCTTAGCCACATTCACCCCTTGGGTCGATTTGCCGCTACCAGGCGGTCCGATCAGCATCACCAAAGGGCCGTCTATCTTTCGCTCGGCTCCCAGGACACCCACCAACACGAACCCCAACACGAACCCTGTCCATTTCATGGGTACCATTCCCGCAAGTTTTTAACCGGAAGAGCCCTCTGTACTAAATGCTACCGTGTCTCCAGTGTCACTGCCCTTTGTCGGCACCTCTGCCGCGTGCTGAGAGTAAGCGGCCAAACCAGTAACGCAGGAAGATGGCATGCTGTGGTGTACACTGGCCGGCCCGATTCTCCGTGTACTGGAACTGGTAGGCTACCGCGAACCGACGCCTCTTGCGCAGGTCTTTGAGCAGCCCGATCCGCGTGCGATCGAACGACAGGTCCTTCACCAAGGACGACATCGAGCCTTCATCAATCTTCAAAAATAGCCACGGCCCTCACCGGCGAAGCACTGCCACGGCGGAATTTTAGCGGAAAGGCGATGAAACGAAAGCGTCCGCGTCCCACCAGTCGATCAAGGTTCACCAGTCCTTCGTAATGGGTTATACCCATACGGCCGCAAATCTGATGTACTTCGGTATTCGAGACATCGATAATTCCCGGGCTGACCGCCTCTACGCCAAATGCGCTGATCTTTCGTTCACCGAAATAGACCGCCACCTCTTCCGCCATCCCCGGCCAATCTGTGAGGAATTCGGGTTTCCCCCAAAATCTCTCAAAGTGGGCCAAATAAAGCAGTACGGTATCGTTGGGCCTAATTTCCAGACTATCTTTTTCAAGCGCCTTTTCCACCTCGTCCACGCCGTAGAGCGCTTTGGGGGCCAGGTGTGAGAGATCAAGACAGATCCCTTCGGTGTAAAACCGTTCCAATGGCAGTGAGTCGATGCCCTGCTCGTCCCATTCAATCCCGAAATGCCGCGGGGCGTCCACATGGGTCGCTGTGTGGTCCGGCATGTTCAACATATCTACGGTGGAGCTTGATTTCCCTCCTCGCTGCTCAAGAGATTCAGCGTGGGTTATGTAAGGGTAGTACATAGCCTTGGGATGGCTGGGATGCGTGGTGCAGCGGTGGAATATCTCTTGGGACAAATCGATCAATTCCGGCATTGTCATACTCCTTTAAGATCGCCATCGGCGATGATGCTGGCACGAGTACGCAACCGGACGCCCAAGGTTGAGGTCCTCAGCTTTCCAGACCTCTCCCATCCCGCCCTCACCGAGCTTCTCGGTGATGCGGTGATGCGAGATTGTGGTGCCTATCATCAAGTGCCGACCCTGACGCTAGCGGATTGTACCGCTGGATTGATGGCGCAACCGATGTCATGAACGATCAGTCCCGAAGCTCGCTAGTCGCCAGAGAGGACTCGTCTTCAGTCCCTGCGGCGGCTTGGACGCGACGGATCGGCCGGCTGATCGCTCAATGGGAAATCATTTCTCAACATTCAACCGACGAAGACAGAGTGGCGATCCTGTCCAGATGTCCGAGTAGTCGGCATCTCGGAGATGTGGTCTCTTCGGCTTTGTGGCCGGCTGACGGCTCACTCAGAAGTGCCCGCTTCTACTGCTGGGCTGGATAACGAAACTGATCCATTACCTGCCAGAGCGAATATCCCTGGGTGCGGGGTAGTTCGAGGCTGAGGATATCGGCAAAAGTCGGTCCGATATCGAGCATCGAGATTTCGGGGATCTCGCCGGCTCGGATGCCGGGGCCCCAAAGCAGGAAGGCGGCGCGGTAGTCATCGCGGGTGGGCCAGAGCCCATGATAGCCGCGGCCGTTGCCGGGGCCCAGGACCGGTCCGGTGTCTTCGTCCACGGGTATGACGCCGAAGGTGGTCTCGAAGAATGCTGTGTAGCCTTTGAACGTGGGGGCCATGCGGAGAGCTTCGTCGAGCGGCACTTCCCGCGCGATGACGGAGCCCGGCTTACCAATCAGCGCGCGGAAGAGTCGGGTGGCTTCGCCGGACTTGCCGGGCTTCACGGCGAAGATGCCCTCCGCGACGAGCACGTCGGCTTCGATGCGGTCTTGTTTGAGTTCAACCTTGGGGCGGTAGGCACGCTTGTTGGTTTCAAAGCCGTGGTCCGAAACGACGGCGATGAATGTGCCTTCCGGGACGGCTTCCAGGAGTGGCCCCAGCAACTCATCTTGGTATTCGAGCGTTGCCTTGGCGTTGGTCGAAAAGGCGCCGGTGGAGTGTTGCTCGGAATCGAGTTCGCCGAGGTGCAGCAGAAATAATTCGGGCTGCTTGTGTTCGAGGATGTAGCGGGCGGCAAGGACGCGCTGGCGGTCGGTGAGGCTTTGGCGCAGGAATGACGGATGGGCCTTGCTGATTTCCTCGGCGAGCCCCGGTGTCGAGTGTTTGAGAACCGGCTCGAAGGCGTACGGCTTTAGCGACGGGTCTTCCCAGAATTCGGGGAAGTTGTAGTCGATCTCGGCGCCGACGGTAACGGGCCACCAGACCGCGCCCGTCTTGAGGCCCTTCTCGCGTGCAACGTGCCAGAGCGTTTTGGCTGTCAAGTAGCGGACGGACCACCAGCGCTGACCGGGTTTTCCCGGCTGGTTGTTGGAGACGATGCCGTGCTCGGGCGCGGTGAGACCGGTGATCATCGTGGTGTGGGAGGGCCAGGTGACGGTCGGGACGATGCCGACGACGCCATCCGCTACGACGCCTTCGTCGACGAACTTGCGGAGGTTGGGGATTTGTAGCCCGAGGCTGTCGCGATCTCGCAGCCAGCGGTGGTCGAGGCCGTCGATCGAGATGACGAGCAGGCGATTCTGCTCTGCCGGCAGCAGGAAGGTGGCGAAGAGTAGTGCGAGAAAAAGGCGTATTGGCATCGAGCGTCGATCTGAGCGGATGACGGACGGCAAGCGCTGATCGGCCGGTGACCACGGCACCGGGTTCACTGTTTGCCTTGGAGTCGAACCACGAGGTGGTTTGCTTCCGCGGCGATGTTGAAGTCAAGGCGACTTTCCATGTCAACAACGATGCGGGCGATGAGCGGATCGTTCTTGAACTGGGCGGCACGCACTCGGTTTACGCCCAAAGCGGCTACGTTGACGGCGCGCTGAGCTGAAGGAACCGCGAGTGTTCCCCGCAGGACATCGATGACTAGGCGGTCGGGGCCGGTGAGCACCATCGTCTTGTACTGGGGCTGCGCCGCGCTTGCGGCGATCGTCACGACGACTTGATTGGATTCAGTCTCGACAGATATCCCGGTGATGGAAACCGGTCCGCCAGCGGTTGTTGATCTTGGCTGTGCGGGTTGGGTTGGCGCCGGCTGTTTGGATTTCGCCGGAGCGGGGGTGGGCGGTGGCGTCGTTCGCGGGGCGGGGCGACTTTGAGTGACCTCGGCGGGCCGGGTACCTGCGAGGGCGACACGGAACGTGACGACCTCCGACGAGGTGCCAGGGCGAGCGCTGCCGCGATTCGCGCAGCGGACGCTGTTCGGGTCGCTACGGTAGCCACCGCCTCGCAAGACGCGGTATCGCACGCCCTCAGGTCCTTGCGGATCGGTGTCAGGAGAGTCGCGGTAGTAGTCGGCTGAGTACCCGTCCGCGACCCATTCCCAAGCGCCGTAAGTACCGGCGAAGATACCCCAGGGGTTGGCGCGCTCGGGAATTGCGTAGCCGGCGTCGCCGGCCTTGTCCGCCGGGATCGGGGGTTCGTCGCCCCAGGGGTATGGTTTGGCTTCCAGTCCGCCACGGATTGCTTTTTCCCACTCCGCCTCGGTTGGCACGCGATACGACTTAGCGGTCTTCTTGCTGAGCCAGCGGCAGTAAGCTTGAGCGTCCTCCCAACTCACACCGGTGACCGGCTTCGCGCCGGCGTTGACGCCCTGTTCAAGGTTCGGCGGGTTCGGATGCGTTGGACGGAATGCTCGAAACTCGGCAAGGGTGACGGGCCGTTTCCCGATACTGAACTCGGAGACCGTGACTTGATGAACCGGCTTCTCCCAGGTAGCTCCTTCGGCGGAGCCCATTTGAAAAGGACCCGCGGGTATGCCGACAGTCTCGGGAACGGATTGCGCGAGCAGGACGCCGGCGACGAGGCATCCGGTGAGCAGCAGTCGGATCTGATAAAACATCTTTAAGTCAAAGTGCATTACGGTATCCCGTAGACTGCTTGACTGTTTCGAATCGAAATGCATTGTTCATGACTCGCCTGCTCACGATGCTAGCTTTGCTGGCGGGTCTTTTGTGGTGTGCCCCTCCAAGCTTCGCACAAGCGGAATCGTGGCGGCAATTCCGGGAAGACGGGGACCGGTTGCTTGCCGAGCGCAAGTACCGCGAGGCCGAAGAGTCTTACGTGTTGGCTCTGAAGGCGGCGGAACGCTTCGGGCTCGACGACCCTCGTGTCGCGGGCTGCCTGAATAGCTTGGCGCTGCTCTACTACGCGCAGCATCGGTATGAGTTGGCGGAAACGCTCTATTGGCGGGCGGCGCGGATCCTGGAAGCGGCTCTCGGGCCTCATCATCCCGAGCTGGCGACTTTGCTCGAAAACCTCGCGGAGTTGTAGCAGGTGCGTGGCAAGCCGACGGATTTGATCCCGCTGCTGCGAAGGGTGGTGGCGATTTACGAAAGAGCCAATGGCCCGACCGACGAGAGTTTGCGCGAGCCGATCGTCAAGCTTTCGAGGGCCTATTTCAGCGAAGGGCGTTGGAAAGAAGCGGCGGAGGCGTTGGAGCGGGCTGTCGAGTTGAGCAAAGTGCGTTTCGGCTCTGACCATCTTGAACATGCGGATTTGCTCAACGACCTGGGCGTCATTTACAACTCCGACGGCCATCCGGAACGCGCGGCGCCCTTGTTTGAAGAGTCGCTTGCGGTACGAGCCCGGCATCTTGATCCTACGGATCCCAAGGTGGCGTCGAGCTATGCGAACCTGGCCGCCATCTATCGCAGGCGGTTCCAACTGGCCGAGGCGGAGCGCCTGCTGGGTGAAGCTCTGCAGTTGCGGGAACTGCCGAAGGCCGCTGACCCTGCCGCCAAGGCGACGGATTTGAACAATTTGGCCGAGGTGCATCGCCTACAGTATGACTTCACGACGGCTGGATCGTTGTATCGAGAGGCGTTGGAAGCGTGGGAGCAAGCAGTGGGGCCGGATCACCCCGAGACGGCAACGGCCTTGCACAACTGGGCGGCGCTCTATCGGGATCAGGGCCGCTATCAGAACGCCGCGCCGATGCTGGAGCGGTCGCTGCGGATTCTCGAAAACACGCTTGGGCCTACCCACGCCCGTGTGGCGGTGGTCTTGAGTACGTATATGGATGTTCTGCGGGGTCAGGGGCGGAATGAGGATGCGAGTCGGGTTGAAGCGCGGCTCAAGGGATTCTAGGCCGCTCCGCTGGACGAAGTTGCCCCTGATAGACTGAAATTGTTTCGGGGTTTGGTGCGTCGAAAGCAGGGGTTGATGTTCGGCGGAAAAGGACAGGTGCGTCTCGCTGTATCCGTATTGAGCGGAGCGTTCGCATTGGTGTGTCTGCTGAGCCCGGCGCGGGCGCAGGACGGCTGGCAAGAAGCCATTGATGCTGGGGACAAAGCCCTGGCGATTGATTGGAACCGAACGGCCGTGAAGCGATACGGCGCGGCGCGACGTCTTTCCGTTCGTTTTGACGCCGCTGACCCGCGGCGGGTGGTAAGTCTCGTCCGGTTGGCCCGTGCGTATCGGTCGTTGGGGGATCTGGCCAAGCCGGAGAATCTGTACGAAGAGGCGATCACGATCGCCGAGAAGGCCCACGGCGCAACGAGTCTTGAGTTTGCGGCCTATCTCAACGAGGCCGGGCGCTACTTCCATTCGCGGCGCAAATACCCACGCGCCGAGGCTCTTTATCGGACCGCGTTCGCGAACCGGGTCAAACATCTCGGCAAGGAGCATGCGGATGTCGCGGAGAGTATCAATAACCTCGGGATCCTTTATGAGAACGAGGTTCTCTATGACAAGGCGGAGGTTTACTACCGGTCTGCATTGGAGATCCGCGAGAAGGCCTTGGGCCCAGAGCATGACGCCACGGTCGTCACGGCCGAGCACTACGCGCGGCTGTTGGTCAAGATGAATCGGGCGAAGGAGGCGCAGCCCCTGCTGGAGCGTGCGGCAGCGGTTCGGGCGCGTCACGTGGCGGCAGCGACAACCGCGGTATCGGGCGAGGTTTTTCGTGCTGGTTCCGGGGTGAGACCAGCGCGATTGAGTGAGAACACCGACCCGGAGTACACCGAAGAAGCACGCATCGCACGGCACGAAGGAACCGTCGTCATGCAGGCTGTGATCATGCCTGACGGCGGTGTCGCGGATCTCAAGCTGGTACAGAGCCTAGGCTTGGGGCTCGACGAGAAGGCCGTGGAGGCGGTGCAGAGCTGGAAGTTCGACCCGGCGCTGAAGGGCAATGCGCGGGTTCCGTTCCGAGTGAGCTTGGAAGTAAACTTCCGGATTCTCTAGTTACCAGCCGCGAAGACGAGATTGCCGTCGGTCAATTCGGCGCGTTGGGGAAACCGTTGCGCCAGGTCGAGGCTGTGGGTGACGGTGATGAGGATCGTGTTTTCTTCGCGGTGGAGTTCGAGGATCAAGTCAGCGACGGCATCGGCGGTGTGACGGTCGAGGTTGCCGGTGGGCTCGTCGGCGAGGATCAGTGGGGCTTTGTTGACGAGGGCGCGGGCGATGGCGACGCGCTGGCGTTCGCCGCCGGAAAGTTCGGCGGGGCGGTGATCGACGCGGTCACTGAGTCCGACGCGATCGAGCAGCTTGAGGGCGCGATCCTTGGACTCGGCCGGGCTCTGCACCGAGCTGGGAGCCATCGTCGGGATTAGCACGTTTTCCAGCGCCGAGCACTGCGGCAACAGGTGATGTTCCTGGAAGATGAACCCGACTTGCTCGTTGCGGAATGAGGCGAGATCGGATTCACCGAGCGAGAAGGGGTCTCGGGAGCCGACGGAGACGGAACCGCTGGTGGGTGTTTCGAGGGTCCCGAGGATGTAGAGCAGAGTGCTCTTGCCCGAGCCTGAGGGTCCCATGATTGCTAGGGCTTCGCCGGCCTTCATTTCGAAGGAGACACCGGCGATGATGATGAGCGGGTCGCCGGGAGTGGGGTACTCCTTACGGAGGCCGCGCACGACTAGATCAGTTGACGCCATTGTTAGCTTGATTCAAGCAGAGTCTGACAACGTAGCATTCCGTCAGGAGTCCGACAAGCTACTCGTTTTCTCCTACGGCGAACGGTGCGACCTCCAAGGCCTCGTCCATGATGGGCGGGATGGGTGTTGCCTCCAGGTTTCCGTCGGCCGTTTTGCTAACGCAGGCTACGCTCAGGCGGCCGTGCGCGACTTCCTCGCCGTCGTGGTTGAAGGCGATCTCGTAGTGGAGCGAGGAGCGCCCTTTCTTGACGACCCAGATGTGAATGTCGAGTTCGTCGCCGAAGCTAACGGTCTTCTTGAAATCGCACTGCGCCGAGACGCGCGGACGCCAGACGTTGTGCTTGTGAGCGATCTTCAACGTGTCGAGGCCGAGTGAATTAAGGAACTCGATCTCCACCTCTTCCATGTAGCGGAAGTAGTTCGTGAAGTGAATGATACCGGCCATGTCGGTGTCTTGCCAGTAGATCTTGCGCTGGTAATGAAATTCGTAGGCCATGACGGGTTAACGTTTCCTCTTTCGATAGGGCGCCGGGTTCTCGTAAAGGGCCAGCGTTTGTTCGGCCATGCGCTTGCTTTGGAAGTGGGCTTCGACTCTTCGTCGCCCCTTCGAGCCCATCTCCCCGGCGGCGGCGGGGTGAGCGATCAGCTTCGCAATATTCTCGGCCAGATCGGCTGCGTTATCGGGCTTGCACAGTAGTCCACCGCCGGTGGCGTCAATGAACTCAGGGAATACGCCGATGCGCGGTTGTACGACGGGGACGCCGCACGCCAGCGCTTCGAGCACGTAGATGCCTTTCGGCGCGCCGTAGGACGTTGGCACGGAAAGGACATCGAGTCCGCGCAGGAAGGCGATCTTCTGATCGCGGGTGACTTCGCCGATGTACTCGAAGTCGTCACCGAGGCCGGCGGCACGAGCCAGCTTCTCGACGTCGGCCAGGAAGGGTCGATGCTCCGGGCTAAGCCATCCGGCGACTCGCAACTGGATGCGCGGTGTCTCGAATGTGGCTTGTGCTCGTAGTTGCGCGACGGCTTCAGTGAGCATTCGCAGGCCTTTCTCCGGTGCGACGCGGGCGAGATACCCAACGACGAATTCGTCGGCGTCACGGGGCTCGCGCTGCGAATAGCCCGTCAAGTCGATACCGGGGTGGATCACGGGGATGTTGTCGGGATGAACCGCGAGGTGAGCGGCCATCGTGTGGGCGTGGTCGCGGCTGGGCGACACGAATACGTCGACCGCGCGCGCCAGTTCCGGCAGCAGGCCGAAGGCGCGATCGCGGTGTGGCGCGGGCATGCTGGACAGGAACAAGTCCTCACCTTGTAGCGAGCAGAAGATGGGCGAGCGCAGCCGCTTTTTGAGCATGGGCGCGATCCCGGCGAGCATTGAGTTCGTGATGTGGACGACGTCGGGCTGCCATTCAGTTAGCCAGTCCACAAGGGACTCGAATTCTTCGCGGAACGGTCCGGCCTCGCCCTCAAGCACGCCGACGGTGAGTGCGCCGAGTTGGTCTGGCCGGGTGCTGACGGCGAACCGCGAGACCCATCGCAGCAACGCCGGGCGGTCGAGTAGAGCGGCCAGCGGTCCTGGCAGATGACGTATGATCGGCATCGTTTGCTGGAGATAGATCTTGAGCCCGCCCAGGAATACACGCCGGGAGCTGACGTCTTGCTCGTCGGTTCGAATCGGGGTGTAGGTTGGGATGAGGTGGACGTCGTGGCCGAGGCCAATCAGCGAACGCGCCAGGGTGTTGTCACGCAGGCAGTTGCCGCAGATGGTGCTGCCGGCCCCCGCGGCGATGTACGCGATCTTCACGGGTATTCAGTCCGTTGCCATGTCGGTATCGCTCGGAAGGTCGGCAGCAATTCCGCCGTGTGGGAAGAACTTCTCAATGGTTGTTTCAGACGGGCCTTGCGTGATCAATGAGACCCCGACGAGCGCGAGCAGCGAGGCGATGAAGACGGTGGCGACGGGCAAGACTCCCAGGAAGAGATACGATCCGTCCGCGCCGTAGTCGGATGCACGGAACAGCAGCGTCCATGAGGTCGCCATAACAGTGACCGAAGCAAGGGCTCCAGCCCGTGTGCAGCGCTTCCAGTAGATCGAGGCGCAAACGAGCGGGAACAGACCTGAGAATCCGGTGAAACACCAGATGCCAATGGGGAAAACCTGCCGTGGTTCGGCGAGCGACAGCAGGTAGGTGATTGCGACGATCGCGACGATGAAGCAACGCGCGAGAAAAACCCTCTGACGATCTCCGAAGCGATGTTCGCCGAAGTAATGCGTGACGATGTCGGTCGTGAACATGGTGCCGAGACAGAAGAACTGCGAGTCCAGGGACGACATGATTGCGGCCATGATGCCGGCGCCGAGCAGTCCGCCGATCAAGGGCGTCGTCAGCTTGTGAACCATCGTGGCGATCTCGGTATTCGGTGGCGATCCGGCCGGGACGACCAGCGACCCATCGGGGAGTGTGGCGGATGTGGCCCAAACCCCGATCAGGATGCAGGGCGCCCAGACGATCAGAATAAAGATCGGATGCATGACGACGCTCAGCCGGAAGGTCTTCGCGGAGCGCGCCGTGAGCCAGTGCTGAAAGATGTGCGGATACATGCCGACGGCCAGCGGGATGAAGAAGTACGTAAAGAACTGAAGCTGCGTAATGCTGCCCGACCGCATCAGCCGCTCGGGGTGTGCTTGTAACACTTGTTGGCTGGCAGCGGCGAGTCCGCCCAGTCTTGAAGAGATCAGCACGAATGCTACGAGTCCGGTGATGATGAACACGGCGGTCTGAAGCGTGTTCGCCCAGGCCGCTCCGCGGAGTCCGCCGAAGAAAACATAGAAGAGCACGACGGCGGAGATGATCAGCCCGGTTAGCCAAGGCGGCAGGCCGCCGTTGGTGGCCGCGAAGGCTTCAGGAAAGGCTCCCTGGGTGAGTGATTGCGCGACGCCGCCCGCGCCGAGTAGCCCGATGAGCAGGTAGGGAATCACGAGTGCTACGAGGATCGGGAAGAGAATCAGTCCCAGCAGGTCGCTTTCAAAACGGGCGCGAAAATACTGGACCTGCGTGACATAGCCGTAGCGTTTTCCGATCGCCCACAACCGAATGCCGATGAAGAAGAATACGCCGGCGTGGACGAGCCCGGACCACGACGCCAGCATGCCGTAAACGCCGATGCCGATGCGGTAAGCCTCGCCGGTACTGCCCACCAGGGCGAAGGCCGTCATCGTTGTCCCGAACAGAGACATCAACAGCAGTACAGGACCGATCGAGTGGCTCGCCGTGAAGTAGTCCGCGGCCGTTCCTCGAAAGAAACGGTTGGCGACGATACCGAGGACAACCAGCAGACCGAGGTAGCCGGCCATGATGACGAGCGATGTCATGGAGCCGGTTGATCCTCGTCGCTACCTTCGGCGAAAGTCTCGGCGCCGGACGGCCAAGCGTATCGAATAGCGAGATACCAAGCCCCGGCGACCACGACTGTGAAGACGGCGTGATAGGCGAAGCCGACAGGCAGGAAGCCGAGCAGCAGGGTCGGATCGTCCCAGAGCCAAAAGTCCTGGTGTAGAACGGCGAGGACGATTAGGAGGAGATAGACAACCCGCTTACTCATCGAAGGGACGACAGCCGCGGGCACGGCTCGCGGCAGGACTCACAAGTCTATCACCCACGGCGGCTCACGCAGTGCTGCCGGCCGCGAGCGGAAGGTCAAGATTTGTGACAGAGCGAATCATCTCCCGGATTCGCTCGCCGGGGATGCTAGGATCGACTGGTGGTGGGTTAAGTTGTTCGAGATAACCTGGCGGATCTACAACCTATTTGTCATTGCCCTCGCAATCATCTGGCGCCGGCTGTTGTTTCGCACGATGGTAAT
>Ga0315339_1001398_pt1 | contig 21590 bp, 22 predicted proteins | sample ASW17metaG_FD_204514 | JGI IMG/M metagenome (GOLD analysis project Ga0315339, IMG submission 204514) | Ammonia-oxidizing marine archaeal communities from Pacific Ocean, United States - ASW #17 | ecosystem: Environmental > Aquatic > Marine > Oceanic | place: USA: California | collected 2016-12-05
AACGAGCTCAGCTTGAACGAAGTCGCGCGCATGGACCCCAAACGCGAGATTCCGCGTATCTTCGACACCTGGGAAATGTACGTGCGCGAAGCCGGTATCTGCGAATCGCTCGCCGAATTAGACTTCCTCGAAATCCATTCCTTCGGCGCAGCCCCCAAAGGCCCGAGCCCCATCACCGAGCCGGAAAAATACGCCGCCGAGAAAAAGCGCATCCGCCAGGACTACGGCGAGACCTATGCCAAACACTGGAAAGAGAAGATGCCTGACAATGGCCTGCCCGTACGCTTTACCGTCTATCTCGAAGAGCTGCCGGATGTCGACGCTAGCTACGAGTTCGGGGCCGTGGCGCTATTGCAAAAAGCGAATTGAACACATTTTCTTCTAGCATGGGAAAACCTTATTTAAAAAATGCCAACGCTGAATTCATTGCGATAGTTTGCCTTTATGCGGCTCTTATCGGGCTGTTCTGCGCGAGCGCTTCGCTCGTCGAAGACGCTTTTATAACATTTCGTACTATAGACAACTTCATCAACGGATATGGGCTGAGATGGAATATCGTGGAACGCGTTCAGTCATACACCCACCCTCTTTGGATGTTCGTCCTTTCCACTTGCTACTGGTTGTCGGGCGAGATCGTCTTGACCGCCGTACTCGCGTCGATATTCGCATCGGCTCTGGGCATTGCGCTGCTCGTCTACACTATAGCCGAGTCAAAGAGAACGGGGATACTTGCCCTATTGGCGCTCGGCACGTCCCAGGCGTACGTAGACTATACAACTTCGGGCCTCGAAAATCCGCTTACCCACCTACTATTTGCCTTTTTCGTTTTACAATACGCGCGCTTGCGGGACACGCCCCGCGACGAGTTCGTCCTATCGCTGATCGCCGCCTTGGCGCTATTGAACCGCATGGACACCATACTGCTCTACCTCCCTGCGCTCTACTCCGTCTTCATCATTAGGCGAGATCGGACGCGTTGGCGCTTCGTCCTGTTGGGCTTCACCCCCTTCGCAGCTTGGGAAATCTTCTCCCTAGCATATTACGGCTTTCCCTTTCCCAATACAGCCTATGCAAAATTGCAGACCAATATTCCATTGCCAGAGCTGGCAGGGAGAGGGTTGGGCTATCTGGCCGATTCGCTGACCAGCGACCCGATCACATGTGGCGTGATCGCCAGCGGTATAACATTACCGTATCTGGCAAAACGCTCCGCACCGGCCAAAATCTCCTTGGGCGTACTGATGTATGTTCTCTACGTAGTAGCAATCGGCGGTGGCTATATGCCTGGACGATTTTTGACCGCGCCATTTTTTGCCTCGCTTTACGCGTTAGTGCTGACGTTTCCCCACATTCCGCAGCGGAAATTTGCCCTGGCCGCCGCGGCGATCGTAGTGTGTAACTTATTTTCCCCAACCAGCACGTTAAGAGGGAAATTTCTCGCAAGCAGGGGAAGCTTTCATCTCGCGGCCAATCCCCTGGCCGCACTGGTCGGCAAAAGACCGGAACCACTCACCGATCATATCTGGATAAATCGGGGCTTAAAGCTGCACGCAACCAGCAATGATCCAGGCGCCTATTTCGATATATATTTCCTCGCTAAAACGGCACAGGGCCGCACGATAACCACTGGACGGGCCGTCGGTTTAACCGGTTTTAAAGCCGGCCCCCAAGTGCATATCATAGACGTCCACGCCATAAACGACCCCTTATTAGCCCGAACCCCACCATATTACAATCCAGGCTGGATACCCGGACATTTGCAGCGAATAGTCCCAGAGGGCTATATAGAAACGCATGTAAAAGGATTTAATTCCATAGAAGACGAGGGACTGAAAGCGTATTATGGCCACTTATCGACCATAATCTCCGATCCCATATTCGACCTGAAGAGACTGCACACCATAATTCACATGAATCTAGGATTCTACGACGACTTGATCGATACTGCACAGTACGAACACCCCTCCAAGTTGGACATACTGCGCAACGAGGTGAGAATCCAACCGCATAATCCCGCGGCCAGGATAGCCCTGGCAAGAGGGTTATTTAAGATCGACGACCGCGCGAGAGGTAATGCTGAACTCGACACAGCACTCCAGCTCAACCAAGCCAGTTACAATAATCACATAATAGCGGGCAACATGCGGGTCGAATTCGGCATGGCTCAGGAAGCCAGCGCCGTTTTTCTGCAAGCAATAAAAATAGACCCCGACAATACCGATGCCTATGTACATCTAGCTGCCGCCCTGTTGTCTGTGGACAATATCCCACAAGCCAGGTCCACATACGAAAAGGCATGGGCGATAGACCCGTCCAATGCCGCAATCGAGGAAATGATTCAAAAATTGACTGAGTTTGAGAGCCGTTTAGGCCACCCGGTCGACCCATGAACAACACCTGTCACAATGCCCATTACTTCCACCTCTGTGGCCAAAATATCGCCCCGCTGCAACAGGTCTACAGCCAGAAGTGAGTTATTCGGCACCGAGGGCGCCGTCAGCAATCGCGAGATTTCGTGCTTCGCCGGGGGAGAGTTCCACCGCAATGAAGTTGACGCCATACCCAAATTTCCCCATAGTGACAACATCGGACTCTACTTCTACCACGAGATCGAGCACGTCGCCGGCGACGTCTATCAGTTTATGCGTATCCTCGACAGGCTCTACGACAGCGCCCAAATGGGAGAAAAGATCATTATCACTTGAGTGCGCCCGTGCGATACCCACCGCCTAAAAGATCATTCGCGACACTGCTCGCCACCCTCTTGCCCCTGCTACTGGCCAAAGTTCGCGCCCAACAAGACACTCTGTGCATCGCCTACGCGCTCTTGACCTTGCGCACCGTCAATTCCTCAGGAGACCGAAAAGGCCACCAATGTCTTCGCCGGCATAATAGCTCACAAACGGCAGATAGATCTCGCCGGAGAAGTGGCGACCGGCCATTTGCATCTGATCTCGATTATGGGCCAGGAATACCTGGAATTAGCCGACAGTCAACTGACCACCCCGATATACGTGCCCTTGCGCAACAACGAGATGCACGAACGGGTCGTGTGCGCAAGGAGTCGTTTGCCGAAGGCCTGGCCGGCAAAGACCTGCTGGTCAGCGTTAACTTGACCAGTGAGCTTTGTCTCCTGTAGTTGGACGCCACCCTGCTCGAAGCCCAACAGCCAACCGCCAGCGAATTCTTCGGCGACATACGCGAAGGAGTCTCGCTCCATAACGCGGCGCTCTCCCTGATGAACAACCGGGTCGACGACCATGTGCCCTCCCGCGCAAAATACCTGAGCCGCATCAGCAAACGGCTCAACGCGAGAAAACAACGCACAGCGCAAGAGACAACGAAACAACCCATCGCCCCACCCTAACGAGGAGTTCCCTATGCACGTCGGCACCCAGCAATTCAACACCTCGGACGAAGACCTCGAATACCTAGCCCGCCACGGCGTCGCGCACAAAAACGAAAACTTCATCACCTTTAACCGCGAACACGGCTGGGACATCAAAGAGCTGATTGAGAAAAAAAAGCAGTGCGCCAGCTTCGGCATCGAGATGGAAATGGTCGCCTTGCCGATGGCCGGATTGCACATCGGCGGCGAGGCTGTGCCCCATTTCATGCAGGGCAACTACGAGGAGGGCGACAAGGAGATCGAGTTGGTCATCAATATGGTGCGCCAGGCCGCCGAAGCCGGAATCCCGGCGATCAAATACTATCTCTGCGCCCTCGAAAATCAGCGCACCGAAAGCGTGCCGCTCGGCCGCGGCAATTCGGTCTACAGTACCTTTGACCTCGAAAAGGCCGACGCCGATACGCAGCGCTACGACGAGCCGCTCCTAGCCGACGAAAACTGGCGCCGCATCACCTATTTTCTAGAGCGTGTGATCCCGGTGGCCACCGAGTGCAAGGTACGCATGGCCTGCCACCCCTGCGACCCCTGGCTGCCGCCCGGCTTCAAGGGCGTCGACCGAGTGATGGGCGGCTTCGAGGGTTTCAAACAGCTTATCGAGATCTGCCCCAGCCCCTACCACGGCGTCAACTTGTGTTTGGGCTGTATGGCCGAGAGCGTCGAAGATCCGCTCAACGAGGTGCCCGACATCATCCGCTACCTCGGCTGGCGCGACAAGATCTTCCTCTGCCACTTCCGCAATATCGTCGGCAAGCGCAATAAATTCCAAGAGGTCTGGCCGGACGAGGGCGTGATGAGTATGCACCGCAATATGCAAGCGCTCAAAGAGGTCGGTTACCAACACATGTGCGTGCCTGATCACGCGCCCGGGCACAAGGACCCGCAGGCCTCGCGCCAGGCCTGGGCCTACGAGTTTGGTTATATACAGGCGATGATTCAGGCGGTGATGGACGATAACCGATATCCTTAGGCAGTGTTCTCGGCCGAGTGCATAAAAAGGTAACATCGCCTCTGAACGTATCATGTTGAAACTGGGCATGCGCTACGAGGCAGAATAGCGGAAAAGTAGCCTCCGCTCCGGGCAACGCGTCGATCGCCTGGGGTACGCCATTGTGAGATCCGAATGGCAGGAGTCGCTCAATCCTTCATAGGACCGCCGGCCTAACTCCAGATTATTATGAAATAATAGGAGCACAATTTGACCACCTTCACCGAAGCTTTCCGCCTGTCACAAACCGGATCGACCCGCGCCACTTCGTACAACTGGAGCAACAAGATCCTGACGCTCAACGGCAAGACGCATGTCGTCTGGCTCGACGCTCCCGCGACCATCTGCGGCCGCACCTACGATCATCAAAGCAAAACGTGGGGTGTGATAGTGCGTATCGACGATGGCTGCGACAACCATGCCTGCCCCTGCATCACCGCCGACGCCGAAGGCCATATCCGCCTGACTTTCGGCCCACACGGTTGGAACGGCGAGTGGAACGAGGCGCGGGTCAAATGGAAACGCTCATTGCAACCGGGTAGCCTCGATGCGTGGAAACCGGTTGGGGAAGGGTATAAATATTCTTGGAGTAACTTCGGCTACAACGCAACGGCGGCGTCCATCGTACACACGCCCTGCGGGCTGGACGCGGTGGTCTGTCGCGGCGGCGAGCATCCACCACAGACCATGTTCCACTTACAGCGAGAGATCGGCGGTTGGACGTCGGCAAAAGCGTTGTTTAGCCAGGAAGTCGAGCCGCAGTATACGCACAACTACGGACACATCGCCTGCGCCACCGACGGCACGCTCTACGCCGCGTGCCACTTCTACAATATCGGCGGCAGCGACAACCAGCCGGTCACCGGTGACCGCTCGAAGATGCGCTCCTACGGTGCGGCCGTGCTCAAGTCCACGGATCTCGGAGCAACGTGGTGCGACCTGCACGGCGACCCCGTCGATCTGCCCACTACCTACAATCACCGCATCGCCATCCCACCATTCGACCGCAATATCTACATCAACACCATCGCGCTCGACACATTGAATACGCTTTGGGCGCTGACGCTGAATCCCGGATTAGAAGACAACGCGGTATGGCTCAGCCGCTGGGTGGGCCAAGATTGGCAGACGATGCAACTGGAACGCTATATGCCGGAAAGTCGCACCCCCGTTGAGAGCATGATGACCATCGATACGCACAACCGGCTGCATATCGTGCTGACGACCGTCGACACCGCCGCCGTCGGCACGGACAGCCATTGGGGGCATCCCTCTTCTGAAGTGCTCTATTTGCGTTCAAACGACGGCGGACAGACATTCGACGCCGCAGAGGTGAGCCCTGCTGACCCCGAGACCGCCAACTGGCTGCCCTCTATATCCCGATCGAGCCCCCACCACCCGGTCGATGTGCCGACGATTATGTATACGCACGGTGACGTCGGCACAGGGCTCAGACCCGATATACGGACCGAAGTCCGGTGCGTACAACTGGTCGAAGCCTGACAGAACAGGGGCCCGCGTTTTCCCACGACGACCCGTCCAACGGTAATATCTTCGTCGACGAGCGGGGCATCTCAGTTCTTATCAACTCGGGACGCGGCGGCAGCGCGGACCGCTGGCTGGACATCGCCTATTGCGTGTGAAGCAACAGGGACGATCTTGGCCCAGAGCACGAAAGTGCTCGTGGCGTTATTTTTCGATTTGCTATCAGAAAAAACCAATTGGAAGAAAATCGATTACTTTCTTCTTTTAGATGAACTGTTCTGGAAGGATCCCTTATGCATAAGCCGATCAAAATTGACATCGTCGCCGCAAACAAAACCGACACTTCCGCGCTCGAATCGCTCAATCTCGTTGTATAGGCTATGCACGGTAGGGACTGGGTGTACCACCAAATCTCCGTCGCCGCCGAGGCCCGCGGGCAAGGTATGGACAAGAAGCTGCTGGAAGCCGGCGAAACCCAGGCCGGCGCCGACGGCATCCGCATCGTCGCCCTCAGTTCATGGAACTTCAACAAAGGCCGGCACGCCTTTTTTAAACGCTTCGACTACAGCGCGTACCGCACCGACTTCTGGAAAGCCGTATAAGCGTACGAATCAAAAATATTGGGACGAGCAGGCCGAAAATTTCAACGAGCGGGTTTTTGAAATCGCCGACAATGAACTAAACCAGGCCTTGGCGACAACGATAAAGAAACTCGGCAAACAATACCGCACCGCCGGAGACTTCGCCTGCGGTGCGGGCGGCACCACCGCAGCCCTGGCCGCGCACTTCGAGCAAGTCATCACAGTCGACTACGCGGCCAAACTATTACAGCAGGCCTGCAAGCAGGTGAAGGGTGACAATATCCGCTTTGTCGAAGTGGATCTGACGAAGAATAAATCAACGGCCATTAAAGTCGATGTCGGCTTCTGCATCAACGCGTTGATTCACCTTGCCTCGAAAAAGAGAAAACGCATCGCCGCGACGGTCTTCCATAGCCTTAACCAAGGCGGCAAAGCCGTTTTTATCGCCCCTTCTTTGGAATCGTATTTGCGCACCTATCAGGTTCTCGCCGAGTATCTGGTCAGCGCAGGAAAAAATAGAAAGAATACGGTTCGCAAAATTTCCGCGACCGCGCAAAAAGAAATCTTTTCACTGGTCGAAGGCATCGCCGACGTCGGCGCAGTCGCGACCAAGCACTACCTGCACGACGAGTTCGCACAATTCCTCGAAGAAGTCGGCTTCCAGGTCGAGTCCGTCGATCGAGTGGAGTTCCCGCGGGCCGAAGTACTCGATAACGCGCCCGAAAAACGGGAAAGCCCTACCCATGGGATTGGATGGTCACCGCGAGTCGATAATCACCGCATCCCACCAGGAGTGAATACCATGCGCTTAGCCTTTTATACCTACAGCTATACTGACAAACTCGATATGGCCATCGAACCCGCCCTGCAAAAAATCGCCGCCACCGGCTACGACGGCATCGACATATCGGGCACACACGGCCCCTCGGCTGACCCGCATTCGATAACGCCCGCGTTGCGCGAACTGACGCGCGGGGCCGCCGACCGCCTAGGGCTGTCGATCGAAGCCATCATCACCCACGCCACGCTCGCCGACTCGCTCTTCACCGACACCTCGCTCGACCTCAAAGGATCGGTGGACCTTGCCGTCGACACCGGCGCCCCGGTCGTCGTCTTCCACATGGGTGGCCCTGAAGACGACCCGGAAAAACGCGCCGAAGCCTGGCGCAGGGTGGTCGACACCCTAAAAGAAAGTCTCGAATACGCCACGCCGCGCAATGTAAAACTAGCCGTCGACGGCGTTTGGCACGGCTGGCTCACCGACACACCCGAAGCTTTTCTGCAAATGCACGACGAGGTCGGCAGCCCCGACTTCGGCATCAACTTCGACCCTTGTTACCTCACCCTGCTCGGCCTAGACCCGGTCGCCATCGCGCAACAATGGCAATCGCGCATATTCCACGCCCACCTCAAGGACCACGTCGGCACCTATCCCGATTACAAACACACGATCCCGGGACAGGGCAATATCGATTATCCGCGTATCGTAAAAGGGCTGCAAGACATCGGATTTGCAGAAGCTATTTCTATAGAGACCTTTACTACGCAGGATTTCGACGAGTCGTGCGAGGTGGGATATAAGGCTTTGGCACTATCCATCGGGAAGGGTGCTTAGTTTTCTTTGCAAGTGTACTTCATATGATTTTGGCCGATGGATGTAAGGGCTGCGGGGGTGCCGCGTTAAGGATTTTTAATAAGTCCCCAGCGCCTTCGCCCCTCCGACGCCGACTAGGAATGGTCGGCGATAATGAGCCAAAGGAAATCCTCCGACGGCCCTTACGCACGCCTTTCCCTTGACACTGCTGAATCAATACGCAATTCTTACGCTACATCTCATTAAACTAAGATTCGGAAACCAACCAATGCACACCGCCCTCACTTCCGAGCAAATCGCCTCTTACCGCGAAAACGGCTACCTCGCCATCGACAACCTGCTCGACGAGACCGAGTTAGCTACCTGGCGCCAGGCTGTCGACCAGGCCGTCGCCGATACCATCGCCAAAGATTCCGCCAGCCACGACATCCGCCACAACCAGACTGGCGAAGGGTACTACCAACAGGTCTTCATGCAATGCGTCAACTTGTGGAAGTCACACGCCACCGTCAAAACGTTGGTCCTCAACGCCCGCATCGGCCAGATGGCCGCTGAAATATCCGGCGCACCCGGCATCCGACTCTTCCACGACCACGCGCTGATCAAAGCCCCTTGGGCCAACCCCACCAATTTCCACGTCGACAACCCCATGGACCCTTATCATTCGCAACAGGCCACCATGCTGTGGATCGCGCTCGACAACGCCACCCTGCAAAACGGCTGCCTCTATTTTCTCCCCGGATCGCACAGGACTAGCCGCTACGACACCACCAGCCACCTCGGCCAGGCCGGCATCGGCGATCTGATCGCCGATTATCCCGAATGGGCATGCATCAAACCGCAACCCATCGAGGTCAAAGCCGGCGCCGGCATCTTTATCAGCGGCATGGTCGCGCATGCCGCCGGACCCAATATGACACTAAACCCGCGTCGAGCCTTCGCCATGCTCTTTATGCCCGAAGGCGTTAAATTCAACGGCCAGCAAAGCGTCTTGCCCGACGAGGTCTTTAACCGCCTGCAAATCGGCGATACCATCGACGACGACGAGCACCTGCCCTTACTTTACTCGCAGGATGCCCCGACGCCATGAGCCACCCCTTGCTCGACACCGACCGCATCGACGGTCCACCCGGCCCCTTCTTGGAATCCATCGGCGAGATCTTCGCCACCTTCGGCGCGCCGCGACCGCGAGAATCCACAGTCGGCCCACGAGCGCTTCCGCCAGTTGCCCCTCGACGAAATACTCGACGCCCTCGACGCGTTTTATGGCCCCCGAATAATTTGCACTCGGAGCAAACATCGACGAAGGCACCACGCTCTGTACCATGGGCCGTACTGCAGCCATATTTCTCTCCGACACCCGCCTCGACCGCACGCCCTTTCGCGAGCAATGACGCGCTCTACGAAGTTACGCTGCGCGCCTGCGGCGAAGACCCCGACGAGCGCTATCCTTTAATGAACGATTTTTACACTGCATGGCAGGAGGCACGAACACATTGACAACAACTTTCGGTTTTACGGGTAAAAAAGCGGTAGCCACCGGCGCCGGCGGCGCCATCGGTGGTGAGATCGCCCGCGGCTTGGCCAAAGCTGGCGCACAGGTTGCCATCTGGGACATCTCGCTCGACGCGGCCCGCGCCAAAGCCGATGAGATAAACCGAGACCACCCCGACAAGGCTATCCCCGTCGAGTGCAATGCCATCGACAAGCCCAGCGTCGAAAAAGCGCTCGCAGAGACACTCGAGCACTTTAGCACCGTCGACCTACTACTCAACGGCGCCGGCGGCAGCCACCCGTCTACCACCACCACACCCGACCTCGAATTCTTCGATATCGCCCCGGAGGCCGTACAAAAGGTCATGGACCTCAATTATCTCAGCGCCGTGATCCCATCCCAGGCGGTAGGCCGCGTTTTCGCGGAAAAAGGCGAAGGCGCCGTCGTCAATATAACCTCTATCGGTGGCGGTCTGCCGTTGTCGCGCGCGCTAGCCTACTCCAATGGCAAAGCCGCCGCTGACAGCTTCACCCGCTGGCTCGCCGTGCACATGGCCTCGACCTATGGGCCCAAGATCCGCGTCAACGCCATCGCGCCAGGTTTTATGATCACCACGCAAAATCGCTTCCTGCTAACCGACGAGAAAAGCGGCGAGCTGACCGAGCGCGGCGAAACCGTTATTGGCCAAGTCCCTATGGCCCGTTTCGGCGCCCCACCCGAAGTCGTCGGTTGCGCGCTGTGGCTGTTCTCAGAGCAGGCGAGTTTTGTGACTGGGGCGATTGTGCCGATCGACGGCGGTTTTTCGGCGTTCTGCGGAGTCTAAAAAAATAAGGTGCGAAAGACTGATCGAGGTTGAAAATATCGGCGGCACCGCGCTGACTTCATTCCCGCAATCACACTCTCAATAACACAGACATCCGCCGCATACAGGTCATTGAGAATCTCGTCAACTTGTATTAGCCGTAAGCCCCCGGCTTGTGCCGTCCCAGAAACCGCTGTAACCGTTCATCCGCGCCCTCCCACACGTGCTCGGGCATGCGATAGTCGATAAAGGGATACAGCTTCTGCGAGACGAAGCGCTTGCTATAAGTCACCCCACCCAAATAGCGTACCCGATCGGAAACATTCGGCGCGCCCCGATGCCAAACCTGGTTATTAAAAAGATACGCGTCACCCGCCTTCGCCAAAATCGACACCGGCTCTCGCTCGGCAAAATTTGGGTTATAAGAGTCGTTGGGCCGCCGCCCAGCATAGTGGCTTCCCGGCACCACCTCGGTCGGCCCGTATTTAACTTCGTCAACATCGGTCAGGAGCGTAAAGACCTGTAGCACCATACAGGGCATGGTCATGCGCGGGTCGTGCCGCTCGAACTCGTCGTTGAGCGGAAAATGCACCAGGTCATCTAAATGCCAACCACCGCTCTTACCCGGTTCGACGGGTTCGACAGGTTCGGTGCGCAACGCGTTTTGCGCCAGCATATGGCAATCCTCACCCAGCACCGCCTCGGCCAAGCTGGCGAAGGGCTCGCGCACGATCAGGTCGCGGAAGGCCGTGGAATATTCAAACATCCGCATCATGCTGATGCCTTTAATCTGGCCTCCTGCCTCGTCGTGCATTGCCGGGTCCTCCCACTTGCGCTGCATCGCATCACGTAGCGCTTGGACCTCATCGGGTTTGAGTGTCGGGCCTAAGTGGGCAAAACCCTCGCGGTTCAATTCATCGATAATCTCGGTGGTACGCTTGGGCGAGTAGGGCTCGCCTTTTCGGATCGGGCTGGACATTGACCGAGCCTCCCTTCTTATTTGTTGCCTGAAGCATACGAAAACATAGATCAAAACAACAGAAGGATAATCGATGCCATCGACAACTCTCCCACCCGAAGTCTTCGCCGCTTTCAATGCCACTGGCACCCCCACCCTACTCAACAACAGCCAAAGGCAAAATCTACCGCGTCGACGATATCGTGCTCAAACCGGCGGCACTGGACCCCGGTTACCGCTACCTCGCCGAGATCCAACGCGATATTCCCTGCGAGCACTTCCCCATGCCCAAACCCGTCGATTGCGCCAGAGCAACTTATCCACGGCGACTTCGGCGGTAGCAACCTAATTTTCGACGACCCGCTACCTCCCATTGTCATCTACCTCTCCCCCATTGGCGGCCAGCCCCTGTGCGCTCGGCGTCATGATCGCCGACGACATCGTCTGGGAAGGCGGTGGCCCCGATATCATCGATCTCACCGCCGACATACCCGAAGCTTTTCTGCCAATGCACGACGAGGTCGGGGCGAGTTGCGCCGCATAATAGAATTAGAGACCTTGCTTGCGCTATATGGGCGCGACAAAATCGACGAGATCGACGCGCAGATACCGCTTATAGAGATCATCTACCAACGTTGCCACTGAGGAGTTTATCCACTTGAGTGAAGACCATACCCCCGACTGGCGCACGCAAGGCGTCCGCGTCGTCCCCGGCGACCAACTCGATACCAACACCCCGCAGACACCGGGCATGCTGCGCGCCGCCGCGATCAACCAGGACATGGTCGGTGCGCAAAAGATCTGGGCCGGCACCGTCGCCATCGAACCAAAAGCCAAAACCGGCACCCACCATCACGGCGCTTTAGAAAGCGTGATCTACATCGTCAGCGGCCACGCGCGCATGCGCTGGGGCGAACAGCTCGAATTTATCGCCGAAGCAGGTCCGGGTGACTTTATCTTCGTGCCGCCTTTCGTGCCGCACCAGGAAATCAACGTCAGCGACGAAGAACCGCTCTCCTGCGTGCTGGTGCGCTCCGATCAAGAACCGGTGGTCGTCAACCTCGACATCGACCCGGCCGAAAAACCCGAAGCCGTACACTGGATCGACCCCAACCACCCCGATCCCATCGAATAACATGGCCCACGATATACGCTAGTCATCGTTGACACGCCACCAAACCGAGGGCCTATGATTCACGGTACCCACAACGCGGTCGACGACCCACGCAACGAAGACGTGCTCGTCTATATCAACGGCGAATTACTGCCGCGCCAAGACGCCAAGATCTCCGTCTTCGACAGCGGCTACCTGGTCGGCGACGGAGTCTGGGAGGGGCTCCGCCTGCACGACGACGTGCTGGTCTTCCTCGACGAACACCTCGACCGCCTCTACCAAGGCGCCGCGACCATCGGCATGGATATCGGCATGAGCCGCCAAGGACTAACCGCCGAGCTGCACCAGACGCTCGACGCCAACGAGATGCACGACGGCGTGCACGTGCGCCTGATGCTGACGCGCGGCATCAAGAAGACTCCTTCGCAGGACCCGCGCCTGACCATTAGCGGCCCCAACCTCGTGATCATCGCCGAGCACAAGCAGGCCGACCCCAAAAGCCGGGAACGCGGCATCACGCTCTTTACCAGCAGCATCCGCCGCGGCTCGCCCGACTATCTAGACCCGCGTCTCAACTGCCACTCCAAACTGCACGAGGTTCAAGCCCTGATCCAAGCGCTGCAGGCCGGCGCCGACGAGGCTCTAATGCTCGATATCCACGGCTTTGTCGCCACTTGCAACGCCACAAATTTTTTCATGGTCAAAAACGACGAAGTCTGGACCTCGACCGGCCAATATTGCATGAACGGCATCACCCGCGGAAAAATCATCGCCGCCTGTCACAAACACGGCATCCCTTGCGCGGAAAAAAAATTCTCGCTCTTCGACGTCTACGGCGCCGACGAGGCCTTTGTCACCGGTACCTTCGGCGGACTGACCCCGGTCACCGCCGTCGACGGCCGTGCAATTGGCTCCTATGGTTCCATGACAAAAAAATTACAAGCCCACTACGACGAGGCTGTGCACCGGGCCGTCGACGCCGCAAGGCCAAGCCGATGATCCGCATAAACCTATGGAGCGGCCCACGCAATATCTCAACGGCGCTGATGTACTCCTTCGCCCAACGCGCGGACACCCGCGTCCACGACGAACCGCTCTACGCGCACTATCTGACCCACACCGAAGCCCGCGACTATCATCCCGGCGCGCAAGAGATCATCGCCGCACAGGAAAACGACGGCGGAAAAGTGGTGCGATACCTGATGCTCGGCCCCTGCGATAAGCCTGTCGCGTTCTTCAAACAGATGACGCACCACCTCGTCGAGCTCGATTGGGCTTTTATGCGCGAGATGGTCAATGTCATCCTCACCCGCGACCCACGCGACATGCTGCTCTCCTACGCACAGCAAGTCGCCACGCCTTCTTTGCGCGACGTCGGTTACGCGCAGCATATTGAATTGCTCCAGTACCTGCGCGACTTAGGCCAAGAGCCGGTCGTGCTCGATGCGCGCCAGACCTTGCTCAACCCGCGCGGCGTGCTCACAACATTCTGCGACCGCACCGGCCTAGTCTTCGACGAGCACATGCTGCATTGGACCGCGGGGACACGCCCCGAAGACGGCGTCTGGGCGCCGCATTGGTATGAAAATGTGCATCGCTCGACCGGTTTCCAGCCCTACCGACCGAAGAAAGCTCCCTTCCCGAGTAAGCTGGAACCGCTGCTCGCCGAGTGCCAACCCTTTTACGAACACCTGTTGCGATTAGCCGTCCACTGAACCCAGGAGAAACTCTTCTTGTTACCCGATATAGAAATCGCCCGCCAAACCGACCTGCTGCCCATCGACGCTGTCGCCGCCAAGCTCGGCATCGACAGCGAGCACCTCGAACACTACGGTCACGTCAAAGCCAAGATCTCGCAGGATTACTGCCAGAGCCTAGCAGACAACGACACCGGCAAGCTTATCCTGGTCTCCGGGATCAACCCAACCCCGGCCGGAGAGGGCAAGACCACCACCACCATCGGCCTAGGCGACGCGCTCAATCGCATCGGCAAACGCGCCACCGTATGCCTGCGCGAACCCTCCTTGGGGCCCTGCTTCGGCATGAAGGGCGGCGGCGCCGGCGGCGGCCACGCGCAAATAGCGCCGATGGAAGATATCAACCTGCATTTCACCGGCGATATCCACGCCGTCTCCACCGCCCACAACCTACTCGCAGCCGCGCTTGACAACTATATCCACCACGGCAACGCGCGCGGCATTGACCTGCGCCGAATCGCCTGGAACCGGGTCATCGATATGAACGACCGGGCATTGCGCGGCATCGTTGTCGGCCTCGGCGGCACCGCCAACTCGTTCCCGCGCGAATCCGGCTTCGACATCGCCGTCGCCTCCGAGGTCATGGCCATCCTCTGCCTCACCGAATCGCTAGGTGAGCTCAAAGAACGGCTCGGCAAAATAATTGTCGCCCAGACCCGCTCCCGCGAGACCGTGCGCGCCGAAGATCTCAACGTGCACGGCGCGATGGCCGCATTGCTCAAAGACGCCTGCAAACCCAACCTGGTGCAGACCCTGGAAGGCAATCCGGCCCTGGTACACGGCGGCCCCTTCGCCAATATCGCGCACGGCTGCAACTCGATTACCGCCACCCGACTGGCGATGCGGCTCTCCGAATACACCGTCACCGAGGCCGGTTTCGGCGCCGACCTCGGCGCAGAAAAGTTCTGCAATATTAAATGCCGACAGACCGGGCTCGACCCCGGCATGGTCGTATTGGTCGCGACCGTGCGCGCCCTAAAATTCCACGGCGGCATCTCGCTGAAAAAAATCGCCGAAGCCAATGTCACAGCCGTCAAGAATGGGGTCGATAATCTCAAGAAACACATCGAAAACATTCGCCGTTTTGGCCTGCCCGCCGTCGTCGCGGTCAACACCTTCGCCAGTGACACCGAGGCCGAGATCGAATGCATTCGCGACAAATGCGCCGACCTGGGCGTCGAGATCGTGCCCGCCAGTCACCATGCACACGGCGGCGCCGGTGCTGAGGATTTGGCCCGCACCGTAGTAGAGGTCGCAGAAAACACCCAGAGCGTTTTCAAACCGCTCTACCCCGACGATATGAACCTCTGGGACAAGGTGCGCACCGTCGCACAGGAGATCTACGGCGCCGACGATATCATAGGCGACACCCTGCTGCGCGGTAAGTTCAGACGGCTAGAAGAAGAAGGCTACGGACACTTGCCCGTATGCATGGCCAAAACCCAGTACTCACTTTCGACCGACCCAGACCTCAAAGGCCGGCCACGCGGTTTCAACGTACCGGTCCGCGATGTAAAGGTTTCGGCCGGGGCGGGCTTCGTGGTCGTATCGACCGGAGATATCATGACCATGCCAGGATTGCCTAAAACCCCTTCCGCCGAGTCGATCGACATCGACGACCAAGGGCAAATCACCGGACTGTTTTAAGAGGATCAATAGCCATGGAAAAGTTCACGATCGACATTGAGGGATTCAGGGACTTGAGCACCGAAGACACCAAAGCGTTCAACAAGCGCGCGGGACACGTTGGTGGCAACAAATCGGCCATTTTGAATAGACCGTCAAAGACGCCTATCTCAAAATGGCACGGAGCGCCGAACAACAGGTCACTTGAGCAACTACTTATCGGATACTTCCGTGCAATCAATTTACCAAAGGATATTATATGGCCCTTCTCGACATCAGCACCCAGGTTTCAACATTTATCGGCGGAGACGGCAACGGCCTTGACCATCCCGAGTGCATCGCTTGGGGCTGCGACGGTTATGCCTATGCCGGCGGCGAAGCCGGCCAGATCTACCGCATCGACCTGGAAAAACGCAGCTTCGAAGAAATCGCCAATATCGGCGGCGGCTTCGTCGGCGGCATCTGCCAAGACGCCCAGCACCGCCTCTATGTCTGCTCCGGCGACGTCAAACGCGTAGACCCCGACGGCACAGTCAGCGTCTATTGCGACCACGCCGGTGACACGCCGATCAAGGTCGCCAACTACCCGGTCTTTGACGCGGCCGGCAATCTCTACGTGTCCGATTCGGGTAGTTGGGGAGAAAATAGCGGCTGGATCTGTAAGATCGCCCCTAGCGGCGAAGGCGAGGTCTGGAGCCGCGACCTGTCCGAGTTTCCCAATGGCACGGCGATGGACGCCGCCGGCGAATACCTCTATGTCGCCATGAGCACCGATCCCGGCATCGCCCGCATCAAGATCAACGAGGACGGTTCGGCCGGCGCCGCCGAGATGCTCGTCGCTCTGCCCGAGACCGTACCCGACGGTTTGGCCTTTGATACCGAGGGCACGGTCTACTGCTCCTGCTACCGCCCCGACCGCATCTACCAATATACCGCCGACGGTCAGCTCGACATTTTAGCCGACGATTACGCCGGGACCGCGATCGCCGCGCCGACCAATATCGCCTTCTGCGGTCCAGAGCGCGATTTATTTCTCAGCGCCAATTTAGGGCGGTGGCATATTTCTAAATACGATTTGGGAAAGATTGGAGTCGCGTTGAACTATCCTGTGGTTTCTTAGGAAAAGGAGGAGGACAGCACTTGAGAAGTTAAAATGGAGGGGAATGGAAAATGAGCGATAAGGACCGCCTTCAATGACTTATGTTAACGAGCCGATTCATTCACACATGCCAAATCTCGTTTCAGAGCGCATCGAAGTGTGGTGTCTTCGCTCTGAGGACTGCAATAAGCTTCATCGCATACTCGATATTGAGCTGCCATGGGGTGAATCTCTTGATCAGCGGAAATCTAGCGTGGAATTTCACATCGAACAGACGAGCTCGGAAAATCTCCCCTTCGGCTACCGCGCAATCGTCTCAAGAGATTAGCGGTTGCTGATGGGAAGGGAGAGGTTGTTCACGCACTACTTGAGCCCAAAACAGATGAGGCTCTTTGCGGAAGCCGAGCCAGGAAACGCGCCGGACTTCAACACGTTGGTGACCGCCCCCTCGCACTACTGGGCAATCACCACCTGCGCCGGATTAATCGCCTGATACTTCCCCTTATTCGCCGTAATCTCAAATGCCTCCGGCACCTTATCGATGCCCTCCAGTACATGAGTTATCGTCGGCTTCATGCTAATGCGGCCCGTCGCCACCAACTGCACCGTGAATTCAAGATGGGCCTGTGAACTGATATCGGGGAAGATATAGCGCAGACTGCGCTCCCTGAAAAAATCCACATCCAACTCCAGCGGCGTACCAAACCACGAAACGCCAACTAGCTTGCCGCCCGAACGCACCGCGTGCATCGCCTGCGTCAGGGCCTTGTCACCAGCAAGGCCCTGCTTAACACTACCGCCGGCGCACTCAAAAACCACGTCGGCACCCTCGCCGTCGGTCAAGTCGCGGATCACCTCTATCGGATCGTCGTTCTTGGCGTTGATCGCGTAGTCGGCACCCAACTCCAACGACAGTTTACACGCCTCGTCGCGCACATCCACTGTAATTAATCGACCGGCACCGCAGGCGCGCGCGGCCTGCATGCTCTCGATGCCCATACTGCCTTGGCCGAACACCGCCACCGATTCGCCAGGGCGAATCTGGGCCGTCTCGACCCCGGCGATACTATCGCTCAACGACTGCAAGGTCGCCGCCTCGCTGTCGGAGATGCGGTCGTCGACCTTGACCAGCGAGATCGCCGGCAGCAAGGCCCGCTCGGCGAAACAGCCGGGCAACTGAAAACCGATGATCGGCCCGCACCGACAGTCGTTGCCGCGCTCCGAATTGCACATAGAGCAATCGCCGCAGGGGAGTTTGGCCCGGGCCGCCACCCGGTCGCCGGGCGCGTAACCGGTGACCTCAGCGCCGACTTCGAGGATGCGCGCACAAAACTCGTGCCCAAATAGCTGGATCGGCGCGTCTGTCTCCAGCCGACTCTTGATATTTTCGTAGGCCAGCGTCGGGATACCGAAGGCCAGTTGCGCTTCGGTGACGCTAGGCTGGACCACCATGGGTTCGACCAGTACATGGTCCGGCGGGCAGGGGCCGAGTTCGATATCGTCAAGGCGCATATCGCCGAATGCATAGAAACGCCAGGCTTTCATAGGATTTCCTTCCAGTTGAGTCGGCTACCAAGCTATGCGATCTGCAGGTCCCAAACAAGACCTTGCCCACTTTCGTCAGGGGCCGTATACATTAGGTAAGCCAATACCATAGGAGAAATAAGCGTTGCCGCAACACCCTGAAGCGCTGATTGATGAAATTGTTCGTATCGTACAAAATTTTCCCGGCGAAATACCGCAAGAGGACGATATAAACTGCGTTGCGCTACGCGTGGAGGAGGTATGCTAAATACCGACCCGGCCCACTACGACAAAGTCGGCTACTGTTTCTTTCCCGAGATACTCGAGCAAGCAGAAACCACTGCCCTACAGCATTTGCTCAACGAGGCGCTTAGCGATAGCGCTGACGACCTCGACCGCCCGGGCTATGTCGGCGAGCCCCATTCCCACAACTTGCGCTGGCTCGAAATCTGCCGCCACCCGCGCATTCTCGACGCGGTCGAAGCAATCCTAGGCCCGAACCTGATCTTGGTCTATTCCAGCGTCTTTATCAAGCGGCCACACGACCCCACGCAAGTCGCTTGGCACCAGGACAACACCTACTGGCCCAGCGTGCACGGCACCGATGTCGCGACACTGTGGCTCGCGATCGACGACGCCGACGCGGAAAACGCCGCTATGCAAATCATCCCCGGTTCACAAAGCGGCCACACCGAGATGGAAATGATTCCCTCCGGAGATCATCAGGCCCTCAACAGCAAAGTCGCGGTCACCCCCGAACAAGAAGCGAGCGCGATAACCCTCGCGATGCGCGCCGGCAGCCTATCCATCCACGATTCCTACATCCTGCACAGCAGCACCGCCAACCAAAGCGAGCGCCGACGCGCCGGCTACACCATCCGCTACTGTAGCACCGACACCGCCTGGGTCGACACCGACGAGCACCCCATCCCGGTCTTCCTCGTCCGCGGCGAGGCCGGATCACGTGGGGCAGACTATGTCGACCTGCGCCCGGAGGTCAAACCGACACCCGCCATCTTCTCGCAAAGGCCCTCAGCACCATGAGCACCGACAAAATCCGCATGGGGCTTATCGGCCCCGGCACCATCGCACCCTCCCACGCCTTCGCCATCGACAAAACGGAGGCCACCGTGCTCACCGCGGTCTGCGGCCGGCGCGCCGAGCAAGCCGCCGAGTTGGCCGGGCAATACGGTGCCGCGCACTATACCGACATCGCCGCCATGCTCGACGCCGTTGACGCGATAACCCTCTGTACCCCCAGCGGCGCGCATTTTGAACCGGCGCTCGATATTATCGCCGCCGGCAAACACTTGTTGATCGAAAAGCCCATCGAAATCAGCACCAACCGCGTCGACCAGATCATCGCCGCGGCCGAAGCCAAAGGTGTAGTGCTCGCCGGCGTCTTCCAATCGCGCTTCGCTCCCATCGCGCAAAAACTCAAAGCGCTCGTCGATGGCGGCTTGCTTGGCGAAATCTACGCGGGCAGCGCCTATATCAAACGCTACCGCCCGCAATCCTATTACGACTCGGGCGGCTGGCGCGGCACTTGGGAAATCGACGGCGGCGGTTGCCTGATGAACCAGGGCATCCACCTCACCGATTTGCTATTGTGGTTTATGGGAGAACCTGCAGAGGTCGTCGGCACAACCGAGAGTCGAGGCCGAGATGTTGAAGTCGATACACTGGCGATGGGTTTGGTCCGCTACCAGAGTGGCGCGCGCGGCGTAATCGAGGCGACAACCCTGGCCTATCCCGAGTTGCTGGAATACGTGGAGATCATCAGCGAACGCGGCACGCTTACCTTTAACGGTTCAAAACTCCTGCGCCTAGACCTAATTGACCCGACACCCGCCGAAGAGACGGTCAAGGAAGAGCTGTTCGCCATTAGCGCCGAGCTAGCCGCCAAGCGCGAAGCCATCATCGCCGCCGCCCCCCCCGGCACAGCGGTACCGACAGTGGATATGGGCCACGCGCCCGTGGTCGCCGATTTCGCCGAGGCTATCCGCACGGGCCGCAATCCCTTGGTCGACGGGCCAGAAGGGCGCCGCTCCGTAGCATTGATCACCGCGCTCTACGAGTCGAGCCGCAAGGGCAGCCAGCCAGTGAAATTAAGACCATACCTTATGGATCAGATATAGGGGTTTGCTAGCGCAGATCTTTATTAGAGATCAAAGCATGCGTGGATGTACCGGTCCGTCGAGTATTTCTTCTCCCCCCGCCACCACCTGCTGCAACTCCAACGCCTGCCCATCCCAACGCGCCAATGCAAACTCCGCCAACGCACCGACCTCAATGCGTGGCAGCTCTAGGCCGATAATCGCCGCTGGCACCGCACTCGCCTGTCCCCAGGCGTCCTCCAGCCTCCACCCCAACTCACACAGCCGCTCGACCCCGCGATCTAATTGGTGCCAGGCACCGGCCAACAGCTCCCGATTGCCCTTCATATGCGTAAAACCACCTTCTTCGATCTCGCTGTCGTCATAAATACCTGGAGCCAAACCCGCCGTCGACGCCGAATCCGACACCAAATAGGCCCCGTCGCCCTTGACCTTCAACGCCGTGCGCAAAAAATCTCCGGGCAAATGATAACCGTCGGGAATCAACCCCACCCGAATGCGATCGTCGGCCAACCAGGTCCAAAAGGGATTGCGATGCCGGTGAATCTCCGGCGGCGCGCCATTGCCCAGATGCGTGACCAGCGTAGCCCCGGCTTCAACGGCCGCGTTGATCGTCTCAGGATCGGGACCACAATGCCCCATGCTCACCAAAATGCCCGCCGCCGCCGCTGCGCGTATCGTCTGCATAGCCCCCGACCGCGACGGGTCGATATTGAATTTTACGATCCGCTGCCCCGAAGCCTTATACAGCTCCTCCCACTGCACCCAACTCGGGTCACGCATAAACTGTTCGGGATGCACCCCCCGCCAACCGTATTCGGCCGACATATAATTGCCCTCGAAGAAAATTCCCGGATAACACCGCGCCAAAAACGGGTCAGCTTTCAGTTGCTGGTCAATGGCCTTGAGACTCTCAAGACTGTCTTCATAAGCCTGAGTCGTAATGGTCGCCAACAACCGCCCAACCCCGTGCCGCAACGCATGCCGCGCCACCGTCTCCAACGTCTCCGGCGCCTCGTGCACGCGATTAAACGCCAAATGCTT
>Ga0315339_1001401_pt1 | contig 21567 bp, 19 predicted proteins | sample ASW17metaG_FD_204514 | JGI IMG/M metagenome (GOLD analysis project Ga0315339, IMG submission 204514) | Ammonia-oxidizing marine archaeal communities from Pacific Ocean, United States - ASW #17 | ecosystem: Environmental > Aquatic > Marine > Oceanic | place: USA: California | collected 2016-12-05
GTCGGCGTGTTCGCCGCCGTTGATGATGTTCATCATCGGCACCGGCAGCACGCGTGCGGAGGTGCCGCCGACGTAGCGGAAAAGCGGCTGTTCGGTATAGTCGGCGGCGGCCTTGGCGCAGGCGAGCGATACGCCGAGGATGGCGTTGGCCCCGAGGCGTGCCTTGTTTGGCGTGCCGTCGATTTCAATCATGGCCGCGTCGATGGCTTCTTGTTCTGTGACGTCAGCGCCCACAAGGGCCTCGGCGATTTCGCCGTTGACGGCTGCGACAGCCTCTAGCACGCCTTTGCCCATATAACGTGCTTTGTCGCCGTCGCGTTTTTCTACAGCTTCGTGGGCACCGGTTGAGGCACCTGATGGCACGGCGGCGCGGCCCATTGTGCCGTCTTCTAGTGTCACGTCGACCTCAACCGTGGGGTTGCCTCGGCTGTCAAGGATTTCGCGGGCGTGGATGTCGATGATGGTGCTCATGGGGGATGCTCCGGGGAGTTGCGGAAAAGGACTTGTTTGGGCGGTCTATAGCAGGGGAAAGGGGCAGAGGGAACGGTTATGGTAGCGATAACAGGTGCGGCGGATGGGTCGAAAGGTTGCCAAGCGGAGTGCCTACGGCACGCTTTATCAGCCGTGTCGCCGCCTTTGGCGTCGGCACGGCGGCCACGCAACCTTACTGTGTCGGGCTATTTCGGTGGTGCGGCTGGCTTTTGGGACAGGCTGCGTGAGCGAAACAGGACGAAGAGGCCGGAGCTGATGATGATCGCCGCGCCGAATAGGGTTAGGGTATCGGGACGTTCGCCAAGAAAAACCACCGCCAGGATCAGCGCGAACAGCAGGCGGGTATAACGGAACGGCGACACGGTGGCGACATCGCCGATACGCATGGCGGCGGTGATGGCGTAATAGCCACTGGCAGCGGTGGCCGAGGCGGCCAAGGCCCAGCTAAGGTCGGTGGCGTTGCTGGGTTGAAAACCGCCGGTGAGGGCGACAAAGACCAGCCCCGCCGGGATCAACACCAGAAAGGCGAAGCTGACTAGTTGCAGGTTAGAGATGCCCTTGGGCACCAGCCGGGTGATGACGTCGCGCGCGCCAAGGCCCACCGTCGCCCCGACGGCCAGTAGGGCACCAAGCGACAGGTCAGTCACACCGGGACGCAGGATAAGCAGAACGCCGATCAGGCCGACAACCACCGCCAGCCAACGGCGCGGGCCGACGGTTTCGCCCAGAAACAGCGCGGCCCCCGCGGTGACCACCAGTGGCATCGCCTGAGTAATAGACGCCACCAGAGACAATGGTGCCGCGACCAGTGCGGATATCATGCAGATGGTCGCGAAAATCTCTGTCGCGTTGCGCAGCAGCACGATGGGGTGAAAGAACGCACGGGTAAGCAGAGGTTGGCGCGCCCGCAAGGTCAGCCCGCCAAAGACGAGTGCGCCGAAGACGCCAAAGAACAACAGGATTTCCGGGCTCGTCAGGCTGCGGGCGGCGTATTTCACGCAAAGGTCGGACAACGCAAACAGTGCCATCGCAGTGACCATCAGGCCAATGGCGCGTAATGTATCGGTCAAGCTATAGCCACTAGGTTTTGTCGCGCTTCAGCGGCACGCCGTAAAGTTCAAGCCGGTGACCTTGCAGGCGATAGCCCAGCTTGGCGGCGATCTTTTCTTGCAACGCCTCAATCTCTGGGTCAACGAACTCGATCACCTCGCCAGAGTTCATGTCGATCAGGTGGTCGTGGTGTTCGCGGTCAGCGGTTTCATAGCGCGCGCGCCCATCGCCGAATTCGCGTTTTTCCAGAATGCCGGCCTCTTCGAACAGCTTGACGGTGCGGTACACAGTCGCCAGCGAAATCCGCGGGTCGACCACGTTGCAGCGGGCATAAAGCTCTTCGACATCTGGGTGATCATCGGCCTCTTGCAGAACGGCGGCAATCACCCGGCGCTGATCGGTCATGCGCAGGTTTTTGGCGTCGCAACGGTCCAGAATTGAATCGGTCATCGGGTGTCCTATCGGCCTGATCTGCTCCTGTCGGCTTGTAGGGGGTTTCTTTGGATTCCGAAAGACTGTGCAGCGACCAAAGCTGCGGGCAAACAAGAAATTTGAAACTTTTTTGAACCGATCGCGTGACTACTTCGACACATGATTGAGACCCGCAATAAGGCGTTCTGCCAAACTGAAAGGAACCACCATGAAACTGATCCTTGCCATCGTCGGCGGCTTTATCCTGCCCCTGACCTTTGCCCTGGCGCTGGTGGCGTGAAGAGCCTTGTTCAAAGGAGACTGCCGATGAAATTTATCGAATTTGTTCCGCATATTCTGACCGTGATCGTGATGGTCAGCCTGTTCATGCTGTTCATCGAACTGGTCCGTTAGCCCCCTGTTTCCCCCCGCTGTTGCCCGGGTGTATCGCTATCCCCGGGGACAGACCTTGCGCCGATCCATCCCCCTTGGCGCAGCCGCACGGTCTTTATGGTCGTGCGGTTTTTTTTACATCAAATCAGGTTCGCGCCCCATTCGGGCGGCGAGTTTGGCCACCGTGAGGCCCTGTATGATGATCGAGAACAGCACCACCATATAGGTGCAGGTCAGGATCAGCGGTTTCCAGTCGCCCTCGGGCAGAGAGAGCGCCAACGCGACCGATATGCCGCCCTTTAGCCCGCCCCAGGTCATGATCGGAATGACGCCGGGTGAAAAATCGCGGAATGGTTTCAGGATCAGTACCGGAATCGCCACGGCGGCCAGCCGGCCTATTAGTGCCAGCCCGATCGACAATGCCCCGGCGGTGACGGCATCCATGGTAAAGGCGACGGCAAACACCTCAACCCCGATCATCAGGAACAGAACCGCGTTGAGGATTTCATCAATCAGCTTCCAAAAGGCATCGACGTATTTTCGGGTCTCTTCGCTCATGCCGTGTTTGGCACCGATATCACCGATCAGCAGCCCGGCGCAGACCGCCATAATCGGCGCGCTGACGTGAAGATAGACGGCCAGCTCATAGCCGCCAAAGGCCAGCCCCAACGTCAGCAGAACCTCTAGCGAATAGTCATCAATCAAGCGCATGACGCGGAAGGTCAGCCAGCCCAATACGATGCCCAGCAGGGCACCGCCGACAGCCTCTTGAAAGAACAGTTTGGCGGCATCGGCAACGCCCGATCCGTGGCCGTCGCCATGTCCAGCTTCACCCCCGGCACCATGCGGAAAGGCCAGCCCGACCAGCACCAGAAACACCACATAACCAACGCCATCATTGAATAGGGATTCACCGGCGATCTTTGTTTCCAATGACTTACGCAGGTTGGCGGCGCGCAACACGCCCAGTACGGCCACCGGATCAGTGGGCGAAATCAGCGCGCCAAAAACCAGCGCGATCAGTAAAGGCATGCCGGTGATCCAGCTAAACCCGACCCCGATGACCACAGTCGACAAAGCGACTCCCATGGTGGCCATCAGGAACACCAAACGCCACTGGGCGCGCAGGTCACTTAGCTTGACATGCAGCGCCCCGGCAAACAGCAACAGTCCCAACATGCCCTCTAACAGCGCATCCGAAAATTCCAGCGCATTTACCTGCTCGCGGATGTGCGGAATGATATCCAACGCCGGGATCAACAGATCCAGCGCCATAACCGATAGCGACGCGGCCAGCGCCACAACCAGAATGCCAATCGACGAGGGAAGGCGCAAAAACAGATAATTGATCGCGCCGAACGCGCCCGCCAAAACGATCAGCAAAGCCGTAATCTGTAACACCGTCATACTGTTTCCCGTTCTGTTCGCCGCGTGATCGCTGTGCGAGCGTTTAACAAGTTCTGGGTGCCGGTTCTAGATGCCTGTGAAACCTCTGGCGCACGCTATGTCGCAATGCGCCTTGTGTCGCCTCGGCTGGGGTGTTCAAGATGCGCGGGTGCCATGTTCTGGCATGAGGGGGCAATCATGCAGCGCAAAGACCACATAGACGCCTTCGGGGCGGTTTCCCTGATCGGGTTTTCGGCCCTGCTGGGGTTCAATCAGGTTGTGATCAAGTTGGTGAACGACGGCTTGCAGCCGGTGTTTTCTGCCGGGTTGCGGTCATTCTTTGCCATGGTGCTGATCTTTCTGTGGATGCGCTGGCGGCGGTCTGGCCCGCATTTTGAGCGTGCCGTGCTGCCGTCGGGCATCTTGTCGGGCGTGCTGTTCGCGTCAGAATTCATCCTGCTCTATCTGGCGCTGGACCTGACCACCGTGGCCCGCACCAGCGTGTTGTTTTATTCGATGCCGGTTTGGCTGTCGTTGATGGTGCATTTTACTGTCCCAGAGGAACGCCTGACGCCGCAGAAAACCCTTGGTTTGCTGCTGGCTTTCGCGGGCGTGTGCCTTGCGCTGGCAGATCGTGGCGTCGGCGGGCAGGCCAGCCTTGCCGGTGATCTGATGGCGCTGGGCGGCTCGCTGGGCTGGGCCGGAATAGCGTTGCTGGCCCGGATTTCGCCGTTTTCGCGCGTCGGCCCGACGATGCAGATTTTCTGGCAGCTTTGCGTATCGTCGGTGATTTTGCTGATCGCCGCGCTGTTTTTTGGGCCCTTGGTGCGCGCGTTTCAACCGATTCACGCCGCAGGTCTGGGGTTTCAAATTCTCGCCATCGCCACCGGAGGATACCTGTTCTGGTTCTGGCTATTGAAAATCTACCCGGCGTCCGGCGTGGCGTCGTTTGGTTTTCTCGCGCCAATCTTTGGCGTGTTTTTCGGCTGGCTGATCCTGAACGAACCCGTTGGCCCGACGCTTTGGGCGGCGCTTGCGTTGGTATCGCTTGGGCTGATCTTGATCAATCGCCGCCGCGCTTAGGTGCCGCAAAACGTCTGCCGCACCTCTTCTTCGGGGCGCGGTGGCATCGTAAATTCGGCGTTCTCGGGGGACAGTGTATAGGGTGCTTCCAGCACCTTGTTCAGCTTTAGGAATGGCTGATAATCCCCTGATACAGCAGCTTGAATTGCGTTTTCAACTTGATGATTCCGTGCAATCACCGCCGGATTTTTACCCTGCATCAAACCGATTTGTTCTTCGGCATTCGTCCCGTCGCGCGCCTGCCGCGCCATCCACAGTTCTGCCCATGTGTCATAGGCCGCCGGGTCTGAAAACTGTGCCCGCGCGCTGCCGTCTGCCAAGCCTCGGAAGGTATTGGTGAAATCCGCGCGCAGCGTCGTCATGCGGGCCAGTAGCGTATCAATCAGCGCCTCGTCGCCGTCTTCAGTCTGGGTCAGGCCAAGCTTGGCGCGAAACACATCCAGCCAGGCGGCGCGGTACAGGTCGGGAAAGCGGTGTACCGACTCAGTCGCCAATTCCACGGCTTTGTCGATGTCATCGTCGATGAGAGGCAGCAAAGACGTTGCCAATTGCGCCATGTTCCACACCGCAATTTCGGGCTGTCGCCCATAGGCATAGCGCCCGTTTCGGTCGATCGAGCTGAACACTTTTTCCGGGTGATAGGCATCAAGATAGGCGCAGGGGCCATAGTCTATTGTTTCGCCTCCGACATGGCTGTTGTCGGTGTTCATCACGCCGTGAATGAACCCGACGCCCATCCACTTCGCGATCAGTTTGGCCTGCGCGGCGACGGCATTGTCCAGTAATTCCAATGCTGTAGAGGCATGGGGATAGTGGCGTGCAAGGGTATATTCTGTCAGCGCACGCAGGGCGTCGGTGTCTTGCCGCGCGGCGAAATATTGGAAAGTTCCGACGCGAATATGGCTGCGGGCGACGCGGGTCAGGACGGCACCGGGGAGGGCCGTTTCGCGATAGACATCCTCGCCCGTGGTGACGGCGGCCAACGCGCGGGTGGTGGGGATGCCAAGCGCGTGCATCGCCTCTGACAGGATGTATTCGCGGATGACCGGTCCGAGCCAGGCGCGGCCATCGCCACCGCGGCTATAAGGGGTGCGGCCCGCGCCTTTTAGTTGAAGATCACGCCGTAAATCACTGGAATCACGTATCTCTCCTAATAATACAGCGCGGCCATCCCCAAGTTGCGGCGACCAGCCGCCGAACTGATGCCCGGCATAGGCCTGCGCCAGCGGATCGGCACCATCAGGCACGGTGTTGCCCGCAAGCGCGGCGATACCCTCGGGGCTGCGCAGGGCGTCGGGGTCGATACCAAGATCGCGAGCCAATGCGTCATTGAGCGCAATCAAACCCGGCTTGGCGACAGGCGTAGGGGCCTGACGGGTATAGAACCGGTCCGGCAGGGTGGCGTAACTGTTATCAAAAGGAATGTTCAGGGTCATGTGCTGTATCTAGGGCCTGCGCGGTGCATCCGCCAGCCATGTCATCAGATTGTAACGGTCGCGCAGCTTAAAGCCCCGTTTTGCATAGAATTTTTGGGCGCGGCTGTTGTCGGTGGCGACCTCCAGATGCAGCGCCTTTAGCCCGGCACTGGCCAGTTGCGGGATCAGGGCCGAGAGGACTTCGGCCCCCATACCACGGCCACGGACGTTTTCGCGGATGAAAAATTCGTCGATGAAACCATCCATGCCGCCCATCTCAATCGACCAGCCAAAGGTGATGGCGATATAGCCGACGGGCCCCCTACGTGGGCCGATCAGCCAGATCGCGCCAAGCGGCGAGCCTTGCAGCAGGGGCGTGACTGCGGCGCGGCGGGCGGCGTCGGTTTGTTCAATAGTTTCAAAGGTATGATAGGCAGCTATCAAGGGCAGCAGCCGGTCAAGATCACCCTCTGTCGCGAGATGCAGCGCGGCGCTCATAGGCGGGACAGGCGGTCTGTGAGCAGGGCATAAAACCCGTCGGCGTGCAGATCGCCGATGAACAGCGCGTTGGGCGTGCGGTCAGTGACGCGCCACCAATCGGCGACGGTCATGCCGCGTGTCAGATCGCTGAGAACCTCGATTTCGACATTGATATGACGACCGGAAAACAGTTTTGGATCAAGTAGATAGGCAATGACGGTCGGGTCATGCAGCGGGGCCCCCTCGCTGCCGTATTTGGCCATATCGAAGCGCTCAAAAAAGTCGGTCCAGCTGGCGACGGCATCGCCCACTTTGCTGCCAATCGCGCGCAGGGCGTCGATACGGGGGCGGGTTGTCAGGGCCTTGTGTGTGACGTCAAGCGGCATGACGACAAGGTCAATGCGGGATTTAAACACAATATCAGCAGCTTCCGGGTCGACGTAGATGTTGAATTCGGCGGCCGGGGTGATATTGCCGACCTCAAAGTAGGCCCCGCCCATCAGGACAATTTGTTGAACTTTTTCAATGATATCGGGGGCCTTTGCGAAGGCCTCTCCGATATTGGTCAGCGGCCCCAAGGGGCAAAGCGTGACAGTTCCGGCGGGTTCCGCGCGTAGAGTTTCGATAATGAAATCAACGGCATGGCCGTCTTGCAATAACATATGCGGCTCTGGCAGGTCGATGCCGTCAAGCCCGGTTTTGCCATGCACATGTTCTGCGGTAACCAGCTTGCGGCCCATGGGGGCCTCGCAACCGGCGTAGATTTTCACGTCGGTCCTATCCGCTAACTCACAGATAATACGCGCATTTTTCTCTGTCAGGGAGAGTGGAACGTTGCCCGCGACGGCGGTGATGCCCAGCACGTCAAGTTCGGGCGAGGCGAGCGCGAGAAGGATGGCGACCGCATCATCCTGGCCGGGATCTGTGTCGATGATGATCTTGCGTGTCATGGGCCAAGATTGGGGTCTTCAAGGTGCATTGTAAAGCGATTCAGGTGGATCGGAATTGCATCGGACTTTCATCGGAATTCTATCGGACTTTGGTAAAGCTGGGTCAGCCGGATTTTTCTGCGGCCTTCACGGCGTCCCAAAGTGCGTCCATTTCGGTTAGGTCAGATTGGGCGGGCGTTTTGCCCATGTCGGCAAGGCGGGATTCGATGCCCTGAAAGCGGCGGGTGAATTTGGCGTTGGCGGCGCGCAACGCGGATTCGGGATCAAGCTTTAGATGGCGGGCCAGATTGGCGACGACGAACAACAGATCGCCGAATTCTTCCTCTACCTCGGATTGGGTCAGGGTATCACGTGCCTCGACCAGTTCGGCGGCTTCCTCGGTTATCTTGTCGATCACATGGGACGCGTCGGGCCAGTCAAACCCGACGCGGGCAGCGCGGTATTGCAGCTTTACCGCGCGGGTCAGGGCAGGCAGGCCGGTGGCGACGTCATCAAGCACGCCGTGTACGGCACGGGTGGCGCGTTCGGCGGCTTTGATGGTCTCCCAGTCTTTCGTCTGCTGCTCGGCGGATTTATCGCGGTCTTCGTCGCCAAAGACATGCGGATGGCGCGCGACCATCTTATCGCTGATCCGGTTGGCGACGGATTGAAAGGTGAAACGACCGGATTCCTCGCCCATCGCGGTGTGATAGACGGTTTGCAGCAGCAGATCGCCTAATTCGGCCTCAAGCTCATCCCAGGCCTGCCGTTCGATGGCATCGGCGACCTCATAGGCCTCTTCTATGGTATAGGGGGCGATGGTGGCGAAACTCTGTTCAATATCCCAGGGACAGCCGGTTTCGGGATCCCGCAGGCGGCGCATGATTTCCAGCAGGCGCGGCAGGCCGCCATTCGGATCATGTACCAAGGTGTCGCTGTCTTTGGTCATTGCCGCCCCCGGAATTCTCTGGTTCTGTGTCGCGGTTATCCGAAATGACTGCGATGGAGTCCAGCTATGCCCGTAATCAACCGTATCGGCGATTTTGCCCCTGAGATGACCGAATGGCGTCAGTGGATGCACCGCAACCCGGAATTGGGGTTTGAGCTGCATAAGACGGCGGCGTTTGTGGCCGAAAAGCTGCGTGAGTTTGGCGTCGATGAAATAGAGGAAGGCGTCGCGAAAACGGGCATTGTGGCGATTATCAATGGCAAAGGCGCGGGGCCGACGATTGGCCTGCGCGCCGACATGGATGCGTTGCCGATTGAAGAGGTGACCGGGGCGGATTACGCCAGCGAGACGCCGGGCAAGATGCACGCCTGCGGCCATGACGGGCATACGACGATGCTGCTGGGGGCGGCGAAATATCTGGCGGAAACGCGGAATTTCAGCGGGCGTGTGGCGCTGATCTTTCAGCCCGCAGAGGAAGGCGGCGGCGGCGGCGAGGTGATGGTGCAAGAGGGCATCATGGACCGCTATGACGTCAGCCAGGTTTACGGCATTCACAACGCGCCGCTGTATCCGGCCGGGCAGTTTTACACCACGCCGGGGCCGATCATGGCGGCGGTGGATGAGTTTGAGGTGGTTGTGACCGGCGTCGGCGGCCACGCGGCGTGGCCGCATGAATGCAAAGACCCGGTGGCGGCGGCGATTTCCATGGTGCAGGCGATCCAGACGATTGTCAGCCGCAACCATCGTGCGGTGAAGGATTTAGTGGTGTCGGTCACGCAGTTTCACACCGGCACGGCGAATAACGTGATCCCGGCGCAGGCGGTGTTTTCCGGGACGATCCGCACGTTTGAGGCCGACGTGCGCGCGATGGTGTTTCGGCGGCTGGAAGAGATCGTGCGTGGCCATGAGGCGGCGTTTGAGGTTTCGGCCACGTTGGAATTTGATGAGGGTTATCCGGCGACAATCAACGACGCGGAGAACGTTGATTTCGCGGCGGGTGTCGCCGCAGAGGTTGTTGGTGCCGACAAGGTTGCCACCGATGCCGTGCGCGAAATGGGGGCCGAGGATTTTAGCTATATGCTAGAGGCGCGGCCGGGGGCGTATCTGTTTCTGGGGCAGGGCGATACGCCATACTGTCACCACCCGGCCTATGATTTTAACGATGACATCGCCCCGGTTGGGGCGTCGTTCTTTGCGCGTCTGGTCGAGCGCGCGCAGCCGGCGGAGTAACGGATATGGCGCTGGAAGACGCAAAGAAACACATCGACATGGCGATCACGCGGGATGGCTATAAGGGGTTGTCGTTTGAGAATACTTTCGCCGGGGTAACGTCGTTTTTGCGGCGGCGGTATTCAAAGGATTTGGGGGGGGTCGATCTGGCGGTGACCGGCGTGCCGTTTGATCAGGCGGTGACCAACCGGCCCGGCACGCGGCTGGGGCCAAGGGCGCTGCGCGAGGCGAGTGCGCTGCAGGCCCCGGATGCACCCTATGGTTGGGGTTTTGACCCGATGAGCGAATTTGCCATCGCCGATTATGGCGATCTGGCGTTTGATTACGCGCAAGTGGCCGAGGTGCCGGGCCTTATAGAATCGCATATCGCGGGCATTCTGGAGCAGGGCGCGGGGTGCATAACGTTGGGGGGCGATCATTCGATCAGCCTGCCGATCTTGCGGGCGCATGTGGCCAAGCATGGGCCTTTGGCGTTGCTGCAGTTTGATGCGCATAGCGACACTTGGGCCGATGACGACACGACGCGGATTGACCACGGAACGATGTTTTACAAGGCGGTGCGCGAGGGGTTGATAGACGTTGATCACTCGGTTCAGGTCGGCATTCGTACGGAAAACCCCGACACATTGGGCATTCAGACGATTGATGCCCGAGAGGTGCATGAATTTGGCGCGGCGGCGACGGTGGCCAAGATCAAGGCGCGGTTGGGCGATGCCAAGACCTATGTGACGTTCGACATTGACGCGCTGGACCCGGCCTATGCGCCGGGCACCGGCACGCCGGTCTGGGGCGGGCTGACCAGCGCGCAGGCGGCGATGATTTTGCGCGACTTGGCCGGGATCAACATGGTGGGCGGCGATATTGTAGAGGTCTCTCCGCCGTTTGACACCACCGGGGCCACGGCTGTGGCTGGCGCACATGTGGCGACCGAATTGATTTGCCTGTGGTGCTGGACGCGACGGGGTTAAAGCAGCGATCCTAAGGTGCCTGCGTCGCCGCAGCGTATCTGGTCGTGGAGCAAGAGACCTGAAGGACCCGCGATGACGGGTTTTGCCGAAAGACTTGGAAGCCGCAACGCGCTTCAGGCCGCACAGTGCTGGCCACAGATGTCACGCTATGGCGCGAACTTCTGCGTGCAGACCCCTTAGGGCGGTTGGGTTTGTTCGTCAGGCCCGGAACTGAAGCAACCCAAAGAGGTGGGTTTCCCAAATTCTGAACAGGCGGCCAGGATTGAGCGCACTGTCGCAGAGCTTGTTTCGCTGACGCGCCATCAATCCTGACCAATGCATGAGCCAGCAAAGCGTGCAAGTAATTCACGAGGGCAAGACCTTTTTAGGGCCAGAAAACGCGGTGGAAGACTTGGCGACCGGATAGGGTTTTATCACCAGAGAACCAGGTCGGGGTGCAAGCATGTTATCCTGCCTTGATCCGTGGCTGAAAGACACCGGGATAAAACGGGTGGTGGGCCATACCGGTTGTATTCCGCGGATTTGCACTTGCGGCATCTGTTGGATCGTGGGTGAAGTCACGCGGTATCTGTAAAATATAATGTTTAAAAACAGCAGTATAAATGAATTCTCTGCGCCGCGGCGGAGGATCTTGTTGACTCGTTTGCTGTGTTTGTGCAAAATTTTTCAGGCGGTGTAAAAAAATTCAAATTGATGCGAAGTCATCAAATTGACGCGACCGCACTGGGGGAAAAGATCGCCGTGGCAGACAAATTTGACAGAGAATCCAGCCTTGCCGTGCGGGCGGCCTGGCTGCATTACGCGGGCGGGTTGACGCAAGCGGCTGTCGCGAAACGGCTTGGGGTTCCGTCGGTCAAAGCGCATCGGCTGATTGCGCGGGCGGTGCAGGATGGCGTCGTCAAGGTTTCCATTGATGGCGAGATTTCCGAATGCATCGCGCTGGAAGATCGGCTGACCAAAAAGTTCGGCTTGCAGACCTGCGAAGTCTCACCTGATCTGGGCGAAGAGGGGCTGCCGCTGCGCACGTTAAGTGTCGCGGGCGCGTCGTTTCTGAAGCGCGAGATTGAGAATGCCAAGGACGGTTGTATCGGTATCGGCCATGGCCGGACGCTGGCGGCATCGGTGGCGCAGATGAGCCGATCTGACGTGAAAACGGTGACGTTTGTTTCGCTTTTGGGCGGGCTGACGCGGAACTATTCGGCGACGCCGCATGACGTGATGGCGCGATTGACCGAAAAGACCGGCGCGACCGCCTATGTGATGCCGGTGCCGTTTTTCGCCAATACGGTCGAGGACCGCGAAGTGCTGCTAAGCCAGCGCGGCGTGTCCAAAGTGTTTGAAATGGCGGCAAATTCCGAGCTGAAGGTCGTCAGTATCGGCACCACGGAACCCAGCGCATCGTTGGTGTCGTCGGGCATGATCGAAATGGATGAGATCAAGGATGTTATCGGCCAAGGCGGCGTTGGCGAATTGCTGGGCCATTTCTTTGACATCAAAGGACAGCGCATTCGCACGACGCTGACCGAACGAACGCTTTCTGTCGGGCTGGATCAGCTGGACGGAAAACGCATTGTCGCCATTGCCGGCGGCAAAGAAAAGATCGGCGCGATCCGGTCTGTTTTGATGAGTGGCTGCCTGAGCGGTCTCATCACCGACGAGCGCACGGCACTCGCGCTATTAGACGAACCGTCCGAAACGGGCACATAATCAAATACTTAGGGAGGATATCAAATGTATGACAAGGAAAATACGCTGATTGACAGCTTTACAGCGGGCAATATTGGCCGTCGCGAGTTGTTCAAGGGGCTGGGCGCATTGGGTCTGAGCACCTCTGCGGCGGCAATTCTGGTGAACGCCTCGGCGACACGGGCGCTGGCGGCGAACGGGTTTGACTGGAAGGCCCATGCGGGCACCACCATTCGGCTGCTGCTGAACCAGCACCCCTATACGGATGCGATGATCGCCAACCTTGAAAACTTCAAGGCGATGACGGGCATGGACGTGCAATATGACGTCTTCCCCGAGGATGTATATTTCGACAAGGTTACGGCCGCGCTTTCGTCGGGGTCTTCCGAGTATGATGCGTTTATGACGGGTGCTTATATGACCTGGACATATGGCCCGGCGGGTTGGGTTGAAGATCTGAACGACTGGATCATGGACGACAGCAAAACCAACCCGGATTACGCCTGGGATGACGTGCTGGAAGGTGTGCGCAAATCCTGCGCCTGGAGCGGTGTGCCCGGGGCTGCAATCGGGTCGGACGATGCCAAACAGTGGTGTATCCCGCTGGCCTATGAGCAGAACAACCTGTCCTACAACAAGCGCATCTTTGATGAACATAGTCTGTCTGTTCCAACAAACATTGACGAATTGCTGGACACGGCTGCGGCTGCCAAGGCGGTTATGGATGGCGGTTACGGCATCGGTGTGCGTGGCTCGCGCAGCTGGGCGACGATTCACCCAGGGTTCCTGTCGGGCTATTCCAACTTTGGCGAGGTTGACCTGACGGTTGGCGACGACGGCATGTTGTCGGCGGCGATGAACACCGATGTGTCCAAGGACTACCACAGCAAATGGGTCAAGATGATCCAGGACAGCGGCGCGCCGGATTGGTCGACGCACACCTGGTATCAGGTCGGCACTGACGTTGGCGCAGGCAAGTCAGCGATGATGTTTGACGCCGATATTCTGGGCTACTTCATGAACGGGGGCGACAATAAAGAGGCGGGCAACCTGGCGTTCGCAGGCTTTGCTGCCAACCCGGATGCTGCTGCCCCGACGCCGAATATCTGGATCTGGTCGATGGCGATGTCCAAATTCTCTGGCAACAAAGACGCGGCCTGGTATTTCTTGCAGTGGGTCACCGGCCCAGAGCATGACCTGTTCGGTGCCCGCGAGATGGACCTGGTGAACCCGGCACGTGGGTCGGTTTGGGCGGATGAGATGTTCCGTGACAAACTGTCGGCGTCCTATCCGGGCTACGTCGAGATGCACGATGCGTCCGCACCGGGGGCCTCGATCAAGTTCACGCCGCAGCCGCTGTTCTTTGACCTGACAACCGAATGGGCCGAGACGCTGCAAAAGATGGTGGCCAATGAGGTGCCTGTCGATGAGGGCCTCGATATGCTGGCTGAATCGGTGAACAAGCAGCTTGGCGAAGCCGGCCTGCACTAACGTTTCCTCCCGCAAGACCGGGCCCGCCTGCGGTGTGGGCGGGCCCACCCTAAACAACTCTTGCCATAACCCTGCGAATTGCCTTTCCTGACCCGGCGTCAGGAAATCAGGAGAGTTTTGCCCATGTCCGATGTGACACACAGCCGTCCGTCTGGTGGTCCGAATGGTGGCCTGCCTGCGCGCCGCTTTAGGGTCAGCCGACGGATGCTGCCCTATCTTTTAAGCCTTCCGGCATTGCTGACCTGTATTGGCATTTTGATCCCGTTTTTTACGGCGGTGCTGTATTCATTGCAGCGTTACCGGCTGTCACAGCCCTGGGCGCGCAAATATAACTGGGGCGAAAATTATTGGAATTTTCTGAGCGACGACTCATTCTGGAACACCCTGAAGGTTTCGATGACCTATGCGTTCTGCACGGTGGGGATAGAGTTGCTGCTGGGGCTTGGCATCGCGATCCTTTTGCAGAAACGCAGCAAGTTCAACAACTTCGTGTCGATCATGTTGCTGATGCCGCTGATGACCGCGCCCGCGCTGGCGTCGCTGATGTGGAAGCTGATGACGAACCCCGGCTTTGGCATTCTGTCGTATTTCGCGACCCTACTTGGGTTTGAGGATTTCAACTGGGCGTCTGATCCGCAGACCGCGATGCTGACCGTCGTGATCGTCGATGTCTGGGTCTACACGCCGTTTATCATGATCCTGCTGCTGGCCGGTTTGCGGTCACTGCCGCAACAACCGTTTGAGGCTGCAGCGCTGGACGGCGTGCCGCGCCTGTTTGTGTTTCGCCGCATTACCCTGCCGATGCTGACGCCCTTTTTGCTGACGGCGGTGCTGTTTCGCATGATCGAAAGCATCCAGCAGTTTGATATCATCTATGCGATGACCCAGGGCGGGCCGGGCGATTCACTAACGGTGTTCCAGGTAGAGGCTTACCTGAATTTCTTTCAATCGACGAATGTGGGCCGCTCTGCGGCGTTGATGATGATCCTTTGGGCGATCACCTATTTCTTGTCGAACATCTTTATCAAGAACTGGTTGCGCCTGCGAGAGCGGCAGCGCGGCGACGTTTAGGAGCGCGGGCCATGGATACCACATCAACACTTGAACGCGTGTTGCGCGGCATCGCGATTACCCTTGTGATCCTGTTCTTCATGTTTCCGATTTTCTGGATCATCCTGATGTCGTTCCAGACAAACGAGACGATCCTGCGTGTACCACCCTCGATGTTCTTTGAGCCGACGTTGCAGAACTATCGCGGTCTGATCACAGGGCAGCTTGTGACCGATACCAGTTCGCTGGAAATCAAGTTCATGGGCAATCTGTTTAACTCGTTGTTCCTGTCGACCTCGGCGGTCATCGTCGGGCTGATCCTGGGGGTGCCTGCGGCCTATGCCTTTGCGCGGCTCAAGTTCAAAGGGTCAGAGGACATCGCGTTCACGCTGCTGTCGTTCCGGTTCGCGCCGCCGTTGCTGGTGCTGCTGCCGCTGACGATTTATTTTCAGCAGATCGGGTTGGCGAATACCTATGGCGGGTTGATCTGGGTCTACCAACTGATCGTGCTGCCGCTGATCCTGTGGATCGTGCGCGGGTATTTTGAGGATATCCCAGCCGATATTGAATATGCCTATCGCATCGCCGGGCATCGCTGGTCGACGACGTTTCGCAAGATCGCCTTGCCCTTGGCGGCACCCGGTATCGCCGCCGCCGCGTTGCTGGCGTTTATCTTTGCCTGGAACAATTTCATCTTCGCGCTGGTGCTGGCGTCTGCCGATAAACAGCCGGTGACGGTGGGGGCCTTGGCGTTCATCACGGCATCTGGCGTGCAATACGGCCAGATCGCGGCGGGCATCATCTTGTCGATCGCGCCAACCTTTGCGCTGGCACTTTATGCGCAGAAATACCTTGTCGAAGGCCTGAGCCTTGGCGCGGTGAAAGGATAATCTGATGAGTTTGGCGCTTAGCAATATTGTCAAAGCCTTCAAGAAAGACGTGGTTCTGGATGGGGTCAGCCTGTCGGTGGATGCGGGGGAAACGCTGGTGTTGTTCGGGCCTTCGGGGGCGGGTAAGACGGTGCTGCTGCGGCTGATCGCTGGGGTGATTGAACCGGACGCCGGGCAGATCACCATCAAGGGGCAGGACATGAACGGGGTCGAGCCCGAAGATCGCGGCATCGGCATGGCGTTTCAGAACTTTGCGCTGTTTCCGCATATGGACGCGACGGACAACATCGCCGCCCCGCTGACGGCGCGGCGGATGGACAAATCTGGCATCACCGAAACCGTCGGGCGCATTGCCCGGATGCTGAAGATTGAGCATGTGCTGCATCACAAGCCCAAAGAGCTGTCGAACGGCCAGAAACAGCGCACCGCGCTGGCGCGGGCCTTGGCCGGAGAGCCGGACATTCTGCTGCTGGATGACCCGCTGCGCAACGTGGATGCCAAGCTGCGGTTTGAGATGCGGCTAGAGCTGCCGCGCCTGTTGAAAGACCAGCAGGCGACGGTGATTTACGTCACGCAAGACTACAAAGAGGCGATGGCACTGGGCGACCGGATTGCGGTGATGAATGCGCGCGGGATCGAGCAGACCGGCACGCCCGCCGATATCTATCTGGCCCCTGCGAATATTGAGATCGCGCGGCTGTTTGGCGATCCGGTGATCAACCTGCTGGAGGTCGTACCGGAGGCAGCGGCGGGCGGTGTACAGGTGGCATTGTCCGGCGTGCCGGTGGCGATTGATGCCGGGTATAGCGCGGCGATTGGCAAGGACTGCACCATCGGCATCCGGCCAGAGGCGATACGGTTTGTCAATAAAGATACAGCCGGGGCGATCCCGCTGAAGATCGAAACAGAGGCCCCGTTGAATGAGAAAACCGTCACGCTGGCGCTGACTTTGAATGGCCGAGAGGTCATGGTGTCGCGCCCCGCAGGTGCGCCGGGGCCAGAGGGCGACACCGGATATATTACCATTGATGCCAGCCACATACATCTGTTTGACCGCAACACTGGCGCGCGCATCGCGCCGGATATTGCGGCCCAAACCCAAGGAGCGGCATGATGACTGCGCAGCTGAAACTGAACGCCGTTGATAAATTCTACGGCTCTATCGCGTCGGGGGTTCACGCGGTTCAGAACATCAATATGGAGGTTCAAAAGGGTGAGATCATTGCTCTGCTGGGGTCGTCGGGCTGTGGCAAAACCTCGACCCTGCGGATGATCGCCGGGTTTGAGGAAACCAGCCGAGGCTCGATTGAATTGGCCGGGCGGGAGGTGCAGAAACTGCCGCCGGTGAAACGCAATGTGGCCATGGCGTTTGAGGGGTATTCTTTGTATCCGACGGTGACCGTGGGCGAGAACATCGCCTTTGCGCTGAAGGCGGCCAAGCTGCCGGACGCAGAGGTGAATGCGCGGGTTAAGGAAGTGACTGAGATGTTGGAAATCACCGACATCCTTCATCGCTATCCGACGTCCGTGTCGGGCGGGCAGCAACAGCGGGCGTCGCTGGCGCGGGCCTTGATCCGGGATGCTGACCTGCATTTGCTGGACGAACCGATGGGCCAGCTGGAACCGCAGTTGCGCACGCTGCTGCGCGGGCGGATCAAATATTACATCAAGGAACGCGGGCTTACGGCCATTCTGGTAACCCATGACCAGACAGAGGCCAACGCGCTGGCTGACCGGATTGCGGTGATGGAGGATGGCGTGTTGCAGCAATATGCGACGCCGCAGCAGATCAAGGATGCACCGGCCAATCTGTTTACCGGGACCTTTGTCGGCGAGCCGCCGATGAATGTCTTTGCGGCGCGGGCGTTGGAGGCGGACGGGCAGCTGCGGCTTGATCTGGGCGAGGGGTTGCAGCTGGAATACGCCGGGGAGGCCTTTGCGCCAGAGGTCCGGCAGGCGTTGCTTTCGCGCCAGAACATCATGCTGGGCGTGCGGCCCTATGCGGTGCATCGCAGCGATGCGGGCGCGGCGGCGCAGGTAGTGGCCAACCAATGGCTGGGCGATCAAAGCCACATCGCGGCGCATTTCGCTGGGGGCAATATCGTGCTGGTGGAACATGACCGCGCGGATGTGAGCGTTGGCGATGCCATCAACATTCGGCTGGAGCCTGAGGATTTGCATGTCTTTGACGCCGACACCGGGGCTGCGATCAGCCACGGGGTGCAAATGGCCGGGGTGCAAATGGCATGAGCACAGCCGGGCGCGATATTCTGATTGGCATCGACGCGGGTACGTCGGTGATCAAATCCGTCGCCTTTACGCTGGGCGGCGAGCAGATCGCGATGGCTTCTGTGCCCAACCGCTATACCACGCGCGCCGACGGGGCCGCGTTTCAATCACAGGAAGACACCTGGGCCGATTGCACGCAGACGTTACGGGATTTGGCGGAAAAGCTTCCTGATCTGGCACGGCGCACGGCGGCCGTGGCGGTGACAGGGCAAGGCGACGGGACCTGGCTGGTGGGGGCAGAAAACCGCCCCGTCACCGATGGCTGGCTTTGGCTGGATGCGCGTAGCGCGGCGACGGCGAAGCGATTGCGAAGGAAGGATAATCGCGCGCGGTTTGAAAGCACCGGCACCGGGCTGAACGCCTGCCAGATGGGTGTGCAACTGGCGCATATGGATGAGACGGAGCCTGGGCTGTTGGATGCGGCAGAGGTGTCGCTGCATTGCAAGGACTGGCTGTATCTGAACCTGACCGGCGTGCGTGCCACCGACCCGTCAGAGGCGAATTTCACCTTTGGCAGTTATGCCACGCGCCGGTACAATGACACGGTGATCGACAGTCTTGGCCTTGGCCATCGGCGGGGGTTACTGCCCGAAATCGTCGATGGCGCGCAGCAAACGCATGGGCTAAGTGACGCCGCCGCTGCGCAGACAGGGCTGTTGGTGGGCACGCCGGTGTCGCTTGGCTATGTCGATGTGGTTTGCACCGGCCTGGGGGCGGGGATTTATACCAAGGGCGCGGCGACTGGGTGTACCATCGTCGGCTCTACCGGTATGCATATGCGCGCGACACCGGCGACGGATGTGGTGCTCGGGGCGGAACCGAATGGCTATGTCATGGTGCTGCCGGTGCCGGGCATGGCGGCGCAAATTCAGACCAACATGGCCTCGACGCTGAATATCGACTGGCTGTTGAACCTTGGCGCGGATCTGATTGCCGAGATGGGTGGGCAGGCCAGCCATGCGGATATGGTTGCCAGGATCGAAGGCTGGCTGGCGCAGACCAGCCCGGCGTCACTGATCTATCATCCTTATATTTCAGAGGCGGGTGAACGTGGGCCGTTTGTGAACACCGATGCGCGCGCCAGTTTCAATGGCCTTGCCTCGCAGCATCGGTTTGCGGACCTGCTGCGCGCGGTGATTGAGGGCATTGGGTATGCGGCGCGCGATTGTTACGACGCGATGGGCGCGGTGCCGGACGAAGTGCGACTAACCGGTGGTGCCGCGCGGTCGGCTGGCCTGCGCGCCATCCTTTCGGCCATGCTGGGGGCCAATGTGCGCACCGCGACGCGCGAAGAGGCCGGGGCGGCCGGGGCCGCAATGACGGCGGCGATGGCGATCGGGGCTTTTGGCAGCTGGGATGCCTGCGTTGATGCCTGGGTCAGCCCGCTGCTTGGCCCGATGGAAGCCCCGGATGCACAGCTTTGCGCGCTTTATCAAACAACATTCCCCGCCTATCAGGGCATCCGTCAGGCCGCCGCGCCTGTCTGGGCGACCTTAGCGGCGGTACAGGAGACGAAGAATGCCTAAGTCCGTAGCCATTATTGGTGATTTATTCATGCTGCCAGAGGCATTTGCCCGCGAATTGCAGAGTGCCTGTGGCGAGAACGTTGTCGTGCATCAGCGCAAGGACAACTGGCCGGATGAGCCGATGGAACATGGCTATGCGGTGCAGGGTATGGATGGGCTAAAGGAGTATTTTGGCACCGCAGATGACGTTGTTGATTTTATCGGCGACGCCGAAATTCTGGTGACCCATCTGGCCCCGCTATCACGTGGCATGCTGGAACGGATGCCGAACCTGAAACTGGTGGCGGTGTCACGCGGCGGGCCGGTGAATGTCGATATGGCAGCCGCGCGGGATCATGGCGTGACGGTGGTGAACACTCCGGGAAGGAACTCTAGTGCGGTGGCCGAATTCACCATCGGGGCCATTCTGGCCGAGACCCGTAAGATCCGCGAAGGTCATGAGGATCTGCGCCGGGGTACTTGGCGCGGGGACCTGTACCGCGCGGACGTCACCGGGCGTGAATTGAACGAAATGACCGTGGGGGTCATTGGTTACGGCAATATCGGTACCAAGGTGGTCAAGCTGCTGCGCGCCTTTGGCACCCGCGTGCTGGTTTGCGACCCCTATGTGCAGCTAGACCCAGAGGACGCGCGCGCCGGGGTCGAGCATGTCTCGCTTGACCGGATATTGGCGGACTCTGACGTGGTGACGTTGCATGCGCGGGTGACCGAGGAAACCAGGCAGATGATGAATGCCGAGGCGTTCAAGAAGATGAAGAACGACGCGCTGTTCGTGAATACCGCACGTGGGCCGATGTGCAACTATGATGACCTGTATCAGGCGCTGGTTGACGGAGACATCGGCAGCGCCATGATGGAAACCTTTGGCGTCGAACCTGTGCCCGCCGACTGGCCGCTGTTGCAACTGCCTAACGTTACCCTCACGCCCCATATCGCCGGGGCTTCTGTGCGCACTGTGACTTTTGCGGCCGAACAAGCCGCCGAGGAAGTGCGCCGTTACATAGCGGGCGAGCCCCCGCGCAACCCATGTTGAGTATATGACCCATCGCGACGACATCATCACCGCCTGCAAGAAACTCGAAGCTGACGGGCTGAACCGCGGCGCATCGGGCAATGTGTCTGTGCGCGACGGCGACCATATGCTGATCACGCCGTCCGCCGTGGGGTATGACGTGATCTCGCCCGATCTGATAGCACGGATGCCGCTGGCGTCGGACGAGGGCGACTGGGAGGGGCCGAAAAAGCCATCCTCTGAATGGCGCTTTCACCGCGATATCCTGCGGGCGCGGCCGGATATCAATGCCGTGGTGCATACCCATGCGCCGTGGTGCACGGTGCTGTCCGTGGCCCATAAACCGATCCCGGCGATCCACTATATGGTCGCGGCTTTTGGCGGGCCGGACGTGCGGGTTTGCGACTATGCGCGTTACGGCACGGCAGAGCTGTCCAACAACATCATCGCCGCGATGCAGGGGCGTAACGGTTGTTTGATGGCCAACCACGGCATGGTCGTCGGTGGGGCCGACCTGACACGCGCCATGTGGCTGGCGGGCGAATTAGAGGCCTTAGCGCATCAGTATTACCACGCGCTGACCATTGGTGGCGGCGTGGTGCTGAGTGATGCGCAGATCGAAGAGACTGCAAAGGGGTTTGAAAGCTACGGCGTGCAGTCCAAGGATATGATGTAATGGGTGAAACGGTCGACCTTTTTGTCATCGGCGGCGGCATCAACGGCGCGGGTATTGCGCGTGATGCGGCCGGTCGGGGCCTAAGCGTTGTGCTTTGCGAAAAGGACGATCTGGCGCAGGGGACGTCCTCGCGATCGGGCAAGCTGGTGCATGGCGGGTTG
>Ga0315339_1001402_pt1 | contig 21559 bp, 18 predicted proteins | sample ASW17metaG_FD_204514 | JGI IMG/M metagenome (GOLD analysis project Ga0315339, IMG submission 204514) | Ammonia-oxidizing marine archaeal communities from Pacific Ocean, United States - ASW #17 | ecosystem: Environmental > Aquatic > Marine > Oceanic | place: USA: California | collected 2016-12-05
CTCCGTGCGAATTCGCGCCTGGAACTCCAGGTAGTCCGGCCGCGTCGAGGCAGACGGGGCGATGCGTCGGCCATCCTCCGGATGGAAGCTCCGGCGCCAGTGGACATGGTCGCGAAGGAACTCCACCATCAGGTCCTCGAGCAGCTGGCCATTCTCCGCGGCGGGCCCGAGAAAGAAGGGATCGAGAAAATCGAGGTCTTCGTTCACAGCATGACGATCGTAAGGCGTGAGATCAGATGCTGCAGAGGGGGCCTCACCTGTTGCTACGATGAGCAGCAGCACGACGGTCAGCAGCGAGCTGAGCACAGTGCGTCGAGTCATGCAGCGAGCCTGCGGGTCCGCCGGTGACGCAAGCGCTCGACAACGCTGCAAGTGGCCGGGTCAGTCGGCGTAACCGAGGCTGCGGGCGCAGCGCTCCACCTGCTCGGCGATCGCCTCATCCTCTTCGACCGGTGCTCCCAGCTGACCACGTACGGGACTCCTGCATGCAGGAACAGCAGGCGGCGCATCTTGATGGGGCCGGCAACGCTCGGTCGCAGCCTCACCGAGTCGTGTACGCGCAGACCGTTGAATCCCGACCAGGCCGCTCTGAGGACGGTGGTGCCGTTCACGGAGCCTATCAACGCGCTGAACAGCTCCTCTACGAGTTGCCGTTCCTCGACCGCCGAGATCTTGGCGGGTAGCCCTGCCCCGGCATCACTTTGGACGGTGAAGTGAGGGAAGCCGCTGGCTCCTCCCACCAGGTGCAGCTGCACGCCGCCGCCCCGGATCCGGGAATCCTTCCAACTTGACGGCCGGTCGATGGAGAGCTCGTGGTCGGCGAAGAGCACCCGCACAGTTCGCGACGCCAAGGCTACCGGCGCGGCTTGCTGTGCAGCAACGGCGGACGCAGCCATGGTGCTAAACAACAGCAAGGCGGTGCGCGTCATGGTGCTCCGAGGGGAGTCGTCAAGAAAGATCCATCGGCTTGATTCTCGTCGCTGAGGGCCGGGGTAGATAGACGGCGGCTGCTGTAACGATGCGACGCGCCGGGCGGTTGGGACGGACTGCGGCCGCTCCCGGCCAGGGCCGGGGACACTAGCGTTCCTGATCTTCTGGACCCGACTTTTAGGAGGCCAGGCGGCTCTAACCAGATAACTGGAAGGTGGTTGCTCCCCAAGCGACTGGAGGGTCGGAGATGTTTGCTGTGAACCTACGCTCCCGCGCCGTTGTAGCGGTGGTGGGGCTGTGTGCCGTGGTAGGCCTGATGACGGTGTCGGTGGGCGCTGTGCAGGCGGGCGCGGCCCAGACGGAAGACGAAGCCAAGGCAGCCGCCGAGGCGCGGGCCAAGGAGGCCTACGCCGAGCACATGCAAGCGGCGGTGCATCACGCCAGACAGGCTGCCGAGGCTGGCCGCTCGCCCCTGGCTGGTCACCTGGCGAAGGCCAGGGCGCGCTGGGCCGGGGCGCGACGCCACGGCGGCGAGGGCATTCGCCGGGCGTTACAGGGTGGCTACGGTCGGATGCATGCCGTCCCGGGTATGGCCATGCGTCGCCGCGGGTCCGGCGGCGGTAGCCGCACAGCCGAGCGCGTCCTGCGGATGGCCGAGGAGCTCGAGCTCACCGAGCAGCAAGAAGGCGAGATCCGTGACGTGTGGCGTCAACATCGCCGTGCGGCGATCGAGCGCGACGCCGCCATCGAGGTCGCCGAGCTCGATCTCGAGGATCTGATGCAGGATCCGCATACCGCAGATCTGGCCGCCGTCGAGCAGCAGATGCAGGCAATCGGAAAGCTGCGCGTCGAGAATCGTGTCGCCGGCCTGCGCCTCACGCAGCAGGTATGGGGAACGCTCACTGCTGAACAGCGCGACCAACTTCAGGATGATCGCCACAACGTCTTCTTTCTACGCGGCGATGGCCCGCACGCCTGGTCGTTGTCGGGCGATGACTTCACCCTCGGCATCGATGTCGACGACTTCCTGCACGAAGGGTGGATGAACGACTTCGACTTCGACTGCGACGTCGGCGATGGGTTGCCGTTTGGGCTCTGGCGCGAGTGGCTGGGCGACGAGGAATTGCACGAGCACCATCAAGAGGAGCAGGACGCTGACAGGGAAGACGAGGTGAAGACCAACGCCGGCTCCGACGCGTCGGGCGAGAGCGTCGGCGTAGGCGCGCTGTTCTGATCTAGGCGCCGCAACGTGGCAACCGGGTCGGACCGCACGCTCCTCCCGCGGTTCGGGCCGTTGCGCGTTCAGTGTGGCCGGCCTCCTGCGGGGCCGCACCCGGCTACGCTTGGTGGCGTCGCGGTGGTATATGAGGCGCATGACATCGTTGTCGATCTCCCTTCGCCGCCGCTTTTTTCGGTTGGCAATCCCCAACATTCTCTCCAACGTTACCGTGCCGCTGGTGGGTCTGGTGGATACGGCCTTTCTGGGGCACCTACCGAACATCGACCTTCTCGCCGGCGTGGCGCTCGGTGCGGTGATCTTCGACTATGCCTATTGGACCTTCGGGTTCCTGCGCATGGGTACCACCGGAACGACAGCGCAGGCGGTGGGGCGCGATGACCATCGTGAGATCTATCACATCCTCTATCGGTTCCTCGTGGTGGCCGTGGCCGTGGCGGTGGTGCTGTTGCTGGCACGCGATCTGATCCGCGATGTCGGCTTCGCGATGCTGTCAGGCTCACCAGGCGTGGAACAGGCCGGGGCCGACTATTTCAACGCCCGCATCTGGGGTGCTCCGGCAACGCTGAGCAACTACGTGTTGCTGGGATGGCTGCTGGGACGTGAGCGGGCGCGCCAAGCTCTGCTGATCATGGTCGTCGGCAACCTGGCGAACGTCGGGCTCGACTACCTGTTCATCGTCGAGCTCGGTCGGGGCGCTACAGGGGCGGGAGTTGCGACGGCGCTGAGCCAGTACCTGATGCTGCTGTTGGCGGTCGCGTTGGTATACCGCGCCGGCCCGATGGCGCCGATCTCGGGCGCGGCGGTGTTCGACAAAGAGCGTATGGCTGAGCTGTTCCGTCTCAATCGCGACATTCTGGTTCGTACCCTCGCCCTGCTGACCACGCTCGCCCTGTTCACTAATTTCAGCGCCCTGATCAGCACCACTGTTTTGGCCGCCAACGCCATCCTGCTCAGGCTGCACATGGTGGCGGTCTACCTGATCGATGGCGCCGCGTTCGCGACGGAGAGTCTGGCGGGCATCTACTACGGCCAACGGGATGTTGACCGTCTGCGGCGGGTCCTGCGGCTCGCCATGGCCACCGGCCTGGTGTTTGCGGTGCCGCTGGTCGTGGTGATGTTGCTGGCGCCGGCGACCGTGTTCGGCATCATGACGTCGCACGCCGACGTTATCGCGGCAGCGGTCCGCTATGCTCCGTGGATGATTCCGGTGCTCATGTTCGGGTCGGTGGCCTATATCTACGATGGATTCTTCATCGGCATTACCGAGGGCAAGGTGTTGCGCAACCAGATGTTGGTCAGCGCCGTGCTGTTCTTCTTGCCGGTCGCCTGGCTGGCGGTGCGCCGCGGCGACAACCACCTGCTGTGGGCAGCGCTGGCGCTCTTCATGATCGGTCGTGTCATTACCATGCGGATCGGAGAGCGCCGCGTGTTCGGTCGAATGGGAATCTCGCCGTGAGAACGACGCGCGACAACCTACAAGTGGTGCTCGTGGAGCCCGAGATTCATGGCAACACGGGCAACGCCGGGCGAACCTGCCTCGCGGTGGGGGCGCAACTGCATCTCGTCGCGCCCTTCGGCTTTGAGCTCGATGACGCCAGGGTGCGGCGCGCCGGGCTCGACTATTGGCCGCGGGTGGCGCCACGACCATGGGATAGCTGGTCAGACCTGGAGCCACTACTGCCCGGCCTGGGCGCGGCGTACTTCTTCTCTGCCGAAGCCGAGCGTGATTACTGGGACGCCGACTATCGGCGGCCGGTGGCGTTGGTCTTCGGCCGCGAGTCGGTCGGTCTGCCGCAGGCCATGCGCCGCAGGTACCAAGATCGACTGCTGCGATTCCCCATCGCCGACCCGGGCGTGCGCTCGCTCAACCTCGCGAACTGCGTGGCGTTGGCCTGCTTCGAGGTGCTCCGTCAGCGGCGACGCGTCTGAGCGAAGCACCCTGCTAAACCGGGGCCCCTGTGCCCCTTCGCGCAAGACCGTACTGCCAGGCCCGCCACGCTTCTAATCGGCGAGCGCCTGATCCAGGTCGGCGATCAGATCGTCAGCGGACTCGATTCCCACGGACAGGCGGATGAGGCTGTCGGTGACCCCGGCGGCTGCGCGCGCCTCCGGCGGCATGCCGGCGTGAGACGTCGTCGACGGGCGAGTGATCAGCGTTTCCACTCCTCCCAGGCTGGGCGCCTCGATCGGTAGGTGAAGGGTCTTCACGACCTGTTGCGCCGCCTCCAACCCACCGTCAACCTCGAAGCTGAGCATGCCGCCAAAATCGTCGAGGAAGCGGGCGGCGCGCTGGTGATCGCGGTTGCTCGCCAACCCCGGGTAGTTGACCGAGGCGACGGCCGGGTGCCCTTCGAGAAACGCGGCAATGCGCCCGGCGTTGTGGTTTTGCTGCCGCACCCGCACCGCCAGTGTTTTCATGCCCCGATGCAACAGGAAGCAAGCGTGAGCATCCAGTGATCCTCCGAAGTGGTTGGTAGCGCGGCGCACGCTCTCCACCAATTTGCCGGTGCCGATGACAGCGCCGGCGGCGAGGTCGGTGTGACCATTCAGATACTTGGTTGCCGAGTGCAACGAGAGATCGAAGCCCCACTCGGCAGGCCGGAAGTTGAATGGACTGGCGAAGGTGTTGTCGATCATCGATACCAGACCCCGGTCTTTGGCAAACGCCGCGATCGCCTCGAGCTCTCCAACCTGAACCAGTGGATTGGTGATCGTTTCGGCGTAGATCACCTTGGTTTCTGGACGGACCAGGTCGCCCCAGGAGCCGGTGTCGGTGGGGTCGAAGATATCGACGGCGATGCCCCAGCCGGGAAGGTCCTCGAACACAAACGAGTGCGTGCCCCCATAGAGACAGTCTGGCACCAGTAGGTGATCTCCCTGGCGCAGAACCGACAGCAGGGCGCCGGTGATGGCCGACATGCCGCTGCTGGTCACCAGCGCTGCCTCAGCGTTCTCGAGTGCCGCCAGCTTGGCGTGCAGGACATCGTGAGTCGGCGTGTTGCTCAGGCGCGCGTAGCGGACGTCATCGTAGGAGTCGGCACCGGAGTACTCGAAGGTCGATGACTGGAAGATGGGCGGCACCACCGCGTCGCCGATGCGCGGCTCGGGCTCACCGGCGTGGATGAGCTTGGTATCGATGCTGCAGTTGCGGTCGGACATGCGGGTCTCCTGCTCGTCACTGCTGTGGCGTCGACGACGCCGAAACCTACTGTGCCCGATCTCCCGCAAGCACGCGAGCCACATTCGCCGGCGCGGCTTCGAGCGCTATGCGGGGCGGCGAAGGAACATGCTTGTTCCTCAGTAATTTCCAAACCCGTTGGCCGCTGCGAGCGTCTTACACACAGGAAGTTATAGCCGAGCGTACGCCACTCCCCGAGTCGACTGCATGCAGGACGTTCTCCAAGATCTCAAGTTCGCTGTGCGCTCGCTCCTGCCGACGCCCGGGTTCGTCGTGGTGGCGGTGTTGACCCTGGCGCTCGGAATTGGTGCCAACTCGGCGATCTTCAGCGTCGTCAACGGCGTGGTTCGAAAGCCGCTTCCCTACCAGGACCCCGAGCGACTGGTGTTTGTCACCACGGCGTTCCCGACGTTGGGCTTCGACAAGTTCTGGATGTCGCAGCCGGAGTACCAGAAGGACGCCGAGTGGGGCGAGGATCCTCGGCTCGCTGGCCGCCGCCAGCGTGATACAGAGCATGCTGTTCGGCGTGGCGGCGCGCGATCCGCGCACGCTCGCCGAAGTGGCCGTCGTGCTGGTGGTCGTAGAGGCGGTCGCCTGCGGCGTTCCGGCTTGGCGATCGGCGTGGCTCGATCCGTCGAGCGCCTTACGCGACGGATAGCGGCATTGCGGAAGCAAGGGTTGAGCTGGCAGCTTACCGTCCCGGCCCCAGCAGCACGGCGTTAATGAACAGGAGCTGTGTCGCCTCGGTATATGCCCGGTAGTTGGGGTCTTCGGCAAACGCGACGATCTGCCCTCGCCCGACCGGCTGATGGATGAGGAAGGCTTTGTTGGCCAGTTGAGGTTGGCCCTCATCCCAGATGACGCCGCTCAGCAGCAGGTTGCCGAGCTCGCCGTAGCGACCGACGTTGGTTCCGTCGTCCAGCGTGACGGGGCGGAAGACGCGGCTGCCTTCGACCAGCACACCGATCTCACCGTCTGTGCCGGCGGCCAGCCAGTGGTCGGTATCGAGCAGCACGCGCAGGATGGCACCCGGGACCGACTCGGGCGACTCGTCCATGGGCACGATCTCTTCGAGGTACTCGATCGGCTGGTCGGGGGTGTCCTGGGCCGGCGGATCCTCACCCTCGGCGCGGCCGCCGCGCCGCTCCGCGGTGGTTGCGAGCAATCCGGCATTCGACGCCCAGCGCGTCGACTCCGCAATCGTGATAACGGTGCCGCCCTCGCGCATCCATCGCCGCATGGCGTCGAGCATTCCGGCATTGACCTCGCCGGCATAGTTCCCACTGGGAAAGACGATGACGTCGAAGTCGCCGAGCGCGGCCCGCCCGAGGCTCGACGCCCGCACTGCCGTGGTGCGCACGCCGTAGCGCCGCTCGAGCACGTACCGAGCCCATCCGACCGAGTAGGATCTGCCCGGCGCGTCGTACACCAGCATGACGCGCGGATCGCGCAGCGCCGAGACGCGGTGGCTGCCGAGCGACATGCCTTCGCTTACGTAGGAGTCGTCGACGGCGATCACCTCGGCGCGGTGCGTCGCGGCGATTCGACCGAGGCTCTCCCGCAGATCGAGCCCGTTTTCCGCCGTACGAACAATCGCTGTTCCGACGGCGTATTGCCGATTCCCGAGGGTGAACTCGCCGCCGCCAGAGCGTATGCGGATGCCTTCACGCAGGGCCTCGGCGACCGTCGCTGCGCCGCTGGTACCCCACGGAATCAGATAGCCGACCTGCGCCGGCGGAAGTGTTGTGTCGGCTCCGGTCGCAGCGGGATCGGGTGTCACTGCAATGCCGGCCGCGCCGGTTGCCACGTCTGCCTCGAGCAGCTCGACGTCCCACAGCAGCGGCTGGCTCCAGGCCGTCAGGTCGTAGATCTCGTCGCGCTTGCGCTGGTCGCGTAGGTCCAGCTGTCGCTCGATGAAGTCGTCGCCCATCGGTACGTGTTCGTCCAGGAGGCTGTGGGCGAAGCGATGCGCCGGCTGCGCCATGGGCACGATGTAGGTGCCCCTCGGCGCCAGCGTGCGGGCACCGAGGGTGATGGCGGCCGTCGCCTCCCGCACCTCGATCCCGTTTCGAGCCAGCATGCGGGCCAGCCGCTCGGCCATCCCGGGGTCGTGCGACGAGTGCAGCACCAGCTCCGCCGGCCCCTGCTGGCCGAGCTCGATCCCCTCGCGTCGAAACGCCAGGTAGTCGCGCAGAATTTGCTCGCGGTTGCGCGCCGCCGTCTCGGCGCTGGTGATCGCCGCGGTGAAATGGTGTAGCACGCCGTCGCCGTATGTGAGCATGTCGCCGTCGGAACGCTTCAGCACGAGCGATCGAGCCGATGCCTGCTCGTAGGTCATGCCGAGCGCACCGTGGCTCATCGGCCACATGTCGACGTAGCCGGGGTAGAACAGGTCGTAGTATTCGCGGTTGAAGTAAGCGAAGCCGCGCCGGTCGAACGCCGTCGCGTTGGCGCGCCCGAAGACATCCATCAAGGCGATCTGGCGCTCGCCGTACCAGGGGTTGGATGGCGGTGCGGTGGGCGGGAAGAAATAGGTCGCGTCGCCTCCCATCTCGTGTAGGTCGATGACGATCTGCGGCCAGAAATCGAGGAACAGCTTTACCTTGCCGCGCGTCTCTGCCTGGCTCTGGATGAACAGGTCGCGGTTGAGGTCGAACAGATAGTGGTTCACACGGCCGCCGGGCCAGGGCTCGTCGTGCTCGGCGGAGTACGAAGCCGGATCGGGCCAACGTGCTTGGCCCATGGTGTTTTGCTGAACGAATCGGGCGCGGCCGTCCGGGTTCTCGGCCGGATCGATCAGCACCAGCGACTCCGCCAGGATCAGGTTGACGGTAGCGTCTCCCTGCGCCGCGAGCAGGTGGTAGGCCTCCGCCATGGCGGCGCCGTTGGAGCTGATCTCGTTACCATGCACGCCGTGCATGAGGGCGGTCACCACTGGCAGGCGAGCGATGAGCTCGGTGGCCTCGGTCTCGGAAAGATCACCCGGGTGGGCGAGCTGTCGCAGGTCGGCCTTGATCTCGTCGAGCCGCGCGATGCGCTCTGCAGAGCCGATCACCAAGACGACCAGCGGGCGACCTTCCCAGCTCTCGGCGTACTGAATCAGCCGCGTACGATCGGGCGCGACCGCGGCGAGTGTCTCCATGTAGAGAAGGATCTCGTCGGGAGGGGTGATCTCCTCGCGAAACCCGTGACCGACCACTTCCTCGAGCGTCGGAACGTTCGGGTCGTAGCGCGCGTCGACAACCAGTTCCTGTGCCGGGGCGGCGATCTGCAAGGCAGCGACAAGTGCAAGGGCTTTCATCATGCGAGAGTCCACCTGGTTCATGGAAGCAAGAGCGTTCGATCTGGGGAGTCTAGGATTCGCCGATGCCGTCCGCCAGTGGGGTAGGGGAGCGATAGTATGGCGAGGCGCGTCAGGAGCTGATGAAGTCCTGTCTGACGAGGAGAGGGAATCGATGAAGGCGATGTTGCTGCGTCGGGTCGCCTCGCTCGCCGTGGAGCCGCAGCCGTTGGTGCCGGCCGAGATCCCGATACCAGACCGGGGGCCGGCGAGATACGCATCAGGGGGGCTGCCATACCGAACTCGACGTGATCGAGGGCCGCACTGCGCCACCCGTGTTGTCGCGCTCCGCCCCGCCGCGTCAGGCTGTGGCGAGGGTCCGCAGGGGAGGTCGGCGTACCCTACTCCTAGCCGGCCGCGTGGTACCTTCGCCGCCGCCAGCTATAGTTCCCTCGAATCCCGCCGAGGCAGCCATCCAGATCAGGCTCGACCAGTCGCCCTACGCCCGGTCTCTCGGCGCCGAGCTGGTACGCGCCGAGGAGGGCGTGGTCGAGATACGACTTCCTTTTCGAGGAGACTTCCTGCGGATGGGCGATTCGGATTCGTACCATGGCGGGGTTATCTCGGCTCTGGCCGACATCGCCGGCGCCTTCGCGGTGCTGACTGCCGCAGGCGAAGGGGGCGGTGCGACGATCGACCTGCGCATCGACTATTTGAAGCCAGCTCGGCGGGGCGACCTGGTGGCTATCGGTCGGGTCGTGAAGATCGGTCGTCGAATCTGCCGTGCTGATATGGAAATTCGCGACGAGAACAGCGATCTAGTGGCTATCGGCCGGGGCACATTCCTGGGGTCAGGATCGTGAGCGTGGTACCGCGCCCACCCGTTCAACGAACGATCACCATGCCGTCCGGCAGCGCACGTCACTGCTGCCGGATATGAAGGCGGCGATCCTCCAGGGGCACGGCGATCGCGAGCAGATTGTCTACCGGGAGGTTCCCGATCCGGAGATCGCCGCACACGAGGTGCTGCTCGCCGTGAAGTCGACGGCGGTGAACTTCCACGACATCTTCACGCGTCGCGGCATGCCCGGCATTACCATCGAGTTTCCGCTCATCACCGGTTCTGATATCGCCGGAGAGGTTCGCGAGGTCGGCGCGGCGGTCGATGGGTGGACGGCGGGGGATCGCGTTCTCGTTGACCCAGTGGACAGGGAAAGCGATCGTCCCAGCATGATGGGCGAGACCTCACCCGGTGGTCGCGCCGAGCTGCTTGCCGTACCCGTCGCCCAGTTGATTCGCATTCCCGACAACGTCGGCTTCGAGGTCGCTGCCAGCTTGCCGCTCGCCTACGGTTCGGCCAACCGGATGATGGTGACGCGTGGCGGCATCAAGGCCGGCGAAAAGGTCCTGGTGCTCGGTGCCAGCGGTGGTGTTGGAACAGCGTGTGTTCTTCTGGCAAAGCGAGCCGGCTGCGAGGTGATCGCCTGCGCTAGCTCCGACGAAAAGCTAGCCCGCCTCGGTGACTTCGGCGCCGACCACCTCATCAACTATCGGGAGAGCGACTTCCGCGAGGAGATCTACCGCATCTGTGGCAAGCCTCGCGTGCGTGGCGGTGGCGGCGTCGACCTGGTGGTCAACTTCACTGGCGGCGACACCTGGGCGGAGTCGCTCAAGTGCATCACCAAGGGTGGGCGGCTGGTGACCTGTGGAGCCACGGCCGGATTCGATCCGAAGACCGACCTGCGCTACATCTGGACGTTCGAGCAGAACATCCTCGGCTCCGACGGCTGGACTCGGCGGGATCTCGAAGAACTGCTGGGCCACGTCTCGCAAGGCACCCTGGTGCCGGCGATCGACGTGATCATGCCACTATCCGATGTACGCGAGGCCGAGCGCCTGCTCGAGGATCGCGAGGTCTTCGGCAAGGTCGTCCTCGTTCCCTGAACCGGTGATCGGCGACCGCACCTCCCGAGCCCACCGCTACCCCTTGGCGGAAGAGATCCCCGTCGAGGTGCTCGACGCCGAGGTGCGCAGGCTCGAACGGCTTCGTGCGCGGCCGCTGCCGCTGCGGCTGGCCGGCTACTTGCGGCTCGGCGGTCCGGGATTCATGAACGCCGCGCTGACCCTGGGTGCCGGCACGCTGACCGCCACGATGCTGGCGGCGTCAACGTTCGGCTACAGCCTCATGTGGCTGACCTGGGTGTCGATGGGGCTCGGGGTCTTCATGATGATGGCAATGGCGCGGTTCACCTGTCGAGGTGGCTTCGCGGTAGTCGAGGTTCAGAATCGGTACCACGGCTGGATCGTCGGGTCGATGATGACGGCGCTAGTGGGAACGGTGTTCGTTGGGTTGGTGTTCAGCTTCGGCCAGTACAGTCTCGGGACCCACCTGATCGAGTCGCTGACGCCGTTCCTGGGGTTCGAGTTTCCTCGCCAGATCAACTGGGTGCTCTACATGGCGCTGACGACCTGGTTGATCCTCAGCTACGGGCGAAGGTCGGGTGGAGGCGCCCAACGGGTCGAAACGGCCATGAAGATCGGAATCCTGATCATGTTGGTGTGCTTCGGGATCTGCCTCCTTGTGGTGGGCGTTGACTGGCGCGCCGCGCTGCGGGGGATATTCGTTCCGTGGCTGCCACCGGGAGGTCCCGGCCTCGATCTGTTCATCGCTTCCTCGGCAGCGTCGATTGGGGTGATGGACTGGTTCTTCTTCAACTATGCGGGCCTGGCGCGCGGCTGGGGCCGGCGCCACGAGTCACTGGCACGCTTCGACATCACGGTCGGGCTATTCGTGCCGTTCGTCCTGGTGAACTTCATTGTCGCAAGCGTCTTCGCGGCCACGCTCTTCCGGCAAGGCCTGCAGCCGCAAACGGCCCAGGAACTCGCCACAGCGCTGATGCCACTGCTCGGACCTACCTGGGCACCCGTGCTGTTCTATCTTGGATTCCTCGCCGTGCCGATTACCACCACCGTCGCGATGAGCATCGCCACCGCCATGGGGCTCCACGCTGCCATGGGCTGGCAACCGGACACGTCGTCCTGGCGATGGCGGCTCAGCGCGCTCCTTCCCCAGGTCGGATTCCTGGCCGTGTGGTTTCCGGATCCGATCTGGTTGATCATCGTGATCAGCGCGTTCCTGGCGCTCAGCAACAACATCGTCGGGTGGTCGTTTTTCCTGCTGTTGAACGATCGTCGGGTTCTTGGAGCTGACCGTTCGCGTTCCTACTTGTGGAATCTGGGCGTTTTGCTGCAGATATCCCTGCTCAACTCGGTCGCCATTCTCTACGTGTTCAACCGATTGGGATGGTGGGCGTGATTGATCTCGAACGGCGCGCCGGGCCGTTTTCGTGGAGGGCCTGGGGGCTCATTGTCAACTTCGTTGGCAACACGGTGGCGCTTTACGGAGCGGCGGGAGTTCTCCGCGACGGCAGTGGCTGGCCGGCCCTCGCCGCCGGCCTGGTGATTACGGTGCTCTGCCTTCTGGTGCTGGCGATTCCGACTCCGGATCCCAGCAGGCCCGACGACGGCTAACCGACGGCGCTCATCGCCACGGCTCAATCACCGAGGGTCACGACGCCCTGCGGAGTCTCGATCGAGATCACGGTACGGGCGGGGCCGGAAACCATCTCCAGTGGGAACCCCACTGAGGTGAGCAGGCGTTCGAGGCGGTCGGGTGTCGGCGTGGCAAGGGTGAACGATTGCAGGCGACAGCCCGCGGGCGAGCTCGCCGCCGGATGCTCGGTGCCCGGATCCCACTGGATAAAGAACGGTGCGTTGATCAGATCGCCGCCGTCCATCGTGAACATCGTCCACCGTATGGTCTCGTCGTCGTCGGTCAGCCTCGAGCCGGGCGCCGGCTCGTTGGCTGCCAGGCCTGTCGAGGTCGCCGTGCCGTGAAGGCTCCCGATGGCGTCGGTGGCGAGCGCCCAGAGGATAGGGGTAAGAGTGGTGTGCTCGCTGGCGGCGCGGAACATGGGATCCAGCTGCACACCCGGCCGCGGGGCGACGATCTCGAGGTAATGATCCCGACCAAGCGAGACGAGCGCGTTGTGGGTTCCCAAGGCGGGGTGTTCACCACCGTAGACGGGCCGGACTCCGCTCAGGGCCTCGAAAGCGTCGATGCCGATTTCGAGGTCGTCGATGGCCACGACGAAGTGATCGAGCCACACGCCAGGGCGGACGTCGGACGTCGAAGCCATCACTTCATTGCGAGGTGACGGAGTCGGCCGATCGCCAGGATTCCTTGGTCGGGTCGTCGCCCACCTGCACCAGCATCTTGCCGACGTTCTCCCCCTGCAGTAGGCCAATGAATGCCTCGGCGGCGTGATCGATGCCTTCGACGATCGTCTCCCGGTACGTGACCTTCCCCTCGAGTATCCAGCCCCCGACGTCGCGGATGAAGTCGCCAAGCCGATCGTAGTGGTCCATACAGATGAAGCCCTGCATGGTGAGCCGCTTGGTGATCACGGCGAATAGATTCCGGGGTCCCGGCGCCGGCTCTTCATCGTTGTAGTGGGCGATCATGCCGCACACCGGAATGCGTCCGGACTGGTTCATGTGCCCGAGCACCGCCTCGAGCATCGGCCCGCCGACGTTCTCGAAGTAGACGTCGATACCGTCCGGGCAGCTCTCCGCCAGCTCCTTGCTCAGATTGGCGCCCTTGTAGTTGAAGGCGGCATCGAAGCCCAGCTCGCCGGTGAGCAGATCGACCTTCTCCTGTGAGCCGGTGCTACCGACCACCCGGCAACCCTTGATCTTGCCGAGCTGCCCGACCAGGCTGCCTACGGCGCCGGCCGCCGCCGAGACAAAGAGCGTCTCGCCGGCTTTCGGCTTGCCGATGTCGAGGAGGCCGACGTAGGCGGTGAGTCCCGGCATGCCGAGCACGCCGAGAAAGGTCGACAGCGGCGCCATTGCCGGATCGACCAAGAGCTGGCCGCCACCGTCGGTCTTGTAGTACTGGCGCCAGCCCTCAAAGCCGCTCACGAAGGCGCCCGTCGGGTAGGCGGGGTGGTTCGATTCCACCACCTGTCCGACCGACCCACCGGTCATCGCTTCGCCGAGCTCAAAGGGCGCTACGTACGACTGGACGTCGCGCATTCGGCCACGCATGTACGGGTCGACCGACATATAGATGTTGCGCACCAGGAACTCGCCGTCGCCCGGCTCCGGCATGGGCGCCTCGACCAGTTCGAAGTTGGAGGAGGTGGGCAGACCGGTGGGGCGGGCGGCGAGGTGGATCTCTCGGTTGGTGTCGATTATTGCCTCTGATCCCCGTTAGCGCAGGTTGTGTCGCAGTGTCTGCCAGAGTGCCTTCACGCCGTCGCGCCAGGTGATCTTCTTGCCCTCTTCGTAGGTGCGCCCGTGGTAGGAGATCGGCACCTCGTAGATGCGCAGCTTGGCCCGGGCGACGTCAGCTGTGATCTGTGCCTCGAAGCCGAAGCGATTCTCGGTCAGGCGAAGATGCGGCACGACGTCGGCCTTGAAGACCTTGTAGCAGGTCCACACGTCGCTGAGGTTCACGTTGGTCAGCATGTTCGACAGGGTGGTAAGCAACCAGTTGCCGACCCGATGCCAGAAATACAGCACCCGGTGCGGGCCGCCGTGGAAGCGTGACCCGAACACCACGTCGGCTAGCCCCTCGCGTATGGGGTTTAGCAGCTGATCGTAGTCGCGCGGATCGTACTCCAGGTCGGCATCCTGGATGATGATGATGTCCCCGCGCACCACGCCGAAGCCGGTGCGCAACGCTGCTCCCTTGCCCTGGTTGCGCTCGTGGAACAGGACGCGAATGTTGCCGACATCGAATCCCCAGGTTCGGGCACCTTCCGGCTGGCCTGGACCGCCATCGGCCTCACCGGTGCGCTCGACCGGTGGCATGGTGCGAGCAGCCTCGGCGTGTTCGGAAAGGCGCTCAAGGAGCTCTCGCGTGCCGTCGGTAGAGCCGTCATCGACGAGCACCAGCTCCTTGGGAATCGGAACCGCCTGCACCCGCCCGATGATCTCCTCGATAGTGGCAAGTTCGTTGTAGACGGGAATGACTACCGACAGCAGCATGCTCTGAGTTCCTATCTCCGGATCGGCGCACTAGCGCCTGATAGACTACCGCCTACTGCCGCCGCACTTCGGCCAGGGCTTGCTGAAACGGGGGTGTGGGCGCTCCGCGACCGGGAGTAACGCGTTGTGCGCAAGCCTGATGATCGCGGCCAGATTCTGCTGATCGGCCTGTTCTTCTTCCTGCTGTCGTTGCTCTTCACCTATCCGATCTGGACACAGCCGAACGCGCTCCTCAACGAGGTTCTGGACACCGGGCTGAACACTTGGATCCTGGCCTGGGATGCCCACGCTATCCTGCACAAGCCGCTGGAGCTGTTCAACGCCAACATATTCTTCCCGCACGACCGCACGCTGGCGTTCTCGGAGAATATGCTCGCCTCGGCCATCCCGGTGGCGCCGCTGAACTGGTTGGGAATGCCGGTACTGGCGTACAACGTGGTGTTGTTCGCCTCCTTCGTGCTCTCGGGTGTCGCGGCGACGCTCTGGGTGCGGGCGATCTCCGGCAGTCTGTTCGCCGGCCTCGTCGCCGGCTTTATCTGGGCGTTCGCGCCGATCAAGTTCGACCACCTGGCTCATCTGCAGTTGCTCACCGGCCAGTGGATCCCGCTGACGCTGCTGGCCATCGTGCGCTACTTCGACGCTGGGGCGAGACGCTACGCCTTGGCTACCGGCGGCCTGTTCGGTCTGCAGTATCTGTCCGGGATCCACATGGGGCTCATGTTCCTGCCCTTCGCGGTGATTTACGCCGGGCTCCTGTACGTGCACCGCCGGGTCGCCGGACAGATCATCGTTGGCCGCCGCGTGCTTCGCGACGGTGTCGTCGCGGTGCTCGTCGCGGCCGTGCTGGTGCTTCCGGTCAGCCTGCCTTACCTGCAGGTAAATGAGGCCGAAGGCTTTGAGCGCAGCCTGAGTGGCGTCCGCGGCGCGCCCATACATGCCTATCTATCGCCAAGCCGGCACAACCTCGCGCCCCACATGCGGGCCCTGGCTGCCAGGTTCAACCTGCCCGAAGCGAACTTCTTCCCGGGAGTGTTGTCCTCTCTGTTGTTCCTCGCCGGGCTCTTCGCATTGTCGCCCACCGTGCTACGCCAACGCTCGTCTCAGGGCCGTACCAGATCACTCGGTCAGCGCTGGTCGCCAGGCGAGCGCCGAGCACAGGGCGAGCGCTGGACCCTGCGGACGGCAGTGGTCTCCAGCGCGCTGCTCGGCCTGCTCCATGTTGCGGGGCTCTTGGTGGGGCATTGGGAGGGTCACCCGCCGGCGCTCGACGTGGTGCTGAGCCTCTGTCAGAGCATTCATCCGTCGCTGTGGCTTGCCGTAGCGAGCGCCGTGGCGGTGGTGCTCTGGCTGCGGTCGCGGGCAACCGCGACACCGTCGACGGTGCACTACACCATACTGGGATTCATGCTGCTGATCAGCTATCTGCTGGCCTTCGGGCCGACCGTCTCTACCTGGAGCGGTGATCTCGGCATGGGGCCGTATCGAATCCTGTACGAGCTCGCGCCTCCCTATCGGAGCATCCGCGCCGCTGGTCGGTTCGCCCTTCTATGGACGTTGTTCTTCTCCGCCATGGTTGGCTTGAGCCTGGCGGCGGGGCGCCAGCTCCTGCAGACTCGGTTGGCGCCGGCTACCTGGCGCCGGGGTCGCGTCGCCATCGTCGCCGTGCTTTCGGCTACCTTGCTCTTCGAGTACCGGGTATGGCCGCTGCCGGCTGTTGAAATTTTGCCGTCGGCATCGGCGGTCGATGTGTGGCTCGCCGAGCGGCCGGAGCGCCCCTCGGTACTCCACATGCCGCTCGCTCCAGGTGGCCATCCGCCCAATGCCGCCCGCTACATGCTCGACTCTACGTTGCACTTCCTGCCGCTGGTCAACGGCTACAGCGGTTTCTTCCCGTCCTCATGGAGGGAGCTGGCCGCGACGAGGGACTTTGGCGACGAATTCTTTGACGTTCTGCGGCGTCGTATTCCGGTCGACTATCTGGTCGTGCACGCCGACGAGTATGGCGAGGACTTCGCGCGCGACATTGCGCCGCGGCTGCTCGCCGACCGCCGCAACCTGAGCCTGATCGAACGAATGGACGACGTCTTGGTGTTCGCGCTCGAGCGCGATCGAGACACCGGCGCAGACGTTTCCCGCCGCTTCTCGCGAGCGCAACTGCGCGACGTCACCGCTGTCGCTTTCCAGGCACGGATCAACACGCCGACCCCGACACCGGGTCGATCGCCGGTACTGCGGGTCGGCTGGGGCGATGCTCCGATGCAGACGCTCGATCTGGAAACCGACTGGCGCCGGTTCCGATGGCCGCCGCCGGACGCCGGCGACTGGGGCCCAGACGGGACTGTGACCCTCGCGTTGACCAGCGGGTACCGTCTCGACGCGTCGTTGCTGGGGCCCGAGATCGGATCGAGCGGGCGGCGGCTGCGCGCCGATGTCCTGCTCGACGTTCAGAGGAGGGGGATCTTCCTGGCGATCAACGACGCTTGGCGCCACAGCATGAGGGGGTTCGGGATCCAGGCGTACAAGCTCGGAGATTCCGGTACCCGACTGCTCGGTCACGCCACATTTCTCGCCAACGACCTTCAGGACGACGATCTCGCCGCTTTCCTTGACTCCGTGTCGGCCGACGAAGTGGTGGCGCTCGGCATTCGTTATCCGGTGGGGTTACGGCTCTCACCGGCCGTGGCGGCAGCGCTGCGCGCCCAGGGCTCGTCGCTTCAGGCCGGAGATACGGTTCAGAGATACGCGCTGATCGGCGCGCCGGGTCTGGCGCCGGGCGTCGCCGCAGAGCACGACGGGCAGGGGCGGGTATACGCCATCGTCGGCGAAACAGGCCATCTCCAACCGGTGTCTCTGAGGCGGATGCGCCTGCTCTCGCGCCGGTTCGCCCCCAGCAGCGTCAGGCCATCACGGTGAGCCCGAGCGCACGGAAGTCGCGGTCGAATGTCACGCACGGCATGCCGTCGAGCAGCGTCGTGATAACGATGAACGGGATCGCATCGCACATTGACAGGCACGAACCTGCCCATCGACCTACGCGCCGCAGCCGTCCGGGGTCGGCGCTTGACGTGGCCGCGGCAGGGCGGCAGGCTCGCCGCACGACCCGACGAGCGGGCCACTCAAGACACCGGTGAAGAAGAGGCTACCTGTGGGAAGAGCGCTGGATGGTGTTCGTATCCTCGACATGACTCATGTGCAGTCGGGACCGACGTGCACTCAGATTCTGGCGTGGTTCGGCGCCGACGTCATCAAGGTGGAGCGCCCTGGGTCCGGGGATGCGACGCGCGGGCAGCTACGCGATATCGCCGACGTGGACAGCCTGTACTTCACCATGCTCAACGCCAACAAGCGCTCCATCACGTTGAATCCCAAGACCGAGGCGGGCGGCAGGATCTTCGCCAGGCTGATCGAGGAATGCGACGTGCTGGCGGAGAACTTCGCACCCGGCGCAATCGACCGTATGGGCTTTCCGTGGGAGAAGATTCAGGAGCTCAACCCGCGCCTGATCTACGCCTCGGTAAAGGGATTCGGGCCCGGTCCTTTCGAGGAATGCAAGGTGTACGAGAACGTCGCCCAGTGCACTGGTGGTGCCGCGTCGACAACCGGCGAGATCGACCGCGTGCCGACGGTGACCGGGGCCCAGATCGGCGATTCGGGCACCGGTATGCATCTGGTGGCGGGTATCCTGGCGGCGCTGTTGCAGCGTGAGAGGACCGGCAGAGGCCAGCGCGTATCGTGCGCCATGCAGGATGCCGTGCTGAATCTGTGTCGCGTGAAGCTGCGCGATCAGCAGCGCCTCGCGCATGGGCCGCTCACCGAGTATCCACAGTATCCCGAGGGCACGTTCGGCGACGCTGTGCCGCGTGCCGGCAATGCCTCGGGTGGAGGTCAGCCGGGCTGGATTCTCAAGTGCAAGGGCTGGGAGACCGACCCCGACGCCTATACGTATTTGATCGCCCAGGCGGCGGCGTTTCCGGCGCTCGCCAAGGCCATCGGCCGGGAGGAGTGGCTCGAGGATCCGGAGTGGAACACCCCAGCCGCCCGCCTGCCCAAGCTCGACGAGATGTTCGCGGAGATCGAGAAGTGGACGATGACCAAGGACAAGATGGAGGTCATGAACACGCTCAATCCGCTCAACGTGCCCTGTGGCCCGGTGCTGTCCATGCAGGAGCTTGCCGTCGAGCCTTCCCTGCGGCAGACCGGGACCGTTGTCGAAGTCGACCACCCGGAACGTGGCCTCTACCTGACGGTGGGCAACCCGATCAAGCTGTCGGATTCGCCAACTCAGGTCGAGCGCTCGCCGCTGCTGGGCGAACACACGGAAGAGATTCTCAAGCGCGTCGTCGGCCTGGACGACAACGACATCGAGGCGGCGCGTCAGCAGGGCGCAATCTGAAACCGTCGCTGTGCCACAGTTTCGGGAGATGGAGTGGTGAAATACAACGTACTCATTCTGGGCGCCTCCTACGGCTCACTGTTCGGCACCAAGGCGTTGCTGGCCGGGCATGCGGTGACGCTTGTATGTACTGCACCCACCGCCGAGCTGATCAACAGCGGCGGAACCACGGTGCGCCTGCCGATCCGCGGGCGAGAGACCCCGGTAGAGGTTGCCTCGCAGGGATGTGATGGCGAGTTGTCGGCCTGTACACCAGGCCAGGTCGATCCCGGCGTGTTCGACCTGGTGGTCCTCGCCATGCAGGAGGCGCAATACGGCGCCCCGGGCGTCCGCGAGCTCATCGGACATGTCGCCGCGGCGCGGCTGCCGAGCCTGGCGATCATGAACATGCCGCCGCTGCCTTACCTGGAGCGGATTCCCGGGCTCGAGACTGCGCCGCTCATCCGATGCTACACCGACGCCAGCGTCTGGGAGGGCTTCGAGCCCGGGCTGGTGACGCTCGCCAGTCCCGACCCGCAGGCGTTCCGCCCACCGGATGAGCCGAAGAACGTTCTCCAGGTCGGCCTGCCCACCAATTTCAAGAGCGCCGGGTTCGAGTCGGGCGAGCACAACGCGATGCTGCGCAACATCGAGGCCGATATCATCGCCACTCGATACGACCCCGGCGACGGCGCCATCGAGCTGCCGGTGAAGCTCAGAGTGCACGACTCCATCTTCGTGCCGCTGGCGAAGTGGCCGATGTTGATGGCCGGTAACTACCGGTGCATCCGACGCGACGAGATGATTTCGATTCGCGACGCGGTGCACGTCGACCTCGAGCTGTCGCGTCAGACCTACGATTGGACTCGGCAGCTATGTCGCAGTCTGGGCGCCGCGGAGTCCGACATGGTGCCGTTCGAGAAATACGCCAAGGCCGCCGAAGGGCTGGGCAAGCCTTCTTCCGCGGCGCGGGCCCTGCTCGGCGGTGCCAAGCACATCGAACGGGTCGACTGCCTGGTTCGCCAGATCGCCCGACAGCAAGGCCTCCAGTCAGACACGGTCGACGAGATCGTCGAGCTCGTCGACCAGCGTCTGCAAGCCAACCGAGCCGCCCAGTGACTCGAAGAGGCACCCGCACATCGAACGGGCGAGTGGCCCGGCGAGAGGCGCCATGAGGGCCGTCCTTCTCAAGGGCTTCGGTGGGGCCGAGATGTTGCGGGTCGGTCAGACCGACCGGCCACCCGTGGGTCCGGGGCAGGTGCTGATCAGGGTGATCGCCAGCTCGGTCAATCGGGCCGATATCACCCAGCGCCAGGGCAACTATCCTGCGCCACCGGGAGAGTCGGAGATCCTCGGGCTGGAAGTAGCCGGGTTGATCGCGCAGCTTGGCGCGGGGGTAGGTGAGGGTGCTGACGGTGGCGCCGGCGCCGGTTGGAAGCTCGGCGACCGTGTGATGGGCCTGGTGGGCGGCGGCGGTTACGCGGAGTACGCGGCCGCCTATCCCGAGCATCTGATCGCCATTCCCGAAACCATGAGCTTCGAGGAAGCGGCGTGTGTGTGCGAAACGTACATCACCGCGTTTCTCAATATCTTCCTGATCGGCGGCTTCGAAGACGGCCGCACCGTGCTGCTCCACGGCGGCGGCGGCGGTGTGAACACGGCAGGGATCCAAATTTGCGGCTTACTCACACCGGATGCCAGGATTCTCGTCACCGCCTCGCCACGCAAGCTCGAGCGCGTTGAAGCGCTCGGAGCGCATCGGGCCATCGACTACACGTCGCAGGACTTTGCCGCCGCCGTCGGCGAGTTCACCGACGGCCAGGGCGCCGACTTGATCCTCGATCACATCGGCGCCAAGTATCTCGCCGGCAACATGAAAGCCCTGGCCCTGGGGGGCAGCCTCGTCATTATCGGGGTGATGAGCGGCATTAAAGCGGAGCTCAACCTGGTGCGCATGATGGTCAAGCGCCAGCGCATCATCGGGTCGGTGCTTCGCTCGCGCCCCGTCGACGAGAAGGCGCGGATCGTCGCCGAGTTCACCCAAGCCGTGATGCCACGGCTCGCCGATCGCACGATCAAGCCGTTGATCCACGAAGTGTTTCCGCTCGACAAGGTCAGCGAGGCGCACGAAACGATGGAGCAGAGCCGCCACTTCGGCAAGATCGTGCTGTCGGTGGCCCGTTAGCTGCGCATTCTGAGGACGTTGTTTAAGCTCGGGGCTCACTTCTGAGTCAATGAGGGCCTACCAGACACCCAAAGCTCAGAAGGAAGACGGCGATAGCACGGGAGCGGAACAACAACTCCATGCTGCCAGCTCGGCCTTCAAGAAGTTTGGAGCGGAGCCCGGTTCGCGTCGCACCGCGGAGCTGCTGGCGTCCCAACTCTCGAGCTGACTTCGCTGCCGTGGGACGCTGGACTTGAGGTGTCGGCGAGGAAGTACTGGTTTCTAGTACATATCCCCAACTGGTCGACCGAGTGCCCCGCGGAGTAGCGAGCGTGTCGCGC
>Ga0315339_1001404_pt1 | contig 21540 bp, 20 predicted proteins | sample ASW17metaG_FD_204514 | JGI IMG/M metagenome (GOLD analysis project Ga0315339, IMG submission 204514) | Ammonia-oxidizing marine archaeal communities from Pacific Ocean, United States - ASW #17 | ecosystem: Environmental > Aquatic > Marine > Oceanic | place: USA: California | collected 2016-12-05
TAGAGTTTAGGTCTCTTTTTTTAATTGATTTTAGTGAACTTTTAATTTTCATAGTTTTTTGTTTAATGCCGGCAACGTCCTACTCTTCCGTGTCTTAAGACAAAGTACCATTGGCGCTGAAGGGCTTGACTTCCGAGTTCGGAATGGGATCGGGTATAACACCTACGCAATAATCACCGGCGGTAGTGTTATACCTTTTTAATTTTCATTGTAAACAAGGAATTAATAAGGTTTTATCTATTAATAACTATGTTTTTTATGTAATCTTTCAGTTGAATAGACCCAAATAATTTATAAACTTTATTTGATAAATTCATATTTGTGAGAGCTGAAGCATATCTTTCGCCAGGTCTTGCAGGCAAAAATTTAAATTTTGAATTAAACATTTTAGCTACTTGAATAATACTGTAACTCTTTTTATTAGATATACTATAGTGCCGACATTTATCATTTTTCCAAGCAAAATAACAAGCATCCACTGTATCTTTTATATGTGTAAACCTTCTAGATTGAGTTCCCGGTCTAACTATTGATAAAGGTTTATTTTTTCTAAATTGATCCTCAAATATTCCGATTACGGTTGCCATATTTCCAGTCTTAATCTGTTTTGGTCCATAAACATTATAAAAATATACAACTTCATATTTAAATTTGTACCACTTTTTTAAATTTTCTAACATTTCAAGATTTTTTGCTTTAGTGAAAGCATAAGGAGATAAATTTTTATCTAAACCATTATTTCCAATACTTGCTGATGTTGCTGAATAGATTAATTTAATTTTGTTTGAAAAACAAAAATTAAAAACTTCATGAGATCCTATTGTATTTGAATTAATACATTCATCCATTTTTAAAAAACTTTGATAAATTCTTGCAAATTCACCAAAATGAAAAAGGGAGTGTATCTTGCTTTTGTAATTTTTTAGAGTTTTAGATATATTTTTTGTATCAGATTTTAAATATTTTACCCTATTATTTTTAATATGATTTTTTTTGGTCCCAGAAGAATAGTTATCCAAACTAATAATTTTAAAATTTGTTTCTTTTAAAAAATGAGAAATTAAGTTTGAGCCAACAAAACCTGCTCCTCCAGTTACAATTAATAAATTTTTTTTCATCTTAATCTTTATTTATTTTGAGTAATTTTTTTTCCCATTTTAATGCTGAGCTAATAATTAATTCAAGTGAATTAAATTTTGGTTTCCAAGAAAAAAATTTTTTAAATTTATTACTATCTGCAACTATTTTGCCAACATCTCCTTTTCTTCTTTTACCTATCGTTATGGGTAATTCTCTTTTTAGAATTTTATTCATTGTCTCAATAACTTGTTTTACCGAAAAACCTTTACCATAACCACAATTAAATATTTGAGACATTCCTTTATTTAAAAGATATTTTGTTGAAATAAGATGTATGTCAGCTAGGTCAGAAACATGAATATAGTCTCTAACAGGTGTGCCATCTACTGTGTTATAATTAGATCCATTTATAACTAATTTTTTTCTTTTATTTATAGCTACTTCACATGCAATTTTAATTAGGTGAGTAGAATATTTTGAAATCAGACCTGTTCTAGATTTTATATCAGCTCCAGCAACATTAAAATATCTCAAAATCACAAATTTCATATTATGAGTTTTAGAAATCTTTAATAAGTATTTTTCAAACAAAATTTTAGAACGCGCATATGGGTTGGTTGGTTTAACTCTCTCTTTTTCACTAACCTTTGGTTTTTTTGAATTTCCATAAACTGATGCGGTTGAGGAAAATATCACTTTATTTATGCCATTTTCACAACACAACTTAAGAAATATTTTTGATTTATTAAAATTATTATTCAAATATTTTTTGGGATTTTTTACAGACTCATCAACTCTAATGAGACCTGCAAAGTGAAGGACTATATCAAAATTTTGTTTTTTTAATAATTTTGAAATTCTTTTAACATTACTGATATCACTTATTACCAATTTTGCTTTTTTGTTCACTAAATCTTTATGCCCAGTAATCAAGCTGTCTAAAACAGTAACCGAATAACCTCTGTCAATTAATAAATTGGTAACGTGACTACCAATATATCCAGCTCCACCTGTCAATAAGATGTTTTTTTTCATGATGACTGTTTATCATATTTTTTTTAATAATTAATAGAATTAGCCATTTCGTTTCATAAATCACGATTGTAAGGTATATATTTTAAATTATTGATAATTTAGAAATGAAAATATCTATTATAATTCCAGTGTTTAACGAAGAAAAGTATATTTTGGAAATACTTAAAAAGGTAAATCTACAAAAAAAAAATTACGATTTAGAAATTATAATTAGTGATGACGCATCTACAGATAAAACTCTAGAATTAATTAAACAAAATAGCCATCTGTATGACAAATTAATTGAAAATAAAGAGAATCGTGGCAAAGGAGCGGCAATAATTAATTCACTAAATGAAGTGAATGGTAAGTACTTATTAATTCAAGATGCAGATTTAGAATATGATCCCTTAGACTATGAAAAATTATTTTTACCTGCTTTAAAATTTAATGCAGATGTAGTTTTTGGCTCAAGATTTCAAGGTGGGGGCACAAAACGAATTTTGTATTTTAAAAATAGATTTGCAAATTTTATATTAAGTTTATTAGTTAGTATTTTGACTGATATCAATTTTTCAGATGTGGAAACTGGATATAAATTAGTTAGATCAGAAATTTTTAAATCATTAAAATTATCAGAAAAAACTTTTGCAATTGAAATTGAGATTGTAATGAAACTAGCAAGAAAAAATTTAAAATTTTTTGAAGTTGGAATCAGTTATAATGGAAGAACATATGAAGAGGGTAAAAAAATTAGCTTTAAGGATGGCATAATAGCTTTATACAAAATTTTTTATTATAAGTGGATAAAATAATGAAAAAATTTTCAATAGCAAAAATTAATAATAATGTTTACAAAAAAAATAATTATTTAGAAACTAATTATAAAGGTTTAGCTAAGATACTTTATTATTTTAACCATAAAATTTTAGACATTGGTGTTAAAAAAAAATATAATAAATACTTAATCGAGATTGGTGGTGGAGCTAAACCACATCTCAATTACATGGATGCTAAAAGTATAAAAGAATACACAATTATTGATGATATTAAATATAAAAAAAAAATACTTGAATTATCTAAAGAATATAAAAAAATTTCCTTTAAATTTATTAATTATAAAAAATTTAAGTTACCAAAAAAGAAATATACAAGACTTATAGCATCTCATAGCTTCGAACATTTTAATGATTTTGAAAAAAATTTTTTAAAACTTTTACCCTCATTAAAAATTGACTCAATTTTATCAATTGCCTTACCCTGTGACCCAGGAATAACATGGAGATTGTTGCAATATTTATATTATTTTAAACAAAAAAAAACTTATGGCTGGAAAAACTTTAAGGAAAAAGACTTAAGCCATTCACGTGATCATTGTACACCAGTACAAAATATTCAAAAAGTAATAAATTATTATTTTAAAAATAAAAAAAACTATTTTTTTCCATTTATTGTACCCTCAATAAATTTGAATATATTCTTAATAATCCAAACAAAAATGAAAGATTTTAAATATTAATTTTTACTAATATAAACCAATCTATTGTTTTTTTTTATATCAACTTTATCATCATGATTTACACAAATTAAATGAGCATTAAAACACGTTCTCCAAAAATTTTTTCCTTTTTTTGATCTTAAATATTTAGAGCTATTTGATGCCTCTATTTTAAAATAGGCTGGTGGTTTGGCAAACCATGGGAAGTTACTATAGTTGTATACATCTTCTCTCTTCATTTCAGATGATATTCTAGATAAATTGGATAAATTGAAAAAAACTATTCCAATTAATAAAATACTCATAAATCTTTTTTTTTCAAATTTCTCTGGAATATTTGCAAATAATTCAAATATAAGAAATATAAAAATTATAACTGCAGTAAATCCAAATCTATATTGTGGGAAATTAATTAACCAAATTAATATAGCCAAAAAAGAGGCTAAAAGGCTAAGCTTATCGTTACTTTTAATCAAAGGTTTTTTTTTAAAAATAAAAAATCTTATAATTAGAAGCATAAAAATTAATAATAATATAAATGGAAAAATTTTAATTAAAAAATGTCCATTCATCCAATTACTAACCCACTTAAAATTTTTATTATAATCCTCTTCTTTATACTTATTCACTGTTTGGTGATAAAATCCTCTTGACCAATTTTTTGAAAGTTTTTTTGAAAACTCAATTTGATCATATTCTAAGACCCAAGAATGTTTGGCTGATGAAATACAAGTTTCTTTTAATAAGTAATTAAAACAACCGGTTTTTAAAAAACTATTAATTGTAAATGTAAAAAATAAAATCAAAAATGGTAGAAATAACATCTTGTTTTTAAATATTTTTAAAATATCAAAAAATTTTTTTTTAAAACATAAGTTTATTATTAAGAAAGGTAAGAAATATATATTGCTAATTTTTATCATTACTGTTGTTGTATAAATTAAGATTAACTTGGCCTCTAAAATTATAGATTTTAATCTTTTTTTATAAATAAATTCTGAAAATAAATAAATTAAAATGAATTGCCCTATATAGTCATATCCAAATTCAGAGAATCTTTTAAATTTAAAAATAATTATTATTAAAAAAAAAGTATTAATAAAATTATTATTATTTCTTTGAATTTCTCTAAATAAATATCCTATTAATGATAAAAAAATTATATAACTTGGGATATTTATAAGATTGTATTCAAAATAATAAAATCTAAATAAAGTTTGCACATAACTGTATATAGATGAATAAAAATATCTTGTATCTAAATTAGATAAACCAAATTTTAGATTTCCATCTGAAAGTTCGACAATGTGTTGAAAATGATAGACTGAGAAATCCTCATGTGATTTTGAAATTAGTAGACCAATAAAAAATAAAATTGTTACAAATGATATGAATTTAATATCATTGAAGTTAGATTTTTTTAAAAATATTAAAAAACCGATTAATAATATGAAAATATTTATAAGTTTATAATTACCAATAAAAATATAATAGACTATTGATAATGGAATAATAAAAACCAAACCTAAAAAAAAGTTATTAAATATATTTTTTGTAATGTTTTCTTTAAATAATATTGAGTTCGTTAAAATTCCAAATCCAATAAATGAACACAAACTTATATAAGTTATAAATAAAAGACTTATTGTATCCATTATCATAGATATTAATTTTAGATTAACCTTTTTTTAGATAATTTATTGTTAAAAAAAAATATGAAAATAGAAATGCGAAGATTATAATAAAACTAGAAACATCAAAAAATGATAAAATTATTGGAATATTAACTAATAAAAATATTATCAAGATTGTTTGCAGATAAGTAAATTTTTTTAAAAGTATATGATGAATATGTGACTTATCAGGTCTAAATGGATTTTTTTTTTTTAAAATTCTAAATATAAATAATCTGAACATATCTATTCCGGGAACCATCATAAGTATAAAAATTTGATCTGAGTAATCTATAACTTTTATGTTGTAATTTCTTACTATGAAATAAGCTAAGACAAATGAACATAAAAAAACTCCACCATCTCCCATAAATATTTTTCCTTTTGAATTCAAAATACAAACAATAAATATTGATATAATCATAACAATTAAGAATAAATTTTGACCATCTAATGAGATTAAGTAAAGTGATAAAATTAAATAATACAGACATGATTGAAGATTAATGCCATCAAACATGTTGCAGGCATTTATAAATAATAAAAAACAAAGTGCTGTAAATAAAAATGAGTATTTTCCTAAATATATTAAATTTTCCATAAAAGAAAAACGTATTTCAGTTATTAAAATTGAATCATCAAAAAATAGAACAAAACTAATAATTAAAAACATGCAAAATAATTTTAAATTTGGATTTATATCAATTTTATCATCAATAAATCCCATTAAAAAAATCAACAATACAGATAAAGAAAATATAAAATAATTAAATTTATTCTCAAACATATTACTGATTGTTAAATTGTCTATAAGTCTTAATTCTAATAATATTATTAAAATAATGAAGTTAATCAGTAAAATAACACCACCTATTATTGGTGTTTTAACTTTATGAATTTTTCTTTTATTTGGAAAATCATATACATTAACAATTTTTGCTAAATAACTATAAGATATCAGAATCAGAATGTTTAATAATATGAAAATTATAAAAGTCTCTAACATTCTAAATTTTTCTGTTTAAAAAATATTTTAAAAAACCTATTGGAAAAAAAATCATAACAGACAACCAATTGTTAAAAAAATTTCCTGAAGGAACTATAGGCCAAAAATTAATGAATAGTCCTATTAAAATCATGGTCGAGGAAAACTCTATAATGTTATTTTTTTTAAAATTAACATAATAAATTTTTTTAAATAAACTTATTAATGTATAAGTAAAAATTGTAAAAATTCCCAAAAAACCAATTAATCCATTTTCGGCTAATTGTTGAAAATAAAAATTATGAGGATGAGTTGTGCAGCTGAATTGATTTACATAATATTTTTCATCTCGACATAATTTTCTATACATTTTTGTGCCAACTCCGAATAACTTATTATCTAAATACATATTATATGCTGTATTATAGTGAGAATCATAAACTTTTGTAAACATATATTTTTTTTTGTTGTCAGAAACATTTTCATTATCTGTTTCAAAAAATATAGTTCGAATAGGATCAAAGAAATTATAATATATTGAATGAGAAACTTTGTTACTAAATTGAGATAATGAAATTATCCCTATCAAGTTTGTTAGAAAAGCAAAGATTATAATTTTTCGTAAATTTATGTTTATTAAGAAAAATAAAATACTAAAAATTATAAATAAAAATATTGATGATCTTGAGCCAGAAATAAAAATTACAAATCCTAAAAAACTCAACACAAACAAGTAAAATATTGAATATTTTTTAGTGTCAAAATAGCAATACATTACCGCAAATATAAGGGGAGTAAATCTCACTAAATAACTTCCTAGAATAGCCTCATCATTAAAAAGTCCATTTAATTTGTCTGGATTTTGAATCTTAAAGCCAAGTATATTTGTTCCCGTAATGTATTGTAATATTGCATCTAAAATAACAAAACAAATTACAACCAAGAAAAACTTTGAAAATTTATCAAATAAATTTTTATTCCTCTCTAAAAAAAATGATATTGCCCATATTAAAAAAATAAATCTCAGATAAAAAAAAGAACTTTTAAATGATAAAAAAATATCGTCAGCAAACAAAGATCTTAATGAAAAATAAATCCATAAAATCATTAAAAACTTAAAATATTTATTATTAAGTAAAAAAAATTTTTTCTCTTTAAAAATAATAAATAAAAAAGTGAGATCTATAATTACTACTGATAAATCTGATAAAAATGGTCCAGTAACTAAAAAAATCGGCATTAAAATTATTAAATAGCAAGCTAGTTTATCAATACTGTTTATCATTCAATAATTTTACAATTCTTATAAATAATTGATATTCAATTTAACATCAAGTTAATTTCATTTTCTAAATTTTTAATTATCTTTTTTTTTGAAAAAAAAACATTGGAAAACTTTTTTCCATTCATTCCCAGTTTTTTTCTTTGATTGTAATTAAGTTTAGTAAACTTGATTATATTTTTTTTAAGTAATTTATGATTTTCAGCATTACTTACAAAACCACATTTTGCTTTGATAATAATTTTTTTTGCCTCACCTGAGATCGATGCAATTATTGGTTTTCCAGTACTCATATAAGTTTGTAATTTTCCAGGTATTGTTTTTTTAAAAGTTTTATTGTTTTTTAAACTCAAATAGAGTGCGTCTGCACAATTAAAATATTTATTTATTTTATTCAGAGGCACACTATTTATTAATTGAAATTCATCTTCTAAATTATTTAATTTAATTAAGGACTCTAATTTTTTTTTCCACCTGCCATCTCCCACCAAAATCCACTCAATAATATTGATTTTCTTCAGTGATTTTGCACATTTAACCATGGTTTCAAAAGATTGTGCCTCACCTATATTTCCAGCAAATAAAATCTTTATTTTATTGTTTTTTTTTATTTCCTTTGCTTTTTTTTTATCTTTATTTATCTCCTCTGACCATGATGGAAAATATACACATTTACTTTTTGTTAATTTGCTAATTGAATTTCTCACAGCCTTAGATTGAGCTAAAATCAAATCACTATTATTATATATATAAATTACCAATGATCTCATAATCCAAATTGAAAATTTGTTATCTAATAATTTTAAATCTACAACTGTGTCTGGCCATAAGTCTAAAACCCAAATTACAATTTTTTTTTTAAATAATTTTTTAAATATAATTGCTGGTATTGCATTAAGAATCGGTGATGGGCAGAAAACAAAAATAACATCAAAATTTTTTTTAAAAATCTTAAAAAAACCAATTACAAAAGAACTTAAAAAAAAAGTAATGTAATTTAAAATTATTGATAAATTTGTATTATTTCTCAGATAAACTGGAACTCTTTTTATTTCACAATTTTTAGAGAAAAATTTTTTTCTTAGGTATATGTTTTTATCAAATTTTTTTTTTTGTGGATAGCTAGGATAAGATGTTAATACAAGACTTTTTTTTTTAGATAAAAAATGAACAAGTTCATTAATTCTAAAATTTTCAGGCCAAAAATATTGTGTAAAAAATAAAATTTTCACTTTAAATCAAACTTATTTTTTCCAAGTATTTTGATTTACATAATCAATATAACTAATTAAAATATTATAAAATATTTTTGAAAAATTTGGAGACACATAATCTTTAATTATATCTGTCTTACTTTTTTTGTTTTCAAAATATTGAATTAAATTTTCAATTCTTTCTATATTAAAGTGAACCATAGGCACAGCACCATAATTCATTCCCTCTTGTCTTTCATTGGTATTTCTCAAATTTATAGCTTTGAAATTCATTATATTTGCCTCTTCAGTTATTGAACCACTATCAGAAAAAACAATTTTGGAATTAACCTGTAAACTACAATAGTCAGTATAAGAGAACGGTTTTGCAAATATTATTTTATTAAATATTTTTATATCAATTTTTTTTAATCTTTTTATTGTTCTTGGATGTGTGGAAACAATAATTTTTTCTTTATTTCTTTTTTCAAGATAAAATAAAAGATTTAAAAATTTATCAAAATTATTTTTATCATCTAAATTTTCTTCCCTATGGACACTTATAAGAAAATATTTTTCTTTTTCTAATGACAGCTTTTTGAGAATTTTTGAGTCATTAATTTCTTTTGAGTAATATTGATATACCTCATATAAAGGTGAGCCTATTTTAAAAATTGTATCTGGTGAAATGTTTTCTCTTAACAAATTTTCTTTTGCTCTTTCACTGTATGTTACATTTATGTCTGATATATGATCAATAATTCTTCTATTAATCTCTTCTGGTACCCTTTGATCATAACATCTGTTACCAGCTTCAATATGAAAAATAGGAATTTTTAACCTTTTAGCAGCATATGCAGACAAGCAACTATTTGTATCTCCAAGAACAATCACAGCATCAGGCCTTTCTTTGATGAAAATTTTTTCTACGTTAGTAAGAATTTTTGAAATATTTTCTACAGCACTTTTATTTTTTTTTATAGATAGCTGAAATTTAGGTTTTTTTATTCCTAAATCATTAAAAAAAATTTGATTTAATTCATAATCATAGTTTTGTCCCGTGTGAAGGAGTTTATGATCTACTTCTTTATCAAGTAATTTAATTAACTTAGATAATCTTATAATTTCTGGCCTAGTTCCTAAAATTGTTATAATTTTCAATTTTTTCATATTTTATATGTATCGGGCTTCTTAACATCAAATATTTCATTACTCCACAACAAAACAATCAAATCAGAATTACCAACATTTTTTATATAATGTTGATAACCTGGAATACTTTCAACAATTTTTAAATTTTTATCATCTAATTTAAAACTAAGTTTTTTTTTTGTTGATATATCAAACATATTAAAAATAGCTTTCCCTTGTACAACTAAAAATTTTTCAACTTTTGAATGGTGAAAATGATGACCTCTAATTTTTCCTTTTTTTGCTATAAAAAAAGAAACTTGCCCAGTGTCATTATTTTTATAAAATTCTGCAAATGAACCCCTGGAATCATTTTTTTTTTCAATATTGTAAGTAATTTTATTTTTTGGGAGAAAACTTATATAGGTTGAGTATAATTTTTTATTTAAGCCTTTTGAAATTTTTCCAATAATTTTCTTAGTCCTATTTATTTGAAAATCATTTATTTTATTATAAAGTTGTTGCAACGTAATTTTATCATTTGCCTTTATACGATCAATTATTTTTTTGTGTAATCCAATTTTTGTATATTCTTTTAATTTGACCACTAGGTCATCAATATATAATAAACTAATGATAGAATTAGGGTCTGATATATAAACTTTTTTATTTCTAGCTATATTATGACAGAAAGTAGCTACAACAGAATTATAATTTGGTCTAGACCATTTGCCAAAAATATTAGGCATTCTCAAAATAAAGATATTGTTCCCATTTTTTTTTTTTAAATCTAAAAGTAATTTTTCACATTTTCTTTTAGAATTACCATAAGCATTATTTTTGGTAACTTGAATACTAGAAGAAAATATAATTTGAGTTTTAATTTTTTTTTCTTTTAAATAATCACAAATAAATCTTGTTAATTCAAAATTATCTTTTTTAAATGTTTTTGTTTTATTAGGTCTATTTACGCCTGCAAAATGATATAAAACTTTACATTTATTTAAAATTTTTCTAACTTGATCTTTAGAAGTTGTGCGAGTTATTTTATTTATATTAAATCTTTTGTTACCTACAAAACTATAAATGAAATTTTTTGCGATAAAACCATTTGCTCCTGTTACAGCAATTTCCATTAATTTATAAAATCTTTGTTTTTGATTATATTTTTTATTATTTTTGCAGTTTGAGTAACATTAAGTCTTTTTGTATTTTCAGACGTATAATCTTCGATTTTTTGGGAATTTTTCATGCCGTTTGAATAAAATTTTTCATAATTTAAATCTCTATTATCTGATACAATCTTAAAATATTCTTTGTAATTTTTTGATTGTTTTAATTCCTCTTTTGTTAAAAGTGTTTCATGTGTTTTTTCACCATGCCTAACACCAATTTTTTTAATAATAATTTTTTTTTTGTAAATTTTACCAATTGCGTCTATTATAGTTTTAATAGTTGCTGCAGGAGATTTTCTTACAAAAATATCACCATTTTTTCCATTTTTAAAAGCAAACATCACCAAATTTATAGCTTCATCCATGCTCATTAAAAATCTTGTCATATTCAAATTTGTAACTGTTAAGGGTTTTTTTTCGTGAAGAAGTTTAATGAAAAGAGGTATAACAGAACCTCTAGAATATATGACATTTCCATATCGTGTTATACAGATATTGGTTTTTTTTGATATTCTTGATCTTGCTACTATCACTTTTTCCATCATTGATTTTGATACACCCATAGCATTAATTGGATAAACAGCTTTATCAGTGCTTAAACATATAATTTTTTTTACATTATTTTTAATTGCTTCATTTAATAAATTATCAATTCCTAAAATATTTGTTTTAACAGCTTCCATTGGATAAAATTCACAAGATGGAACTTGTTTTAAAGCTGCTGCATGAAAAATATAATCAACACCTATTACGGCCTGTTCTATACTTTTTTGGTCACGTATATCTCCTATGATAAATTTAATTTTTTTATTCTTAAAATTTTTACGCATGTCATCTTGTTTTTTTTCGTCTCTACTAAAGATTCTTATTTCTTTAGGTGACATTTTTAAAAGCTTAATTGTCATCGCATTTCCAAAAGAACCTGTGCCACCTGTTATTAATATAATCTTGTTTTTGAAAAAATTATTCATACCAATTATTTTCTTTTAATTTTATATTTCCAATATTTCTATCAATACAACCCCTCGTATAAGCAACTAATCTTAAAAAATTAAATACAAAAGGAATGTAGAGTTTATCAAATTTATCTAATTTTGATATAATCTTTTCTATTAATGATAAAATTTTTTTTATTTTATAAATTTTTATGATCATTTTAAATAATAAATTAGACTCTATTTTATAAAAAATTGTTTTTTTTGCTGCTTGAAAATTAACTAAAAGTAAGTTTTTCATACCACTCTTACCTAAATAATAGTATTTTTTTATGTAATTATTAATATCTGGATAACCTTCATCGTGTATAATTGCTGCGTAAGACTGTTGTAGTTTAAATCCATTTGACAAGCATCTATATCCAAATTCATAATCCTCAAATCCATATCCTGTAAAATTTTCATTGAATAAACCAATACCTTTTATTTTTTTTGAATTAATAAAACCCATATTCATCGCAACTATTTTATCTGGCTCTAATTGTTTGTTTTTAAATATATCTTTCGAGGTAAAGTGTCTCGATTGCTTAAATTTAATATGATTGTTTTTTTTTATGTAATCTTCAGGGTAGTAAACTGTTCCTGATAAAATTACGTCTTCGGTAATATTTGAAAAATCTTGTAAATAAAACTTAATGAAATTTTGACAAGGTATACAGTCATCGTCCAGCAAAATTATTTTTTTAAATGAAGCTTTTAAAATTCCGAAATTTCTTTTAGAAGATAAAATATTATCTTTAATATTAAAATATTTAATATTAATATTTTTTTTATAATTTTGAAAAATATGATTTTTATAATTACTATAACTGTCACAAATATTTACCTCTAAAAAAATATCATCTGTTATTTGTTTATTTAAATTATCTAAAATTTGGATAATTTGTTTTTCTCTCTTATATGTTGGAATAACAATACTTAAATTATTTTCTTCCATATTAAACTTCAAAAACTTTAGAGCCACCTTCAGTTAATTCAAAATTAATGAATTTAAGTTTTTTTAATTCATTTTTTATATTTTTATGATCCTTGGGATTTGCAATGAATAAAAAATATCCTCCTCCTCCTGCACCTAAAATTTTACCTCCTATAGCTCCGGCATTTAATGCTGAATTATATATTTGATCTAAGCTTAATGTGGAAACACTTTTGTCTAAACCCCTTTTTAAAAGCCAACCTTCGTGTAAAATCTTACCAAGATTTATCATATCTCCATTTTTTAATTCTTTTTCAAAATTTGTTGCTAAATCATGCAAACGATCATGATTAACAAACCGTGTTCCTTTTTTCTTAATTTTATGCAAAATTTTATCTGCTTTTCTGTTTATACCTGTATAAAATAACATTAAATTTTTTTTAAAAAGACTCATCTTATCAAGTTTAATGTTTATCTTTGATACTTTAATTTTATTATTTTTAAAAAATTCAATTTTATTTAATCCTCCAAACGCTGTTGAGTACTGATCTTGCATTCCTATTGGTTTTTTACATTTTTCAATTTCAATTTTACACGCATCTGAAGCTAATAGATTTTTTGATATTTTTAGGTTTTTAAATTCTCTTATCACATTAGATAAACCTACAGATAAAGCACTTGAGGATGCAAGACCACTACCTGAGGAAGGAATGTCTGCCAAAGTGGTAATTTCAACACCATTAATAATCTTATGAAGTTTTAAAGCTTCTCTAATAATATCATGATTAAGTTTATGGGAATTTTTAACATTTTCAGTTAATGAATATGCGGCTCTAATTTCACTGTTGTATTTTTTATTTAAGCATACATACATATATTTGTTTATTGTGCTAACAATCACTTTACCCGGTAAATCAGAGTGAGGATTAAAATAATCAGAACCACCACCAGCAAAACTTATTCTTAGAGGAGTTTTTGACAAAAGCATACTTTCATTTATATTCACTTAAATGAAATTTCCAATTAAAAAGTATGTTGATCTCAATAAATTTAAAGACGATTATTATAAAAGCTTTAATAATGGATTTGGAAGCATAAAAAATAGAGAATTAATTAAAGTTATAAAAATATTAGAAAAAGCTTACAAAAATAAAAATAAAAAGATAATGGTATGCGGTAATGGTGGATCTGCTGCTTTAGCAAATCATTTTGTATGTGATCATCAAAAAATTTTATATGAAACAAAAAAAATTAGACCACATATGATTAGTTTATCGGCTAATTCTGCATTAATGACAGCAATCTCTAATGATAATGCCTATGAAAATATTTACAGTGATCAGATTCTACAAATAGGAAAAAAAGATGATATTTTAATAACAATAAGTTCATCGGGGAGTTCAAAAAATATTGTCAAAGCAATTCAAACTGCAAAAAAACTTAAAATTTATTGTATCTCGTTAACAGGTTTTAAGGGTGGATTATCAAAGAAAATAGCTAACGTTAATTTACACGTTGCTTCTCAAAATTATGGTATTGTGGAAAGTCTACATCATACTTTAATGAATATAATCTCACAGTTCATAAAAAATAAGAATATAAGTGATAAAAAAACAAAATATTCTTTTTACTAATAAAAAAATCATTCTGGAAATAGAAATTTAATAGCTGATTGAAGATTTTTTTTTAAAATAGATCCAGGTATTTTTAATCCCCCTACTCCAATAAATTTAATTTTTGTTTTTTTTGCAGCAAGATAATCCGTATAGCTATCACCAATCATTATTGATTTTTTAAAATCAATATTATTTGCTTTATTAGCAAGCAAAAACATACCATTATTTGGTTTTCTATTTTTACAATTTTTTTTTAATCTTTTTAATTCATTTTTGAAACCTTTATGAGGATGGTGTACACAATAGAAAATATCATCCAAGTAACCATTATGTTCAGCAATTTTGTAATTTAAAAACTTTAGATCTTTTTTTAATTTTTTTAATGAAATAAATCCTTTAGCTACTGCAGGTTGATTTGTAATTAAGATTGCTAAAAAACCAGCATTATTTATTTTTTGAAAAGACTCTAATGAGCCTGCGATAAATTTTCTGGGGTTCTGATATTTTCCGTTATTTTTTTCTAAATTAATTACACCATCACGATCTAAAAAAATAGCAGGAATTTTACAATTAATATTTCCTTTTTTATATTTGATTGAATTTAAATCTTTTTTTGCTTGATCAACTCTCTCTAGAGTTCCAACATCTTTAATATATTCTCTTGTTTTATATCCAAATACCTTATTATTTTTTTTTAAAATTTTATCTAAAAAATTTTTTGATATATCTTGAGATACATTTGGCTTAATCAATTTTAAAAACTTTTTATTTACAATAAGTATTCCTGATAAGCATAAATTATTAATAATTTTCTTTTTATTGTGAGGTTTTTTGTAAAATTTTACTACTTGAGACTTATCATTTAATTCTACACAATCACTATCTTCTGGGTGTGAATTAGGATGAACTACTAATGTACATTTACTTTTTTTTTGTTTGTGAAAATCAATTAGTTTTTTAAAATCAAAATTGAATAATAAATCACCAAAAACTATTAAAAAATCTTGATTATATTTTAGGGTTTCTAAATTTTTTACTGCACCAGCTGTGCCAAGCTGAGAATTTTCATCTATAAAATTTATTTTATCATTTTGGTACTTATTATTTACATATTTTTTCAATGATACAAATTTTTTATTTGAAACGATATAAATATTCTTTTTTAATTTTGTTAACTTAGTTAGCTGATAATCAATTATATTATTTTTTTTATCTAATTTAATTTCTGCCTTGGACTTCCCATTAGTAATTGATTGAACTCTTGTGCCTTTGCCTCCTACTAATATAGCTATTGAAATCACTTAATATTTATCTTAATTGAATCTTTGATTGTTTTTATAATGACTTGTTTAGAAGAAAGTTTAAATCTAAAACCTAATTTGTTAATTTTTTTTGTTGAGTAGCTATAATTAACCACATCACCTACCCATCCTTGCTTTTTTCTTTGAAATATTGCTTTGGTTCCATAATTGGTTTCCTTCAAAAAAATATCCACAATATCTCTAACTTTAATTCCTTTATCATTTGTTCCTATATTAAAATAATTAACATTTTGTAAAAATTTTTTATTTTTAATAAAAATCATACACTTAATAATTTCTAAAACATCAGAATAAGGTTTTTGTTGATCCCCATTACCTAAAACATAAAGTATTTTTTTGTTATATGTTATCTTTTTTATAAAATCATATATTATTCCATGTGTTAAATTATTCCCAATTACATTTGGAAATCGAAAAATATACGTTTTTAGATTATTTTTATTTGCAATATATTCTATATACTCTTCAGATAAAAGTTTCATCAATCCATAATTGCTTATTGGACTCTTTTTTTTATAGTTTTCTGAAATAGATCCTTTTACATAACCATAAATAGCTGAAGATGAAGAAAAAATAAATTTTGTATTTTTTTTTAAATATTTATTGATGAAATTTAAAGTATTAAATGTTGTAAGAAAGGTATCTTTTAAATCAACCTCATAATCACTAATCCCACTTTGAATATCAGAATTTGCAGCTAAATGCCAAACTTCATGAAGATAATTTTTTTTTAGAATATTCTCAATTTTTTTATCTTTAATTTTTTTGCTTAAATTTTTTTTAAAAAATAAAAAATTTTTTTTTTTTTTAAAAGATTTAATATACTCTATTTTTCCCAATTTTAATGAGTCAATAGCAATTATTTGGACGTCTTGGTTAATGTATTTATTAATAAGATTAGATCCAACCATTCCCGCTGCACCAGTAATCAAAATAATTTTTTTCACTATAAATAATACTTATTATTTAAAATTAATTTTTTTATCAATTATATATATCGGTCTTTGCTTAATCTTAGGAATTAATCTAGCTAAATATTCTGAAATAATTCCAATTGAAAAAAAAATTGCTGAAGAAACTACTAATATCAAAGTGATTATAAAAAACTGGTATTTAAAAACAAATAGATCCAAAGATGTAAGAATTATATATAATGAAAAAACAAATGTAGATAATATAAAACTTATTGTTGATGTAATTGTAATTATATGTAGCGGTTTCACGCTATAAGAAAATATCCCATTAAGACCAATTTTTACTGAGCCTGTGTATGGATTATATTTAGTATGTCCAATTTTTCTTTGGGGTCTTTCAAATTGAATAATTTTTTGTTTAAATCCAACAAAAGAAACGATTCCCCGTAAAAAAAAATCAAAATCCTGCATTTCAATTAATTTATTGCCTACCCTTCTTGATATCATTCTGAATTCACCAATATTTTTAGGTATATTAGTTTCGCTAAGTTTAGAAATTATATAATAACCAAATTTTGCAATATTTTTTCTGACAATATTTTCATTTAATTTATTAGTTCTTTGCGCAAGCACTACATCATTAGTGTTTTGTTTTATAGTTGTATACATTTCTTCGATTAGTTCTGGAGGATCTTGCAAATCAACGTCTATAAAAACTATATATTTTCCATTTGAATTTTCTAATCCAGCAAACATAGATGCAGGCTGTCCAAATCTTCTAGAATTTATGATTAGCTTTATATTATTATTATCTTTTATTTTTTCTAATATTATATTTTCGGTGTCATCAGTACCGGGGTCTAAAATAAAAATTAATTCATAACTTTGATTTATTCTTTTCATAACCTCTTCTATTTTATTTACGAAGGGTATAATGTTATCTTGCTCGTTATAGACAGGAGTTATAATTGATATTTCATTCATAATTTAATATTTCAAAATTATTATTATTATAAATTATTCTACAATCATAGGTTTTATTTTCTGTGACATCAATTTTAAAATCATCTAAGGCTAATTTTAAATAAACTTGTTTAAATTTATCATTAAATTCATATTTTATGTTATTGCAGGTCGATATTTTTTTGTAATCCAGGAGCCAAGAAATATTTGTTTTTAATTTTTTTTTCATTATTGACGGAAAAGAGTCAATGGAACCGATTCCAGAGTTAAACGAACTAAATTTGTATATTGGAAATAGAATTAAAATTAAAATTAAAAATTTGTTAGTAAAAATTTTCTTTTCAAAATCATAAATTAAAAAAATATATATAAAGAAAGAATAGAAACTGTAAATTTTTATTAATGTCCAATAGTTTTTAGAAAAAATAAGATATAAAGTTAAAATTAGAAAATAAGATATAAGTATTTTATAAAAATTATTTTCATTACTAAAATTTCTAATTATTTGACTTAAATTTTTTAAAATTATTTTAAGTAATAAAAAATTAATTAATATTAAGATAAATATGTAAAAATAATTTAAAAAATTTTGATTGTTGGTAGTTGTTAAATGAAAAAAACCAAATAGAGATGGTAATATATTTAGATAATAATATTGGTTATTATTTTCAATGTTAAGATCTTTTACTGAAATAATAATATCAACTAAGGAAGCTTTTTCTTTCCAAAGATTTTTAATCATTGAGACTGAGTCATAATCATAAATTGGATTAGCTTTACCCAATATAAAAGCTCCATAGTAACCCCAAAAATCATTATTGGCATTTAAACCATTATTTAACTGATTGAATAATAGATATTCATATGTTGAGTTATAAAGTGGTAATGTAAATACAAAAAAGATAAGTAGTAAAATAATAAATAAATAAATTTTACTGAAAAATGAAATATTTTTATTCGCTATGATTAAGTATAAAATATATAACCCAACTGGTAATAACAAAACAGTTGCGCCTTCGGGATAAATAATAAAGAAACATGAGGAATAGATAACAATTAATAAGTATTTTAAAAATAAATCAGATTTTTGATATATATTTAGTTCTAATAAATTTTTAGCAATTATAATAATTAAAGGAAGTGATAATAATTGAGCGAATGCATCAATTTCATAGACATAAAAAAAAAGAGCACCAAATACGAAACCTAAAGAGTAAAATACTTGTTGACTAAATTTATCAAGATAATTAGAAAAAAATGAATAACTTGAAGAAAAAGTTAATAAAAGACATATTGATTTGAATGCAAAACCCTTAAGAAATATGTCTAAATTTGTAATATTATTTAAACTTGCTATAAAAATCTGAACCGAGGGTCTAGCATGAATAAAATTTGCATATTCATTCAAAATTAAATCTTTTTTTTCAGAATTAGAAATTATTTCCAATATTTGATGATAATTATAATTGCTAATTATTGAGGCTGTAGAAAGATAGCTGAAGGTATCATAAATATTTCCTCTAAATACATAAAATTGAGATCCATAACTTATTGCAACTAATGAGATTAATAAGTTAATTATTATTAGAATTAAAAAAAATTGGAAAAAAAATAATAAATTTTTTTTATAAAAAATATTTCTTAAAAAAAAGATAAGAGAAAAACTAAAGAAAAAAGTTAAGATATAAAGAAAACTGATATTTGTGTAAAAGAATAAATAATTTAATACTAAAATAAAAACAACAAAACCAAAAATTATTTGCTCAGATAAATCTTTTTTTATGAGTATTTTTCCAATTGAATAAAAATTGAATAAAAATATGATTGGTATTATAATTAGAAAAGTTAAATTCATTATAATTTAATCATATTTTTAACAAAAATTTTAATATTTGATTTTAAATCATATGGGTAAATTAAATTTGGTATTTTTGTTAGATTTAAATTTTTTTTCATTTAATTTTTGATAAACTTTTTTAATATTTTCTTTAAAAATTTTCTTAGTTGTATTTTTTGAATGTCTTGAATTCGGACATATCTTATTAAATAAATTTACATTTAATACTTTTCTTTTAACACCATCTGGAAATTTTTTGTTATTGATTATTTTTCCTCCAAATCCACTAATTTCTTTAATTATTTTTGCTATCTCGTTTACCGAATAATCCTTACCAGTACCAATATTTATGTGCGAAAACTTGTTTCCAGTAAACTTTAAAAATTTTTTTTCATTTACTTCAAGTATATCTATGATCATATTTGCAGCATCAATTGAGTGTAGAAATTCCCTTTTACATTTACCTGTTCCCCAAACCTCTACATTTGAACTTTTATTTTTTTTTGCTTCATAAAATTTTCTCATCAGAGCAGCTAAAACATGACTATTTTGATAATCATAGTTATCATTATCACCAAATAAATTGGGCGGTATTACAGTAATAAATTTTGGATTATTTTTATTAAATTGTTTATTAAAAGCCTCACATAACTTTAACCCTGCTATTTTTGCTATAGCATAATATTCATTAGTTTTTTCTAAGTTTGATAAAATTATATCTTGTTCTTTAAATGGTTTTTTCCAAAGTTTTGGATATATGCAACTTGAGCCTAAAAAAATAATTTTTTTACAATTATACTTAATGCTAAGACTAACAATATTATTTTGCATTACACTATTTTCGTAAATAAAATTAAAAGGATATTTTACATTTGCCATAATACCTCCAACTCTTGCTGCAGCAATAATTACTTTTTTTGGTTTTTTTTTTTTAAAAAAATTTTCTAATTTTGAAAAATTTAATAAATCTATTTTATTTTTTTTTACTGTAATTATATTTTTGTAGTTTCTGATTTTTAATTGTTTTAATAAAGCTGAACCAATTAATCCATTATGACCTAAAAGTAATAAACTCTCTTTTTTGTTAATTTTAGGTATCAATTTCATAACTTACCATTTCTTTAACAATTTGTTTAAAAGAAATTTTGGGCTTCCATTTAAGTTCCTTTTTTGCTTTGATAGAATTACCTTTTAAATAATCAACTTCATTAGGTCTAAAATATTTTTTATTTATTGAAATAATTGTTTTATTTGTTTTTTTATCAATTCCTCTTTCATTGATGCCTTTTCCAATCCATTTTATTTTTACACCTATATTTTTATATGCTTCTTCTACAAAGAACCTTACAGAGTAACTCTTGTCAGTTGATATCACAAAATCATCAGGTTTTTTCTTTTGAAGTATCTTCCACATGGATTCTACATATTCTTTTGAGTGTCCCCAATCTCTTTTTGCATCTAAATTACCTAATTCCAAAATTTTTTTATTTCCTCTAAAATATTCTCCAACAGCTTTTGTAACTTTTTTTGTCACAAATGTTTCGCCTCTCAAAGGACTTTCATGATTAAATAAAATTCCACTACAAGCAAATAGTCCATACGATTCTCTGTAAATCTTTGTTATCCAATGACCATAGAGTTTAGCTGCACCATACGGGCTTACGGGTTGAAAATTTGTTTTTTCATTTTGAGGCGCTTTAGCTCTACCAAACATTTCAGATGTTGAAGCTTGATAAAACTTAATTCTTTTTTTTTGATTTCTTATAATTTCAAGTAATCTAAGCACTCCAACTCCATCGGCATTTGCTGTATATTCAGGTGTTTCAAAGCTTACTTGCACATGACTTTGTGCAGCTAGATTATATATCTCATCAGGCCGAATTTTTGATATAAGATTTAATAAATTTAAACTATCTGTGACATCTCCGTAATGTAAAAAAAAAGAA
>Ga0315339_1001405_pt1 | contig 21524 bp, 20 predicted proteins | sample ASW17metaG_FD_204514 | JGI IMG/M metagenome (GOLD analysis project Ga0315339, IMG submission 204514) | Ammonia-oxidizing marine archaeal communities from Pacific Ocean, United States - ASW #17 | ecosystem: Environmental > Aquatic > Marine > Oceanic | place: USA: California | collected 2016-12-05
CAATGTATAGGGATGATAGCCGGAGTAATAAATGACCGTGGCCACGGTCATCGGCGTGGGGGTGAAATCCTGCACCTGTTCCAGTTGAAAGCCCAGGTCCTTGGTCTCACAGGCCAGATTGGCCATGTCTTCGACCTGAGAGCCCGGATGGCTGGAAATGAAGTAGGGGATGAGCTGTTGTTTTAATCCGGCCTTTTTGCATATCCGGTCGAAATTCTTCTTAAAGGCGTGAAAGAATTTGAACGAAGGTTTACGCATCACTTTCAGTACTTGATCCGACGTGTGCTCCGGTGCGATTTTCAAACGGCCGGAGACGTGGTGCTTGACCAGTTGTTCCGTATATTCATCATAGTGGTTGTTTTTGTTCTCTTCTTCATTCTTGCCAATCAACAGATCATGGCGAATACCGCTGGTTACAAAAGCCTTTTTTACTTTGGGATGAGCCGAAGCTTTTTTATAAATATCAATAAGAGGCTGATGATTTGTGTCCAGATTGTAGCAGACCGTCGGATGAATGCACGACGGACTGACGCATTTGTCGCAGATGGACTGATCCTTCCCTTTCATTTTGTACATATTGCCGGACGGCCCTCCCAGATCACTGATGTAGCCCTTAAAATCCGGCATCTGTGTGATCTGCTCCACTTCTCTCATAATGGACGCTTCGGATCGACTGGCAATCATCTTGCCCTGATGGGCTGAAATGGTACAGAAACTGCACCCGCCGAAACAGCCGCGGTGCATGTTGACGGAGTGTTTTATCATTTCATAAGCGGGGATCGGTCCTCGCTTCTTATATTTCGGATGGGGCATACGTACGTACGGCAGATCAAACGACGTATCCACTTCCTTTTCCGTCATGGTCTGGAACGGCGGATTGACAACCAGCGTCATATCACCCACCTGCTGTGTCAGACGACGGGCGAACTGCTTATTAGATTCCTGCTCTATATATTTAAAATTCCGGGCAAAGGTCTTCTTGTCTTTCAGACACGCCTCGTGGGAGGCCAGTTCGAACGTCTCCCATTTTTTGTTTTTGGGCAGGTCTTCCTCTTCAGGCTGTAGAAAGGCGGTCTGCGGCACTGTTTTCAGGGACGAAAAGGGTACCCCTTTTATCATCAGACTGAGCATAAAGCGCAAGGGCTGCTCGCCCATACCGTAAACCAGCATATCCGCGCCGCTATCGACCAGAATAGAGGGCTTGAGTTGATCCGACCAGTAATCGTAATGGGTCACGCGGCGTAAGGACCCTTCGATGCCGCCTATGATGACCGGCGTATCCGGGTAGAGGTCTTTTACAATCTTTGAATACACCACCCCGGCATAGTCGGGACGAAAACTCGCCTGCCCGCCGGGTGTATACGCATCCGTCGATCTCAGGCGTCTGGCCGCCGTATAATGATTCACCATCGGGTCCATACACCCGGACGAGATACCAAAAAACAAGCGTGGCTTACCCAGCTTCTTAAAGTCACGCAGATCATCGCGCCAGTTGGGTTGCGGCAAGATCGCGACCTTCAATCCTTCCGATTCGATGATCCGGGCGACGGCGGCATGACCGAACGCAGGGTGATCCACATAGGCGTCGCCGGATATGATGATCACATCCAGTTCATCCCATCCGCGCATAAGAACCTGATTCCTCGTGGTCGGCAGCCAGTCATTTATATGGTTTTCTACGGACACAATATATCCCCATATCCTCTGGTTCGCGCTGGTAGCAGGTCGCTGATAGCGGGTTGTAAGCGCTTCCGGCATAATAGGGTATTTGAAGACTGATAGCAAGTAGTTCTCTATTACAGGGGCTACGGTCGGTTCAATAATCAAGGGATATATAAGCAGTTGATAAAACGGATTATGTTCTTTATCTTAAGGTCTTCGAAACCGACCTATTCCCGATATAAGCTCTATTGCTGCTATATAATCCGAACCGCTAACTGGAGATTATCATGTCCCGCATCACGCCCGACCAGATCGATTTTTATCAAAAGAACGGGTATCATCTCCACTACAAGCCGGTACTGACGCCGGCCCGATTTCAGCGACTCAAGACCCTGTTTGAAGAACTTCTTGCGCAGAGTGATAAGCGGCCGGATGAACTGAATGTACCCCATTTTGACGAGCCCCGCCTACTGGATTTTCTGCTTGACGATGACGTGGTGGATCTGGTCGAGCCGTTTATCGGGCCGGACATCGGTCTATGGGCCAGTCACTTCATCTGTAAAGAGCCGCATATCGGCCGGGCGACGCCCTGGCATGAAGATTCGTATTACTGGAAAGGCCGGTTTCACACTTTTCCCGCCATTGCCACAGGCTGGCTGGCCATTGATCCGTCGGACCGGGGAAACGGTTGTATGAAGGTCATTCCCGGTACCCATTCGGACGACGATGCCGAATACGCAGACGTGGACCCGTTAAAAAACACCTTTTCACAACAAGCGCTCAACGTCAATGAGCGTAAGACCATGTATTTTGAACTGGAATCCAATCAGTGTTCGGTACACGATGCTCGCCTTCTTCACGGGGCCGGCGCCAATACCAGTAACCGAAGGCGGTGCGGGTATACCATGCGGTACTTCTCTCAGCAGATGAAATTCAATATGGATTTTGAACGCAACAGGACGCATCGAATGTGGCACTGCCGGGGTCGGAATCCTTACAACAATCCAATGGGAAATTGAAAGGATTCATCCATGAAAATCACCTCCATCAAAACCGCCGCCACCATCGGCCACGGCATGCACCTCTGGGTACGCGTAACCACCGATGCCGGGATCACGGGCACGGGCGAGTGCGTCCACGGCGGCAAGCAGGCTATCGCCATCATCCAGGATCTTGAGAAGAAACTGATCGGACGAGACCCTTTTGCCGTTGATGCCATTTTTGAAGAGATGCGCCGCAACCATGTCTTTGACGGTGGGGATTCAGGCGCGCTCATTACCGCGTTGACCGGGATCGAAATCGCTCTCTGGGATCTGAAGGGCAAAGCCCTGGGTGTACCGGTCTACGAACTGCTCGGTGGTCAGTTCCGAGATAAGATCCGTGTTTACGCTGATTGTCAGGTGGCGTCAGGCATGAATTTCGACGAAATCAAAAAGGTAGTGGATGATGTGCTGGAAAGAGGCTTCACGGCGCTGAAGATTGATGTGGACATCGATGCCTACGGCTACCGGGATAGCGAGGTGGCGCACTTCGAGAAGGACCGGTTCAACTTTACGGCCAACCAGTGGGAGCATGAGCGTATGGTGGCGTTGGTAGACATGGTCACCGGGGCCGCTGGACGGGACATAGACGTCGCCGCAGATGTTCACACCAGGCTGGACGTACCGAGCGCTATTCGACTGGCCAGAGCACTCGAGCCCTACCATCTCATGTGGCTCGAAGAACCGGTGCCGGTGGAAAACGTGGACGCCATGCGTACCGTCACCCAGTCCACCAGCGTGCCGATCTGCAGTGGCGAGAATATCTATCTACGCCACGGCTTCCGCGATCTGCTGGAGAAGCAGGCGGTCAACATCATCATGCCCGACATCCCCAAGTGTGGCGGTCTGTCCGAATGCCGAAAGATCGCCAATATGGCCGAAATTTACTACATACCCTTCGCCCCTCATAATGTGTCGTCCCCCATCGGCACACTTGCCTCAGCCCATGTCTGTGCCACGGTGCCCAACTTCCTGGTGCTGGAATTCCACTGGCTGCACCGGGACTACTGGACCACCATCATCCAGGAGAAGACAGACATCATTAAAGACGGTTTTATTCATATGGATGGCAAACCTGGCATCGGCGTGGAACTTGATGAAGAGGTGGGACGGCAGTATCAGTTTCCGGGGACAACGTGGTTTGAGTGAAATCAATTGTAAATTATAAATTATGATTGGAAAGGCCTATATGCAAATCATCGATACCGGTATGATCAGTCGGAGCGCGCCTGGTACAGATCGGGCCAACTTGACTTTTCCTGCGGTCGTCTGCCTGGTCGATGGTACATTAATGGCCACCTGGCATAGCGGGACCACGAAAGATGGTGACGACGAGACCATCGAGGTAAGCCGGTCATCGGACCATGGGAAGACCTGGAGTACGCCCGAAAGACCATTCAGTATTCCTGCCCTCAACGGTCTCCGAGGAACCATTAAGATCTGCTACATGACTGAGATTGCACCGGGAAGGCTGATCGCCGCCGCCATGTGGGTCGATAGAGAATCCTATCCGGGCAAGGGCCTGTTTAATCCCGACACCGAGGGTTGCCTGCCGATGGCGATTATCCTGGCTGATTCCTCCGACAATGGAGCCCTCTGGTCACCCTGGCGTGAGGTGCCCATGCCGGACGATATCGGTCCCCCAAGCCTGACCAATCCATTGATGCAATTGACGGACGGGACCCTCGCCATGAGCATCGAGTCGAACAAACACTATGACGATGCTTCAAACTGGTATCAGAAAGTTGTGCTGATGCATTCTAAGGATGAAGGACGGACGTGGGGCGAACCGGTGATCGCAGGGTTCGATCCGACCGGCCGGATCTTCAACTGGGATCAGCGCGCCGCCGTGGTGCCAGATGGGCGCATCGGCACGTTCTTATGGACATACGATACTGAAGCGGAGACTTATCTGAATATCCACCGGCGCATCAGCGCCGACGGTGGACGGACCTGGTCAGAGGCGGAAGATCTCGGCATCACCGATCAGGCAGCCCACCCGGCCGTCCTGCCGGACGGCCGCACCATCCTGGCCTGGGTAGATCGCTTTCACACGCAGTCCATACGCGCCCGCCTGGCTCCGGCCATAGACGATGCTTTCGATCCCGATAGCGAGGTGGTGTTGTATACGCACCAGGCCCCGACAGAAGACGACACGGACCAGACGGGCGCTCTGGGTTTCTCGGTCTGGTCCTTCGGTCTGCCCTACGCGGAAACGCTGCCGGATGGCGATGTGCTGGTGGTCTATTATGCCGGTACCGAAACGGCGATGGATATCCACTGGGCGCGATTGGCGCTCGACGGAAAGTAAGGAGCAACACCATGATACTCACCGTAATCGGGGGTGGCAGCTCTCAGTGGATGAAAAGTCTGATGCGCGATGTTTACCTGTTGGACGAGGTTGACGGTGGCGAGATCCGACTGGTTGATCCGAAGCGGGAAAACTTCGAAGCCGAAGCCCGGATGCTTGATACCTTCAACCAGGTACGAAATAAGGCGTATGTGATCTCCGTTACGGATGATCGCAAAGAAGCCCTGAAGAACGCCGATTTTGTGATGACGACCTTCGGCCCAGGGAGTATGGACGCGTTTTATCATGATCTGGAAATACCGATCAAATACGGATTCCGGATTCCGGTATCGATGACTGACGAACTGCTGCTTGGCAACAGGACCTGGCTGTCACAGTTCAATGAGTGTAAAGTTTTCTTGTAAATTTGTATTTGAAATGCATAATTACACTTTCGTTTATCGTTCAAACAGACTCAATATAAAATCAGCAGTTATCATATCTCTTTGGAGGCAACATGTATATCGGAACGCAGTTTCATTGCCGCCACGATACGGACATCGAGGTGCTGGCCCAGCTTGGCGTATTTAACGTAGACCAGACGCCCGCTGAACCCTGGTCTGAATGGACGACGGATATCTTGAAAGCATTGAGGGACCGATTCGATAAATATGGCATCAATCTTGAGATGATCCACATCCCTCTCGGTTCGCAGAGTGCGTTCAAGAATGAGGCGGGGGCGATTTTTCTGGGCCCCAGTGATGAGCGAGACCGCCAGATCGACCGGATGTGCGAGACCGTACGTATGGCCTCGGAGGCGGGTCTGCGCGGCTTGAATTACAACATCACCATTCTCGGTCATCTGCGGACCGAGGCGAGTACCGGCCGGGGTGGGGCGAAGCTTTCGACATTCGATTACGATAAGCTGGATCAATCGCTGCCCGAATTTGAAGGCGGACCGGTTGACGAAGATGAGATGTGGGAACGTATCGACCACTGGCTCAAGTGTATCATTCCGGTGGCTGAGGAGTATAAAATTCAGATGGCGTGCCACCCGTCGGACCCGGGTATCGGAAATGGCGTCACCTATCGAGGCGTCGCCCGCCCGCTGGGTATGGCCGATGGATTCAAGAAGCTCATTGATCTGTATGACAGTCCATACAACGGACTAAATTTTTGCCAGGGATGCATGTCGGAAAGTCTGGAGAACCCGGCCGAGGACATTTTCGATGTGATCCGTTACTTCGGCGAACGAAAAAAGATTTTTAACGTACATTTCAGAAATATCAAAGGCCGATTAAAAAAATTCGTCGAGGTGTTTCCCGATGAGGGTGACATCAACATGATCAAGGCGTTGCGAACCTACAAAGAAGTCGGCTACGAATACATGATCATGCCGGACCATGTTCCCGGGATCTCGGGTGTGGAAGCCGGGCAGGTCGGGTTCGCCTACGTCTACGGATATATCCACGCGGCGGTACAGGCGATTAGCGAGGAGGTATGATACAAGATATAAGTGCAGGATGCAGGTACAGGAGTAATTCCTCGGGCAGCCTCTAATTATGTTGCATCCTGCATCTCTTCATGCTGTCAATACTACCTTGACCGCTTCTTTGTCCCTAACCAGATCGAATCCTTCCTGGCAGGCCGATAGCGGGAGGATATGAGACACCCAGTCGTTCAAATCTACCTGGCCAGTCTCGATGAAATTCACCAACCTCTGCTGAATTCGGCCTTCTGTGGCACCGGCCTGTTTTACGTTGTTGCGTGCCAGAATCTCCTGCTGGAAAGGGTCATCATCTCCACACACCCCATAAACATAAACAACGCCTTTAGAACCGGCGAGTATGAAAGCCTTTTGCAGCCCGTCCGGCGATCCGACAGCTTCAATGGAGATATCAAAACCACCGCTGTCGAGGATGCGCCGGACATCCGGTGTGTATTCATCGTCTATGGTAAAACTATCGCACCTGCCGATCTGCTGAATCCGGTCCAGCGCTCTGTTCGTACGCCCGAACACATGCACCGAGTCCGCGCCCAGTAAGCGGGCAAACAGCGCAAAGGCCTGGCCGACCGGACCTGTACCTACGATGGCTACCGACTGACCCGGCTTGACATGACAGGTGTTGGCGGCGCAATCCAGCGTTTCCATCAGGGTGATCATGGTCGCCGCCTGCGCAGGTTCTACATCAATCAACAATTTCTGCTGCGCGCCCGGATAGTGCTCGGGGCCATAGGGGATATCCTGCCGGGCCCATTCGTCGGTTACCAGACCCAATTCGGCAAAGCCGCCCCAGACGCTGCGCAGGCCGTCGGGCTCCAGAATGGCGGGAAGAACCTGGCGGAACACACGGTCCCCCGGTGTGAAATGCTTTACTTTCTTTCCCGTCTCCACCACCGTCCCGATCGATTCATGCCCCAGGGCAATCGGAAATGAACCGGAATCGAAGGTGTTTTTTGCCAGCTTGTAATCTGTGGAATTACAGATTCCACAGGCATCCAGCCGGACCAGGCTATCATATTCACCGGGCACAGGTTCCGTCATATCGGTGAATATAACCTCCGTCCCCGGTTCCCTGGCGATCACGCCTTTCATGGTTTTTCCTGTATTTGATGACAATTGTACAAATAGCCGGTGCCCAATTTGTTGATGGATTTTGCTGCACTCAATCGAAAATATTGAAATGCCTACTGCCCACCTGTCCACCTGCCTACTTGCTCACTGCTTTACCGCACCGCCCCCGGCCCCCAGTACGTATCGCGTTCGAGGTGGCAACCGGCGGGTTCTTCGAACGGTCTGTGCGGCAGCATATGGTAAATCTCGTCCAGCCGTTCGGATATATCATCGGGCAGAGGCCCCTGTTCCACCGCTTTAAAGTTCTGTTCCAACTGAGCTACATTACGGGGGCCGGTCAATACAGTAGAAACGCATTCTACGCCCAGCGCCCAGCGGAGGCAGAGAACAGGTAGTTCCATATCAATTTCATCTACGAAATCATAGAGGGCTTTTAATTGCGCCCGACGTTGCGGCGTGAGCCAGCGGGCGCCATTGTAAACCTGTTCGTATTTTTTGACCAGCCATCCCTGCTGTGTCGGCGAAGCCAGGAAGACGCCCATGTTGTGTTTGTTGGCGGTAGGAATAACATGTGGCAACGCATCCCGCCATAAGGGGCTGGAGTTGAAGGCAGTCAACACGACATCATACCAGCCAGTGTCGCAGAGCCGGGCTAATTCATACACGCCAGTACCGCCGATGCCAGTATACTTGATCACGCCTTCGTCTTTGAGTTCCTGAAGCAAGTCTACAACGGGGCCATGAAAAGAGAGGTCATCCTCGTACCAGTCAAACTGTCCCGGCCGATCCGGCTCGTGCACCATCATGATGTCGATGACATCACGGCGTAGATTTTTCAGGCAGAGTTCTACAACGCGTTTTAGCTGGTCTTTGTCTTTCGGATTAAAATCCGTCCACCCCGGCGGCGGCCCCAGCTTGGTGGATACGATGCAGGGTTTCCCGATCTCCTCCAGGGCCCACCCAAGGGCTTCTTCGCTGTCTCCGTAATCGGCAGACGTATCGGCCAGATTGATGCCCAGTTCAAGCGCCCGCCTGACAACGGGCAGGGACCCTTCAAAGCCATCTTCCCCTCCCGTAACAAAGGCGCCCCCCAGAGAGAGCGCACCTACTTCCAGACCGGTTCTGCCTAAGATTCTCTTTTTCATGACTGTGGCGTTCTCCATAATCTGCCTGTCGTTTCAGCTTTTTCACCTGGCTACTTCTTCGCCTTGCGCAGGCGTTTCAGGCGGAGCATCAGGCGCCCTTGCATATAGGCGGGTATTTCCGAATTTTCGTATACGAACTGAAACGGTTCGTGACGGGCGCCGTCGGCATTGGCGACAGAGTAGGACCCTCTTACCGGGAATTCCTCCAGATATGCCTGAGGATTCTGGTACATGGTAGCACCACCGTAACGGCCATCTTTCGAAACAGCGTAAAAATTCAGACTGAACAGCGGACGGCCCTTCTCATCCAGCAAACGATCTTCCGTCATGGCAACGGCTCGTTTCAGAGCTTCTAGGCAGGCTTCCTGTGGAGACATGCCACCACGCATCAACTCGACGGTCAAGAAGGCACCACAGATTTTGATATTGGCCTCGCCGCGACCAGTGGAACCGGCTGCGCCTACCTCGTTGTCACAGTACTGCCCCGTACCGATAATCGGACTGTCGCCGACCCGACCCGGAATCTTCCAGGCCAGGCCGCTTGTGGTTGTTACGCTGCCGAGATTGCCGTTCGCGTCCACGCCGTTCATGTTGATGGTCCCGGTCGGCGTTTCAACCATGACGTCGTCATCGTGATCTAGCCAGTCATCGTGGGGATTCAGGCGGGCTTTCCAACGAAGCCAGTCTTGTCTGCTTTCCTCGGTGAACAGATTCTGTTCCTTAAAACCCATGTCCAGCGCAAATCGTTTGGCGCCGGGTCCGACCAGCATGATATGATCCGTATAATCCATGACAGCTTTGGCCACCAGCGAAGGGGTAGCAATGCCTTCCAGTGAAGCTACTGCGCCCGCCCGTTTCGTGGGACCGTGCATACAGGACGCGTCCAGTTGAACGACGCCATCCTCGTTGGGCAGCCCACCGTATCCTACGGACTGATCTTCGGGGTCCAGCTCCTGAATATTCACGCCAGCGATGACGGCATCGAGCGGATCGGCCTGTTTCTGCGTCATGAGGTCATAGGCTCTGGCCACCCCGCGAATCCCATTGCGGGACGAAACCACGGTGGGGCGTTTCGGGCTGCTCTGGTTTTGCGGCGGTACAGGTCTGGCTTCTACCTTTCCGGTTGCGGCCATGCCGGCCAGGGCAAGTGCGGAAGATCCTAAAAATGTACGTCGGGTAATAGACATGGGTACGTCTCCTGTGTCTGCAAAGGACGTGAAATATATTGCGTATAAGTTCTTTCTGAATTGTTGTCCGGTCATTATAATAACAGCCGACCTAAACCGATAGGATAAAATCATATTGCTTTAATTCAAACCCGATCATACGGGTGATTTACATATGATCTCACAACCTCCATCCGACCCCCCTGTAATCACCCTCAAACGACTCCTGACCCTGGCCATAGGCACGCGCCTTATCACAGATACGGCGGTTCGGTTATTCTACCCTTTTCTACCGGTGATCTGTCGGGGGCTGGGCATATCGCTTGTCGCTGGCGGCTCGTTGATGACGGTGCGTACGGCTGTGGGGCTGGTGGCCCCATGGGGCGGCCTGGCCATCAACCGATTCGGGGTGAAGCGGATTGTTCTGTTCGGTTTGGCAACGCAGGCGGTAGGTCTCTGGTGGTTTTCGATGGCTGAAGGATGGCTGGCGGCGGTCGGACCAATGATGCTGTTAGGTCTCCCCATGGCCTCGCTGGTACCTGCCCTGCAGGTCTTTGTCAGCGAACGGGTGCCCTACCAAAATCGGGGACGTATCATCGGCGCCGTGGAATTCAGTTGGGCGGCCGTCAATTTGTTCGTCCTGCCGCTTATGGGATTTCTGATTACGCTACAGGGTTGGGCGGTTCCTTTTTATTACATTGCTGGGATCACGGCCGTGGGTATACTTATCGTCTGGCGATGGTTCCCGGACCATCATCGGACGGCCTCCGTGCAACGAATAGGGATGTTGCCCTATTTGAGACAGTTGCTGCAAAACCGGAGCGCCCTGGCGGTCGTCCTCAGCGGCGGCTTCCTGTTTGTCGGTACGGAATCCTTTTTCGTGACCTACGCCGCCTGGCTGGAGCAGATGGCCGATCTCAGCCCCACAGATATCGGTCTGGTGGTTGGCATTATGGGATTGACGGAATGGGGCGGCTCCGGGCTGGCCAGCGTCTTTATCGATCGCATGGGAAAGCGGCGTGGTGTGCTGGCCGGCTTTGTCCTGAGCAGCATCATGCTATGTATCCTGCCCTTTCTGGATGTGTCCCTGTGGATGGCCATAGCCGGTCTGGCCATTTACGCTCTTTTTTTTGAATTTACCATCGTGTCGTCCATCCCTCTGTTATCGGAGCAGATGCCCCAGGCCCGCGGCATCACCCTGGCCATGGGTATCCTGGCTATATCTCTCAGCCGGCTCATCATGGCGCCTACCGCCGCCTGGCTGATGGAGAACATAAGTTTTACAGCCACCTGTCTGGTTGGCGCGCTGGGTACGGGCTGCGGTGCGCTGTTGCTGGCACTGTGGGCGAAGGATTGAAAGACGGGTGGCACGTAGCGGGTAGTCTTGCACTACAAGCCACGGGACACCTGCAATCAGCGTACCCGCCATCTCGATACTTTTTCTTGACAATGCCATGCACTTGTGTATTTTTACCTCCATATATGTGTTTATCCGTATATACGGATATAAGATTATAAAACCCTCACTCAGCATGTAATCGATCAGGAGAACCATCATGGATAACGATTTAGCCATTTTCAAAGCGTGTGCCGATGCGACGCGTCTGCGGATCTTGTTTCTGCTTACCGAGCGGGAATTGTGCGTGTGTGAACTGGTGGCCGTGCTGGATATGCCACAGGGAAAGATATCAAGACACCTGGCCATTATGAAGCAGGCTCATTTGCTGACCGACCGCCGTGACGGGATCTGGATGTACTATGCGCTAACGGATGCCTCTTTCGGCGCGATGCGACACGTACGGTCCTATCTCGCACAAGAAAAAGACACGCATGATCAGGTATACTATGATTTGATCCGGCTGCATACCCTGGCAGACCAGGGTAAAATCTGCGTGCCGCGTCCCTCTTCTGCCCTTTTGACACAGATTGAGCGTTAACATGGATGCTGCATGGAAGAAGCTGTCCCGTATAGATCGATATTTAACGCTATGGATATTCCTGGCGATGGCGATGGGGGTCAGCATCGGGGTATTCGCGCCGGAGATTCCCGAGATCATACAGCAAGGACAGGTGGGCACGACCAATCTGCCGATCGCCATCGGTCTTATTCTGATGATGTATCCGCCGCTGGCCAGGGTGAAGTACGAGGATTTGGGTGATGTGTTCCGTGACTGGCGTATCCTGGCCCTTTCTCTCCTCCAAAATTGGGTCATTGGGCCGATGCTCATGTTCGGTCTGGCGCTTCTGTTCCTGCAGGACTACCCGGACTATATGACCGGCCTGATTATGATCGGCCTGGCACGGTGCATCGCGATGGTCATCGTCTGGAACGATCTGGCAAAGGGGGATACGGAATACGCCGCGGGGCTGGTGGCGTTCAATAGTCTGTTTCAGGTCTTCTTCTACAGTATCTATGCCTATGTGTTCATTACCATACTGCCGCCGCTGTTCGGGTTGCAGGGCAGTCTCGTACCCGTCACTATGGGCCAGATTGCCGAGACCGTATTCATCTATCTCGGCATTCCGTTTCTGGGCGGCGTGGCCACCCACTTTCTCCTGACACGTTTCAAAGGACGCGTCTGGTACGAACAGGTGTTTATTCCAAAAATCAGCCCGGTCACGCTGATCGCGCTTCTGTTTACCATCCTCGTCATGTTCAGTCTCAAAGGGGATATGATCGTGGCCATTCCTCTGGATGTCGTACGCATCGTGATCCCGCTGTTGATTTATTTCGTGCTGATGTTTTTGATCACCTTCTGGATGGGCTGGAAAATCGGCGCGGATTATAGCAAAACAGCCACACTGTCTTTTACCGCCGCCGGCAACAACTTCGAGCTGGCGATTGCGGTGTCGATCGCCGTTTTTGGTCTGGATTCCGGCGTCGCCTTCGCTGCCGTGATTGGTCCTCTGGTCGAGGTCCCGGTTTTGATCGCGCTTGTCCATGTCGCCCTGCGATTCCAAAGGCGATACGTTCGGAAGACGGAAACAGCCGTGATACACGGGAAGGGATTAACGGTTAAACGGTAACTTCAACCCGTCCTGCGGAGGGTTGTTAAACATGTGACCTAACTATTCAAAATAATGATGTCAACCTTACACTTCATCCCAAGGCAACGCTTTTACTAATGGGAAAATTGCCCAGAAAGAACAAGTCGAACGCCGTGCCAATCATGCCTACCACATGCAGATGCGTCTCTCTCTGCAGATACCATATAAAACCGGCATTCACGAGGATCGTCAACAGCCAGAGCACCCTGAGCGTGGACAGGTCATACTGGAGGCCATAATCAGGCAGCGTGAGGGTAATTCCGAGCGCAGAGAGACAGATCCGGGCGATCGACATATATTTGATGCCCCTCGCTTCCCGGTTACGCAATATTTCTTCTATGGTCCGCATGGTCTCGTTCCGTGAGATATATGCCCACCACAATATTCAGCTGGTCGATTTGCCCGGCATCTCGCTGCTGGTAAAACAGCCGGTTATTATTAGACTCTACGGCAGCAACAGGACCGTGCCGTCCTGCATAACAACACCTGACGGGCGGCGGGAACTGACATCTTCCCGGCGCGTTGCGGGGCTTCGCGGTGTTCCATCCGCCGCGAACTGCTGCCAGACAAACGTGGTATCTTCTTTCCAGGCAAGAATGTGGCTGGAAGCGGACGGCAGAACCAGAGGATAACGTCCAGTCTCCGATACCTGTATTTAGTCGGATAGCAGATGTCCTTCCGAATCTGCTACACCGTAATACACAGCCCCTTTGGTCTCCCAGGCGGCCAGTAGTCGGTCCTGATCCCCCATCAATGACGACCCGCTCATTGGACAGGCGTCAATCTGCCAGGGGGTCTGGCTGAGCAGGCGTCGGGTGAATTTCGATGCACCTTTTTTTCGCACCAGCAGATGCATATCTCGTTGATTATTTTCTTTTTCTCTATAGCCGATATACAGGTCGGCAGTCGAGGAGAAATACGTTCGGGTAGCGCAGCATTCGCATGGATCGGCAATGGCAATAGGTCCGGGTTCTGAAAAAGTCTGTCCGCTGTCATCGGAATATTGTGTATATAGCGCGTCCGAGGTCCAGGTCACAACGACCTGCCCCATGGCGTCTGCGGCGAGGGAAAAGTTATCGCTTGGGATATGATTCAGGTTCTGTTCTGGGGTGAACGTTGCCACACCGGGCTCAAGCCGTGCGTACCGTACGCCCCATTCCTCTTTAGGACGCTCACGCTGGTACTGGTTGGTGTACCATACCATATGGACGCGGCCCTCCGCCCCCAGGGCCAGGTCGGGGCCGCGAAACATACCCGCTTGCGCCGTACCGGCTCCTGAATTGACCCGAACCGGTTTCGTAAACGTTGCACCATTGTCTTCTGAAGTGACGTAAAAAACATTTCCCTCTGAAAAATAGGCGAGGTGCAAAATGCCCCGGCCATCTATTTAGGCGTCCGGCGTGATACCGCCGTTCGGAACGGAAACGATGCGGACGCCCGGTTGTGGCGCTGAGCAGGATAATGAGAAAAAGATGGATGAATGACCATCTCCTGAAGTTCATGATGGACTCCTATTATTGGCTACATCTTCAATAAGGTGTTAATTTTATGTCCTGCCTTTATGAATTTATGATTTTTCACGCGTAGCAAGATAGGCCATCATTTCCGGATGACGGATATACCCTTCGATGATAGTATATCACAAAAGTTAAAAAGATGGTCATCCCTGCAGGCTTTAAGCGGGGATCCATAGCTTGGAGAGGCCGGAAATAATTTTTGTCGTGTACTATGCCCTTCGGTATAACGCCGTCCCGTGAAACATAGATCGAGGTCGGTGAGGGCTTGTAGGGGTGGTACAAAACGGATGGCTTGGCCTTCACCGAGGACCGGGTCGACGCATCTATGGTTACTGGCAGAATAACTTTTTGAGTTGTTCCTTATGTTCGTCTGAGAGGTCTTCGGCTTGTTTCCTGTAGGAATCGCGTTCCTCGGAGGATAAGTTTTCCACCCGGTCTCTTAAACCTTGGTTTATCGCGCTGTCGATCAGCGATCCGGCGCTCTCGGCTTTGCTCTGGACAAAATTGAGGGACCAGGCCACGACCAGGGTCAGAATCAGGACTCCGAAATAAAATCTCTATTCGCGAAACCAATTGCGGGCCCTCAGCCTGAAGGTAGGCCGCCATACACTGGCTTCCAGACGCATCCAGAATCTCGTCATACATTGGGCACAACGATAGGGACGCCGCTGATAACAGAAGATTCCGTTAAATATCTTCTCGAACCAGTCTCTTCTGGACCGGTCCACATCTGAGCTGCCGCAGGTCGGACAACGCATAATATGCTTCCTCTGTTATCCGCGCTCGTGGGCGTGGACGGCCTTTTGCCGAAGTTCATACAAAGTATTCAGCGCTTCTATCGGTGTCAGGGCATTCACATCAAGCGCCCTCAGTTCATCTACCACCGGATTGTCCCTGGGGACGAACAGGCTGAGTTGATAGCCATTATCTTTTGACCGGGGGCTGGCGTGATGGGGCGTACCGGCCGGGGTCAGGTCCTCTTCCTCTAAATTAGCCAAAATGACCTTTGCTCGCTCAATTACAATCTGCGGCAAGCCGGCCAGGCGAGCGACCTGAATGCCGTGACTACGGTCGCTGCCGCCGGGCATGACTTTACGCAAGAATACAATATGGTCGTTCTGCTCACTGATGACCACATTATAATTTTCCACACGATCGAGCGTGACGCCTAACTCAATTAATTCATGGTAATGGGTCGCAAACAGCGTTTTGGCCGTCTGGCCGGGCGTGTTATGTAAATACTCCGTCACTGCCCAGGCGATGCTCAAACCATCGAACGTGCTGGTACCGCGACCGATTTCATCGAGCAGGATCAGGCTATTCGATGTGGCGTTATTCAATATATTCGCGGTTTCGTTCATTTCAACCAGAAAGGTACTTTCTCCTCGCGCCAGATTGTCATAGGCGCCGACCCGCGTAAAGACACGATCGACGATACCAATATGAGCGATTCTGGCAGGAACAAAGGCACCGAGTTGCGCCATCAGCACGATCAGGCCAACTTGCCGGAGGTAGGTGCTTTTACCAGCCATATTAGGGCCTGTAATCAAGGCAATCTGTTCTTCGTGCGTATCCAACCACGTATCGTTCGGCACGAACGGCTCGCCCTGTAAGAGTTGTTCTACCACAGGATGCCGTCCGTCTTTAATGTCTATAACGGCCCCCTCATCGATCGTCGGCGCGATGTAGTCGTTTTGAACAGCTATATCAGCCAGCGCCGTCAAGAAATCGAGCTGGGCAATAGCGCGAGCGTTGCCCTGTATCTCCTCCAGATGAGCGGCCACTTCACCACGCAGTTCGAGAAAGAGCGTGTATTCAAGTTCAGCTATTTTTTCTTCTGCGCCCAGTATTTTTTCTTCGTATTCCTTGAGTTCCGGCGTGATGAACCGTTCCGCATTGCGCATGGTCTGCTTACGGATGTATTCTCCTTGCAGCTTATGCAGATTCGGTCTGGTAACTTCAATGTAATAACCGAATACCCTGTTATAATCGACTTTAAGAGATTGGATACCGGTTCGTTCCCGTTCCTGAAGTTGCAGTTCTGCGATCCATTTTTTGCCGCTGGAACTGATCGAGCGCAGGCCGTCCAGTTCTTCATGATAACCGGCACGAAGGATACCCCCTTCGGTCAATGGCAGCGGCGGCGCTTCGACGATTGCCCGTTCCAGCTTATCTGCCAGCGCTTTTATATTGCTGAGCTTATCCCGAAGAGATTTCAGCAGTTCAGAAGACACGCCGGCTAGGGTGACCTTCACGGAAGGGATCATATGCAAGGATTCTTTCAAGGCCAGCAGATCCCGCGCATTCGCCCGTTCAGAGCCTACACGCGCGGCTAATCGCTCTGTATCGCCCATTGACTTCAGCAGACCGGCGAACTGATCCCGCATCTCCTGGTTTTCGACGAACTCCCGTACCGCATTCTGACGCAACATGATCGCCTCGACAGATACCAGAGGCCGGGTGATCGCGCTGCGCATGAACCGGGCGCCCATCGGCGTATAGGATCGGTCCATTACAGACAGCAGCGTGCCTTCCCGCCCGCCGTCTCTCAGGGAGGTCACCAGTTCCAGGTTGCGTTGCGTGGACACATCCATCAACATCCATTCTGTGATGTTATAACGGGAAAGCGATTTCAAATGGGCCAGGCGATTTTTCTGGGTATCCTTGAGATACGTGAGCATGGCGCCGGCAGCGGCTATTCCGGCCACCATGTCTTCGCAACCGAAGCCTTTCAGGGACAATATCTCGAAATGGTCCAGCAGGGCCTGATAAGCCTGATCGTGTGCAAAGGCCCATTCATCGAGGCGGCTGAGAATGATTTTGGGGAAATGGGGTTTAAGCAGCGCCTCGGTATGCTGTGCCCATTCATAGGATACGACTGCTTCTGCCGGCTTGAGGCGATTCAGCTCGTTAAGCATATCCTCTTCGCTGAGTTCCGCCAATCGAAATTCACCGGTAGACAGATCGACAAAGGCCAGGCCGTAGTGCTCATGGCCCGGCACCAGACTGATGATATAATTATTCTCGTCCGCATCGAGCGTCTGGGCCAACATGGACGTGCCGGGCGTGACCACTTCTACGACATCGCGCTTGACCACGCCTACCGCTTTTTTCGGGTCTTCAACCTGTTCGCAAACAGCAACTTTGTATCCTGAACTGACCAGTTCAGCGATGTATTTTTCAACGGCGTGATAAGGCACGCCAGCCAGGGGGATTTTGTTCGGGCCTCCGTGGTTCCTCGCCGTCAGGGTCAGCCCCAACACTTTAGAGGCGATTTTGGCGTCCTCGTTGAATGTCTCGTAGAAATCCCCCATGCGAAAGAACAGAATGGCATCCGGATACTGATCTTTCATTCGGGCGTATTGCGCCATGGCGGGCGTTAGTTTTTTGTTGGATTTGGGCATGGGAAGGGGCGAATGACTCTATGATCAGAGAATATAAAGTGGACCTTGACAGGATAGGAAAAAAATGATAAATCGTCAAGGGGTTTCTGGGTGTATCAACGACTGGTTTTATATATATACGGTGATATTAATTGACTAATTAACTATTTACACGTAAAATATATTTGTGGAACAATAGATCAGCAAAAATTTGTATGCAAATATAGGGAGATATGAGATGGCCTATACACCGAATATTCTGGCTTTCGCCGGCAGTGCGCGAGCGGATTCGTTTAATAAGAAGCTGGTTAATATCGCCGCACAGGGCGCTCGAGATGCAGGTGCCGGAGTGACCGTTGTTGACCTTCGTGACTATCCGATGCCTCTGTACGATGGAGATCTGGAAGCCCGTGAGGGCCTGCCGGAAACGGTCGTACGTTTTAAAGAACTCATGATGGCGCATCAGGGGCTGTTAATCGCCTCACCGGAATACAACAGTTCTATTACACCGCTTTTGATAAATACGATTGACTGGGCATCCCGATCAGGCCCCGATGAGACCCAACTGGCCTGCTTTGATCATAAAGTGGCCGCCTTGATGAGTACGTCACCCGGCGCCATGGGCGGCCTTCGCGGCCTGGTGCATGTCCGATCGATTTTGGGAAATATCAAGGTTCTGGTCTTGGCGGAGCAGGTCGCCGTTCCCAAAGCCTACGAGGCGTTTGCTGATGCCGGTACGTTACATGATGAGAGACGGCAGGCATCGATTGAGCAATTAGGCATTAAGCTGACACAGACACTGATGAAGTTGAATGGGTGAAAAAAATGGTGAGTTGGCGATGGGAGCATCAAACCATCTTAAATTGAAGAAAAGCAAGGGATATGGGAATAAAGCGGAACAAGGCGGTATGATATGACATTTTAGATATCAATACCATATTATTGTATCACTCCTATCATTTCATTCAGGGAGGCATTATGCGACTCTTTAAGTTTGTGTTGGCGCTGGTACTGATGACCGGGCTGACCGGTTCTACTATGGCAGCGGATAAGTATGTGATCGACAAGGTTCACTCCTCGATTACGTTTTCGGTCAAACATATGATGATCAGTACCGTCAAAGGTGGGTTTGACGATTTTTCCGGTGAAATTATGCTGGACGAGAACGACATCACCAAGTCATCCGTTATGGTAACAATTCAGACGGCCAGTATTAATACCGGCAATGAAGGGCGTGACAAGCACCTTAAGAGCCCGGATTTCTTTGACGCGACTAGCAATGGGGAAATTACGTTCAAGAGTGCCCGCATCGAAAAGAAAGATGGTGGGTTCATTGCGTACGGTACGCTCACAATGCGTGCTATCAGCAAAGAGATCGCCTTGCCGTTTGAACTGGCCGGTCCCGTTGATCCGGGTCGTGGAAAGTTGATCGGCGTTGCCGCCACCCTGACCATCAATCGGGAAGATTATGATATCAAATGGAATCGGGTGATGGATTTCGGTGTGGCTGTCAGCAATGAGGTTAAGATAGAACTTAATCTTGAGGCAGGCCAGCCGAAAGGTTAAGGAAAACTGCAAAACAACGAACATGTGAATCGGCGAAACGATCCCGGTGCAGACATCGTTGCGTCGATTCTTTTCAAGGAGGCATCTATGTCACCACAAATTCAAGGGCTTATGAACTGGTGGAACAACGAACATACCACCACAATCCGGGTGATCGGAGCAGTACCTGAAGATCAGACCGCATTCAGACACCATGAAAAATCCATGACGGCGATTGATCTGGCCTGGCACATCGCGTCTTCCGAGGCGGGGGTCGTCAATTATATTCTGACAGGAGAGTTCGGCTTTGATTCGTTACCGAAGTCGCCGGCTACTTTTCAGGATGTAATCAAATGGAAAGAAGAGTCACACGAGAAGGTTGTGAATCAGATTGAGGAAGTAGGTGAGGCACATCTGATAGAAGCGGTGGAATTTTTCGGACAGGAGATGCCCCGTCTCGGCATTCTCAATTTTCTCCTGGCCCATGAAATACATCATCGCGGTCAGCTGAGTGTATATGTCCGAGGGGCAGGCGGTCTGGTGCCTTCGATCTATGGCGGCAGTGCGGATGAGCCTATGAAGTCGTAGTTCCTTCGAAATTTAACTGCAGAGGATGCAGAACCGTCCTTTGCGGTACTTCGGTTCCTCCGCAGTTAAACCTGAAGATTAAAAAAAACAGCCCGGTGTGTAATAAATACCGGGCTGTTTATATCTGTACAAATCTTGATCAGGCCAATCATTCCGCCATGAGCACGAGTACGTCTCGCTCGAAGGTTTCATAATCCCGATAGCCGATGTGTTTCTTGTACACCCGACCCTTTTTATCGATCACAAACGTGGTCGGGATCGCTTCGATACCGCCGAATTGTTGGGCGACCTGTGTATCACCGAGAAGAGAGGTATAGGTCATTTTCATCCGATCAACAAAAGGCTGTACCACGCTCGCCTCTTCGCCAAGCGCCACGCCGATGACTTTCAGCCCCTGATCACCGTATTTTTCATGCAGGGCCTGAAAATGCGGAATTTCCTTACGGCACGGCGGACACCAGGTAGCCCAGAAATCAACGATACGAACCTGGCCATCGTATGCAGACAGTTTTACCGTGTTGTTTTTCAGATCCGGTAAAGCAAAATCCGGGGCAACAGGTCGTGCGTCCATAGTGACACCCGAAGATAGGCTACGGGCAGAATCATCCCCGTTGGATGGGTCTATATTCTTCCAGGCGATTGTGGTGACACCGGCGGCGATCAAAATCAGTGCCATAGCCTGGGCGATATAGCCTCGTGTCTTTGTACTCATTATGGAACTCCCGATTTAAGATGGACTGATGGACCGAATTCAAATTACAAATAGTATAACCGTTTTACTGATCATAAAGTTCCTGGAGATTAACGATATAATATACAGAATGTAGAATACGGAATGCAAGATAAATAACGGATGTTCCGCAGCAAGGCGGCGTCACACGACTGACGCCGCCTTCACCCTGAACTTCTACGGCGATGCCTCCACTTCGCGTGGCTATGAGGCCGTTCAGGGCGCCTTTGTTTTTGCCGGACGTAGGGTTGGATGGCGTAGTACAGGCTGCGACGAGCAGGAGGATGAAAGGCCAGGGCAAAATGCAGAATACAGTGTACAGCGTGTGTTTAGTGTCCATCATGCTCTGGAATGTAATTGGTATATTTTAAAAAGGCGAGATTCTTGGTGAACGGATCTGATCGGTTAAAACACCGGGGCACCTCGAACATCGAGATGCCCCGGCCTCTCCTCACTCAGGAATTTACTACATCATTTCTTTCTTCAGCTTATGTTCTTTTCCATCTACGGTCACTTTCTTGGGGATCAGTACATTGCCAAACAGGGTGCCTTCCACTTTGGCCCTTTTGGCCATGATGCCATCGAAACCGCTAGAGATCGCGCCGATGGTATACAGCTTACCGTCTTTGGTCAGAATACCGACCGGATCCCCGGCTTTTGCACAGGCATTGGCGCACATTTCATGTTTTTCGCCGCGAGCGCCCATGGTGCTATAACAACGCACATCGATCAGTTCTCCCTCCAGGGTCACTTTCTCGGCGGCTATCTTCTTACCGTCGTCGCTTTGGGCCTGTGCGTCGGTGGCCGACATGAACACGATGACCATGAGTGCTAC
>Ga0315339_1001406_pt1 | contig 21508 bp, 15 predicted proteins | sample ASW17metaG_FD_204514 | JGI IMG/M metagenome (GOLD analysis project Ga0315339, IMG submission 204514) | Ammonia-oxidizing marine archaeal communities from Pacific Ocean, United States - ASW #17 | ecosystem: Environmental > Aquatic > Marine > Oceanic | place: USA: California | collected 2016-12-05
CGCAGATTGTTGAAGCGTCTACACTGCAGTAGGTGCTGTAAAGCTGAGTAAAGCCAACAGGCCGCTCATCTACCCGTGCTACAAAGATCACTGAAGTGTCTGTACTAATGCGCTCATTAATATAGTTCTTAGATAACGCAACATCACTATTTTGTTCATAGAACTGTCGATATTGATCAAATAATACAGCAACGGCATCTGCATCCTCTGATGAGGCTCTGGTCACTTCGATGCTTTGGGCTACGTGATCTTGCCCATCTTCAAGAGCAGGCATGCTATAGCACCAAGGGAAAATGCTAGCTAAAAAGCTCAGACATACTTGGCGTGCGTCATCGCGGTCATAACTCTCGCCGGCAAAAAGAATTTCTTTCCAGACCTCATCAGTAATACCAGAAATAGCACTAGCAATAGCTCGAGCACTGATGTCAGATTGTTTGCCAGCATCAGTAATAATTTGTTCGCACAGATTGTGTATTAATTTGAAGTTTTGTCGATCTAAATTGCCGCGAATACGCTGGTAATCCTCCCTGCCTCTGCTTTCAGAATCAAACGCATGCCAAACAGCCATTTTTCGGTGCTCAGTGATTTCAGGATCTAAAGATGCATCGATAATAGCTGCCAATCGTTTTGCAGGATCTGGCCCGGCGCTCTGTAAAGCATTAGCAATACCGCGATCAAATTCTTCGGAGACAAAGTTTAAGGTCTCAAGTAATAGAGATTCTTTGCTATCAAAATGAAAATTGACAGTTCCCGCTGTCAAACCAGCAATCGAACTAATCTTTGCCAGTGTTAGTTTAGAGAGGCCAAATTCGGCAATTGCAGTAATGGTGGCATCAATCAGAAGATTTCTGCGTTCCTGATGATTATCAGGCTTGGTGGTTCCCATGATAGTAGCCCTATTAATTGACTAATTGAATGCCTGTTTAAACCTCTATATGCTTGTATAGTGTGACACTGCTGAGCGATAAGCAACCCTTATTGCGATTTATGGCACCTCTAACAACAGGACGTATGATTATGGCTTACATCTTGCCCGGCCCCAAAACCTCTGCAAGACTCCACGCTGGCAAAACGCTGTTTAGGCATGGACTCAATTATGATGAAGACGCTGTGGCATCCGCCGCCAGAGGTTTTATCCCACCTGCCCAAATCATACTGGACAGGGCAGAAGGTGATTATGTATGGGATCTTGATGATAATCGATACATTGACTTTCAAAATGGTTGGGCAACTAACCCTTTAGGTAACTGCCATCCAGAAGTTCTGCAATCTGTGCAAGATGCTCATCAACGATATGGCTATCACTGGGAGCACCCTCTTAGATTCGAGTTGGCCGAGCAACTGGCAGACATTATGCCGGGCAAGCAACTACCTCGTTTCACTTTTGAGGTTTCTGGCACCGAGGCGGTCGAGTCTGCAGTTCACACCGCGCTTTGTTATAAAAAGCGACGCTATATCATTAGTTTTACATCTTCTTTTCATGGCGCCGGTATGGGTACCAAAGTTATCAGTGGCTACACTAGCGAGCACAACCTGTACATGGAACCCTGGGGCGCAGCGGTTATCAAGGCACCTTACCCTTATTCACAAAACATTCCAGCAGACATGACTCCCGAACAATATGTTAACTATTGTCTTTGGTATTTAGAATCGCACATTCCTGAATATATTGTGCCAGCGGAGAACATTGCTGCGATTTTGGTCGAGCCAGGCTTGGCTGAGGGCGGCAACTGGATACCATCCGTTGATTTCATCCAGGGTATCCGTCGTATTTGTGACGAAAATGATTGGTTGATGATTGTGGACGAAGTACTTACAGGTCTTGGACGCACAGGCAAAATGTGGGGCATTGATCATTACGATGTTATCCCTGACATGATGGTCGTGGGTAAAAATCTCTCCGGGGGTGTTGAACCCTGTGCAGGAGTAGCTGCGCGTGATGAGATTTTAGGTGATAATCCACGTGCTAGTGCGGGTAGCACCTTCGCGGGCACTCCTGCAGGCTGTGCTGCAGGTTTGAAAACACTCGAGATCTTTCAGCGTGACAATGTGGTAGAGCAAGCGGCAGAGCTGGCAGATATCGCTCAGTCGAGAATGGCAGATTGGCCAGAAAAATACGCGATTGTTAGTGATGTTCGCTGCTTAGGTTTATTGATGGGTATCTCGTTTACTCATCCCGATAAAACTCAGTTCGGTGATGACTATGATGATAGTTATGTCGCTCGAACCGTTCGTAACGAAATGCTAGTCAATGGAGTGTGGGCCATTTGTGATACCGAACCCACGGTGCGCATGTACCCTGCGCTTAACATGGATAAACAGGTTTTTATTGAGGCTCTGGATATTATAGAGGCGGCCATACAAACTGTTGCAAAGGGTGCCCCGCTAGTGGGAGATTACCCAGCTATACCCAGTGGAGTTACTGGGTTTTAATGTTCCATCTTTTTTTACATTTTGCTGTGCCTGCCGCCGTTGTTGGCCTGCTTTATAGGCATCGCTGGCAGTCGGCTTACCTACTGATGATGGCAACAATGATGGTGGACCTCGATCATCTTTTAGCTAACCCTATTTATGATGCTAGTCGCTGTAGTATTGGTTTTCACCCGCTTCATCAGCCCTGGTTTATTTCTCTTTATGTGATTCTTTGTTTCATACCAAAAACCCGTATTATCGGTGTTGGATTGATCATTCATATGATTTTAGATTCTGTCGATTGCCAAACCACTAATGGGGTATGGATAAGCTAATAGAGTGTTGATTATCATGGCGCCATCAGTGTAATTTAACCTGTACTTAAATTCTTAGAAACGGACTTTATATTATGACAAAACTGAATCTTGGAGCCGTGGTGGCTCTGGCAGCTTCTTTAATGCTTTTTTCTACCGCTAAAGCAGATGAAGGTATGTGGCAACCCTACCAATTACCCGCTATTGCTGATGAGCTTGCGGGTAAAGGACTTGAAATAGACGCTACATCAATTTCTAAATTGACTGAATTCCCAATGAATGCGGTGATTAGCTTAGGTGGTTGTTCAGCCTCATTTGTATCACCCAAGGGTTTGGTGGTTACTAATCATCATTGTGCTTATGGCTCCATATTGCACAATTCCACACCTGAGAATAATCTTTTGAAAGATGGTTTTTTAGCGTCTTCTTTTAGCGAAGAGCTGCCCGCAACGCCAGGGTCACGAGTCTATGTGACTGAAGAGGTGACGGATGTGACTGCAAAAGTGATAGCAGGCACTGAGAGTAAATTGGGAAATGCTTTCTATGAGGCCATTGATGCCCGTGAAAAATTGCTAATTGCAGGATGTGAGGGCGAGGGGGGTTATAGGTGCCAAGTCTACAGTTTTCATGGTGGGTTGGAGTACTACTTAATTAAGCAGTTAGAAATTCGAGATGTACGCTTAGTGTATAACCCAGCAGGCAGTATTGGTAAGTATGGTGGAGACATTGATAACTGGATGTGGCCTCGGCACACAGGGGATTTCTCGTTTTATCGAGCCTACGTTTCTAAACAAGGGTTACCTGCGGATTACAGTGCTGACAATGTTCCCTATGAGTCTAAAAGCTTTCTAAAAGTGTCAGCAAAAGGTGTTAGTGAAGGTGATTTTGTGATGGTGGCGGGTTACCCGGGCCGTACAAATAGATATCGTACTGCCACTGAGGTTGAGAACCAGTTTGAGTGGGCTTATCCAGAGGCAAAAATACTGCGCGAGCGTTTTATAGAGATTATTGAGCAGACTGCGCCAGAGGGTACTGATGAGCGGATTAAGTACGAGAGCATGTTGGCTGGGTTAGCTAACTATGCAAAAAATTTCACATCAATGATTGAGTTCTATGGAAAGTCCACCATGCTTGATGATCGCAAACGTCGCCAAGCGGAACTTGCAAATTGGATTGATCAAAGCGCTGAGCGTCAGGCAACCTATGGTAAGACACTAGCAACACTGGATATGCTTATTCAGGAAAGTCAGGCTCATAAGGCCAGAGACTTAATTGTTGGATACATGCGCTATACCACCATGCTACCCACCGCAACGCGCTTATATCGTCTGGCTAATGAGAAGTTGCTGGATGATATGGAGAGGGAATCCGGTTACCAAACTCGTGATATGACACGATTCAAGTCAGGCATGGAGCGGATTGATCGCCGTTATGCAGCTAGTGTTGAAAAAGCATTGTTATTTGAAATGCTAAAGCGTTACTCCGCATTGCCTATGGATGAGCGCTTTTCTGAGTTTGATAAGGTATTTAAGTTGGGTAAAACGTTTAATGGAGCCAAGTTACGGCGAACGTTGGACAGAATGTATTCAAAAACTAAGCTGAACGAATTGGATGTGAGGCTTGCTTGGATGGATAAATCTGTTGAGGAGTTTAAGGCCTCGAGAGATCCCTTTATTCAATATGCGGTGGCAATGTATGACACTAATATGGAGCAAGAGAGAGATGATAAAGAGCTAGCAGGCAAGTTAATGAAGGTTCGTCCTCTATACATGCAAGCGATTATTGCGTTTAACAGAGATCAGGGTAAACCGGTTTACGCAGATGCAAACTCTAGCTTGAGAGTGGCAGTAGGGCATGTAAAAGGGTATTCACCTCAGGATGGTTTGCGTGCTGAGCCCTTTACTCGATTAGAGGGGATTCTTGCCAAAGACTCTGGTGATGACCCGTTTGATTCTCCTAAGAAACAGTTAGAGTTGATCAAGCAAAAACAGTACGGTGATTTTTATGTCAAAGAGATTGACTCGGTCCCCGTTAATTTTCTTTCTACATTAGACAGTACGGGTGGTAATTCAGGGTCACCAACATTAAATGGCCGCGCTGAATTGGTTGGGTTACTGTTTGATGGTGTTTACGAAAGTATTATTGCGGACTGGGGTTATGACGATGATACGAACCGATCTATCCAGGTTGATAGTCGGTACATGCTTTGGGTGATGAAGTATCTGGATAAGGCTGATCGCTTGTTAGAAGAAATGGAAGTTGTAAACTAAGATGCTCAGAGGGGTTGTTGGCTAACTAGCTAATACCCCTTTACTGTTTTTTTAGAGTGGGTCGAACCATTGAACCAATAAGTTACACTACGGTCTTCGATTAACCAAAATAGTAACAAAAAGATGACTAAATTAGAGGGTGTTAGAGTAATGAAATACTTTGTTATTGGCTCTTTGTTAACCGCTTACTTATCTATCTTCCATTCTTTTTCTGTTGCTCAGACAACACATGAGTCGCCTGTAATGCAAGGGTTTCCTCCAACTAGAGAAAGCCAAGCGACTATGGAAAACTATCGTCAGCATCCCATTAGTCAATGGACCTTCAGCAATGCAGGGGCGCCTCTCAACGTAGTTATGATTCCTCGCGAGGGGAAAATCTTAGAATTAGGTGAGCCTAGACAGCCAAATCTTGGCAATTTCTTAGTGCCTGACAGCGCTGGCAAGACAATGGCTTTTGAGGACCTATTTGGCCAAAATTACGCAGATGGAGTGGTAGTCGTTCAGGGTCAAGAATTACTCTATGAGAAATATTTTAGACAATTTGACGCTCATACCCAACATATTTGGTTTTCCATGAGTAAATCATTGACCACTACAGCACTTGGGCTGTTGGTAGAGTCCGGAAAACTTGATTTGTCAGCTTCCCCCGTTAAATATATTCCAGAGCTCAAAGGAAGTGGTTTTGAGAGGGTTACTATTCAACACGTACTTGATATGGCGAGCAGTATTGATTTCAAAGAAAGCTACACCGATCTTAGTTCCGATTTTGCTGTTCATTATGCGCCTGCGTTGAATTTAGGATGGTTAAAAGGTGCAGCCGATGTGCAACCAGATGAAGCAGAAATTTATGGCGTGCATGATTTTTTAGCGAAATACATCAAGCCTGATCTAAAGAGAGATCCAGGGGAAAATTTTGATTACAACTCCAGTAACGCTGATGTTTTAGGATGGTTGATTTCTCGTGTTAGTGGGCAACCTTTTCAAGACTTCGTGCAGCAAAATATTTGGTCAAAAATTGGTGCTGAGCATGATGCTTATATCGCTGTTGATCGCGCGTTTATGCCTGCTGTGACTGGAGGTATGAATAGCACTACGCGTGATGCAGCGCGTTTTGGCATGATGATTCGTGATAATGGTCAGTTTAATGGTGAGCAGATCATCCCGGCTAAATGGGTGAATGCAACACTCAATATTAGTGACAAACTTCGCACTAACATGATGCAAAACTCTAAATATGGCGACGAGCCTTGGTCCTCTTATCATAATATGTGGTGGGTATTGGATGAGACTAAAGGCGAGTTTTGCGCTGTGGGTATTCACGGCCAGGTTATTTATATTAATCAAGAGTCCAATACCGTCATGGTGTGGTTCTCTAGTCAACCAGGTGCATCAGCGGCACGGGATCCTAACTTCAAATCGAAACTTGCGGCCGCTAGGAAGATGGCTAACCACTTAAAAGGATAAGAATGAATGAACATTAATGGTCGCTGCTGTGCCAAAGTATTTCTGCTGGCTGTTGTTGTTATTTCCAGCCAAGCCATAGCTTCTCAAGAGATAGATAACTCAACTTCAATTTCTATTCATCAGGCAGCCAATTTGATGCAGTTGCCATTAAGTTGTGCTGAAACTGAATATCCAAACAAGTTGAGTCAGACGCTTTACAGTGATGATGATTTGGCATCGCCCAAGGCATTACATCCAGCTTTTTATGGTTGTTTTGATTGGCACTCAGCGGTGCATGGTCACTGGTCAATGGTACGCTTGTTAAAAGCCTTTCCAGATATTGAGGGCAGAGATAGAGCCCTATCTATTTTGCAGCAGCACATTACTCCCGCCAATGTAGCTGCCGATCTTGCTTATTTTCAGCTCAATAGTTCATGGGAGCGACCCTACGGTTGGACTTGGTTGCTTAAGCTAATGAGCGAGTTGCACACCTGGGATGATCCGGTGGCTGCTCCGTTGGCACTGGCACTCAAACCCTTGGCCGTGCATTTGTCAGATCAGTATGTGACGCATTTACCCAAGTTGGTTTATCCCATTAGAGTAGGAGAGCACACTAATACTGCATTTGGACTTACTTTTGCTTGGGATTATGCCCTACTGTTTGATGATTCTGACTTAAAAGCAGCAATAAAACAGCGAGCACAAGATTTTTATCTTGAGGACAAAAACTGCCCAATTGAGTGGGAGCCCAGTGGTTATGATTTCTTATCGCCCTGTCTGGAAGAGTTAGATTTGATGCGTAGGGTGTTGCCTGAGAAACACTTTATGATTTGGGTAAAAGATTTTTTACCTCAGCTGTTGTCACCAGATTTTGAATTAGCGGTAGGCGAGGTATACGATCGCACAGATGGCAAACTAGTGCATCTGGATGGTCTTAATTTTAGCCGTGCTTGGGTTCTGTCGGCGCTCGCTGGACAATACCCGAAGTTCCGTCATCTTGAGGTGGTTGCTGATAAGCACTTAGCGTATTCGCTGCCTAATTTAGTTGACGATAGCTATGAGGGCGGACATTGGTTAGGGTCCTTTGCTATTAATGCGCTTTTGCCATAAGTTAGGCGAATCTTTGCGGAGTTAAAGAGCAAATCGATGAATTTTGTAACCTATGCTATACCTTTTTTTCTACTGCTGATTCTGGTCGAACTGGCCTGGGGTTGGTTGAAGGGTAACAATACCTATCGTATTAACGATAGCCTAAATAGTATGAGTCTAGGCCTGTTAAGTACGGTGACTAAGTTCGTTTTCTTAAATATTGGGCTTATCGTATTTTCAGGGATTGAGCAGAACTTTGCCTTCTGGGCCTTCAATATAGAATCTTATGCTCATTGGTTGTTGGCGATACTGTTGTATGACTTTCTCTATTACTGGTTTCACCGGATTAGCCACGAGCGCCAATTTTTTTGGGGCTCTCACGTGGTGCATCACCAGAGCGAGGATTATAATCTTAGTACGGCTCTACGTCAGACCAGTACGAGCTTTCTGACGACATGGGTATTTTTTGTTCCCTGTTTTTTCCTCGGCATGCCAATATATATGTACGTTAGTGTTGCCACTGCTCATTTGGTCTATCAGTTTTGGGTACACACTCAACATATCGGTAAACTTGGAATCTTTGAGTGGTTTATGATTACTCCTTCAAATCATCGCGTGCATCATGCACAAAACCACAGCTACATTGATAAGAACTACGGTGGTTTATTGATTATTTGGGACCGGCTATTTGGCACATTTAAAGAAGAGGAAGAAGACCTGAAGCCGATCTACGGCATCCGCTCACCCCTTGAGAGTTGGAATCCAATATGGGCCAATACTCATGTGTTCATCACTATGGTGCGTGATGCATGGGGAACAGCGAATTGGAGTGATAAGTTACGAATACTATGGTCGCGCACGGGCTGGCGGCCGGATGATATGGCAGAAAGCTACCCCGCTGCCAAGTCTGATCTTGAAGACTTTAAAAAATATGATCCAAAGTTAGGCGCAATAGCTAGTATTGCCATTATTGGTCAATATGTACTGATCTCCTTCTTCCATTTTTGGGGAGCCCAAAAGGTATCAGTGTTAAGTGTTGAGGTGCTTTGGGCAACTGTGATTGCCCAAGCTTACACGCTATTGGTAATAGGGGCGGCACTGGATGGCAAACGCTATATGCAACAATTGGAGTACACAAGGTTACTTGTCTTGGGAGCCATGCTTTTTGGTAGTTTTAATGCAGGCTTGATTGGAATTAACTGGTTGTACTATGGTAGTGCATTACTCTTAGTGAGTGCTGGAGTGATGCGTCTATGTGTTAACACAGGGTTGGATGATGTGGCTGAAACTAGCTCTGATCCTGCCTAAAGATACCGTTTAATTATTGTGGATGAGTTCGTGAAAAAAAGTAACAAAGGTATACCTCATTCTATTGTGTCGCCCATGGCTGCGGCGATAGTAGGTGTTGAAGTAAAAATAGGGCAGATGGTTGAGCAAGGCGAAATTATTGCGACCATAGAATCCATGAAAATGCAGACGGCCATTGAGTCGCCTGTTTCAGGTAATGTTGTCGATGTGAATGTTATTGTGGGAGAGACAATTCAGAGTGACCATGAGATCTGTCGGATAGAAGAGTCTATTGGTTCCAGCCCCGCTATAAAAAAGATTCAATCTAAGGCAGTTGACACTCGCAATCCATTGGATACGCTGAATCAAGAATTACAGAGTAGCCTAGATAGTGGCCGTACAAAAGCAGTCTCTAAGCGCCATGCCAAAGGTTACCGTACCGCTCGTGAGAATCTCCACCAACTGTGTGATGATGGTTCTTTTGTTGAGTATGGGCAGTTAGCTGTTGCCGCTCAGCGCGATCGAATGACTGCCGAGAAGCTTAAATCTGATACCGCAGCAGATGGCGTTATTACTGGTCTAGCAACCATTAATCGAGATCAATTTGGGGAGCATGCAACTCAAGTTGCTGTTGTGATTAATGACTACACGGTGCTTGCTGGAACCCAAGGGTATTTTCATCATCGTAAAATTGATCGTATTTTAGATCAGGCAAAACGCTCATTTCTTCCTGTGGTTATGTACACCGAAGGTGGTGGCGGTCGTCCTGGAGACACAGATGTAAAGATACAAATCGCCGGGCTAGATGTACCCACCTTTGCGACCTGGGCTAGCCTGAGCGGCCAAGTGCCCATGATTGCAGTAAACAACGGCTACTGTTTTGCGGGTAATGCGGCCTTATTTGGTTGTGGAGATATCCGAATTGCCACCAAAAGTTCATGGATCGGTATGGCTGGGCCAGCAATGATTGAGGGGGGTGGCTTGGGTAGCTTTTCACCAACTGATATCGGGCCTATTAAGATTCAGGCAGAAAATGGTGTGGTTGATTTAGTGGCAGATGATGAGAGCCATGCGACAGAGTTAGCCAAGCAGTGTTTAAGTTATTTTCAGGGAGATAACGAAGATTGGCAGTCCCCAGACCAACTCGTGCTGCGCGATATGATGCCCGCTGATAGGCGTTATGTTTATGATGTGCGCTCAATTATTAATTCCTTGGTAGACACTGAAAGTTTTATAGAGCTAACCAAAGACTATGGTTGCGCTGTGATTACTGGTTTTGCCAGAATCGAGGGTAGAGCGATTGGTTTGATCGCTAATGACTGTCGCATGCTTGGTGGTGCAGTAGATGCAGAGGCCGCCGAAAAAACTGCACGCTTTATCACTCTCTGTGATAATTTTGAGATACCCATTTTGTCCCTTTGTGATAGCCCTGGTTTCATGGTGGGCCCCGCTAGTGAAGAGCAGGCCGCGGTGCGTCGAATGGCGCAGTTATTTGTTGCTGGCGCCAAACTAAGTACGCCGCTGGTTACTATATTTTTGCGCAAAGGTTATGGCCTTGGTGCCATGGCTATGGCGGGCGGTAGTTTTCATAAGCCTATTTACAGTGCATCCTGGCCGAGCGGTGAGTTTGGCGGAATGGGGCTTGAAGGAGCGGTGCGATTAGGCTTTAAGAAAGAGCTTGAGGCTGTAGCCGATAAAGAAGAGAGAGAGACTTTATTTGCCCAATTACTTGAACAAATGTACGAACAAGGTAAAGCCACTGAGGCCGCCTCGCATCTGGAAATTGATGCTGTGATTGACCCCGCTGACACTCGCGGGGTCATTGTTAGAGCTTTTGATAGCCGGCTTAATTAGTTTCAATCCAAATAACATAGAGGTAGAGCAATGAGTGAAACCGATGCGCCAAATACGGGGTTAAAAAACCCTTTTGACAGTTGGAAGTCTATTGCGATTAGCCTCTATATGACCTTGGTTGGTTATGGTGTTTTGGTGGGTATTCCGGTGATCAGTACCGCCTGGGTCACTCTACTGGGTTTTTCCGAGGTGGAGGTGGGGCGAGTTGCAGGTGCTGATCTGGGTGGTTTGTCAGTTGGTGCGGTAGTCACAGCAATATTTATCGCCAAGGTCAATAGGCGGATGTTAGTGCTGGTGGGCCTGTCATTGGCAGTGATCGCCAATGCTTTGTGTATCAGTATTGTAGATTATGATCAGGTCCTTTGGTTGCGGTTTTTATCCGGTTTAGGAAGTGGTATTTATACAGCCGTTGCAGTGTCCTGTTTAGGTGCAAGTTCCAAGCCGGCTCGGGCATACAATGCTATGTTGTTTGCATTTGCTTTTTCTCAAGCATTGGAAATGCACTTCTTACCTTTGCTGTCTATGTCTGGCATTTATACGGTATTTATAGTTTGTTTTTTAATTACTCTGGCGTTTATAGGCTGGATCCCCGCGCGTGCTCTCGAAGAATCATCTGAGGCGCCAATGGTATTGGATAGCAAATTAGTTAACCAAAATATACCGGCTTACGTTCCTTGGTTATGCTTGGTTGCTATGGTGATAACTTATATTAATATTGGCGCCTACTGGACCTATATAGAATTGGCCGCCACTGCAGACCAAGCTGATTCTGAATGGGTGGGACAAGTATTAACCTGGTCTTCATTTTGTAGTTTAGTGGGCTGTCTATTTGCCACTATACTGAGTAGTCGTTACGGGTTGCTTAGGCCTTTACTTGTTACCCTGATAACTATGTCGGTAATTGTTGGCATGCTTGCTAATGGCATTACAGATAAAAACATTCTGATTAGTGTCTTCTCGTTTAATTGTTTGTGGATCTTCATTGATGTTTATCAAATGTCGACCATTGCCAATGTTGATAAAACTGGTAGATTCGCCTCTTTGATGCCCGGCGCACAGGGCCTTGGTCAGATTATTGGGCCTAATATGGCCGCATCGATTCTAGGTTTAAACCTAGGTTACTCAGGCGTTTTTGTTATGTGTTCGGCCGCGGCTCTTGTGGCCATGAGTCTATATTTATTTATGTACTTCCGCTTTAGACGCACGATTCCTGAATTTGCCTATGCAACCTAGGTTTCTTGTCTGATAGCGAGTTTGCCCCCTTCCATCTGACTTTTCGCGGATTATTGGTCGTTCTGTTGAGTGATGGTGTCGCATCAGTGACAGCGTCGCAAATGAAACTTCACGCATACTGGCGTCCTTTGTTCCACAGTAGCTCGGTTTTATTCGTGCTGTGTGTACTAATTAATCATAAATTACTTGCGATGAACCACTCGTGGGGAGTTTGGAAGGAGAGTTTTGGTGTCAATCAGCGTTTTCGACCTATTTAAGATTGGTATAGGCCCATCTAGCTCGCACACCGTGGGGCCCATGTGTGCGGCCCATGGCTTTATTAAAGGACTTCGCGAGAGCGCAGAACTTGGCTCAGTTGTTCGAGTGAAAGCCGAAATGTATGGCTCGCTGGGAGCAACGGGTAAGGGTCATGGTACCCCTGGTGCAGTCATGATGGGTCTGGAAGGAGAGCTTCCTGAAACGATCGATGTCAGGTCGATCGATAGGCGGGTGGAGGATATTCTCTCTAATGGAAAGATCATGTTGGCTGGAGAGTACTCTATTAAATACAGCCAAAAGAACGACCTTGTATTGCATCGAAAAAAGTCACTCCCCTATCACCCCAATGGAATGAAGTTTTCGGCCTTTGATGCGGACAAAAATCTTATACAAGAAAGGGTTTACTACTCTGTTGGCGGTGGCTTTGTGGTTGATGAGGCTGCAGCATCCGCAGATTGTATTGTTGAGGACAACACATCTATCCCATACCCCTTTGATTCTGCCCATGATTTATTAGCATTGTGCGATAAAACAGGGTTGACCATTTCTCAGCTGATGTGGGAGAACGAGTTAGCGTGGCGAAGTGAGGAAGAGATTACCCTGAACCTCTTTAAAATTTGGTCAGCGATGCAAGAGTGCGTTGATAATGGCGTCAGTACCAGGGGAATATTGCCAGGCGGTCTAAAAGTAAAGCGACGAGCCAGTGAACTTAAGATCAAATTACTCAGCAGACCCGAGGCCGCTCTATCTGATCCGTTAACAGTATTGGATTGGGTGACTCTTTATGCACTTGCTGTGAATGAAGAAAATGCGGCAGGAGGGCGAGTAGTCACCGCCCCTACTAATGGCGCGGCGGGTATTATCCCCGCCGTACTGCACTACTATATGCGTTTTGTTCCCGGAGCAAGTGACACAGGTGTAACTCAGTTCTTACTCACCGCAGCAGCAATCGGTATTTTGTATAAGAAAAATGCCTCAATCAGCGGGGCAGAGGTGGGTTGCCAAGGAGAGGTAGGCAGCGCTTGTTCCATGGCTGCAGGCGCCCTGACTGCGGTGATGGGTGGAACACCTCAACAGGTGGAGAATGCCGCTGAAATTGGTATGGAGCACAACCTTGGACTGACCTGTGATCCAGTGGGTGGTTTGGTTCAGGTGCCATGTATCGAGCGCAATGCGATGGCCTCTGTAAAAGCAATTCATGCTGCAAGGATGTCCTTGAGTGGCGATGGGTCCCACTTTGTATCTTTGGACAAGGTGATTCTCACCATGAGAAAAACCGGCGAAGATATGCACAATCGCTACAAGGAAACCGCTCGAGGCGGCCTAGCTATTCATGTATTAGAGGTGCCAGTTAATATTACTGAGTGTTAGTCAAAGCCAATACCCTCTACATGTAATTATTCGCATCCGACTATTTTTATCCAGTTGAGTATATTAGCTTGCATAAACAGACCTAATTAGAGCATACTTGCATAAATAGACCTAATTAGAGCATAGTTGCATAAATAGACCTAATTGGAGCATATTTAATCATCATAAATGTTAGATGCGCGCGAGGGAAAAATAATGAGCAATATTAAAACTAAAATAGCAGTAAAAGCAGTGATCATGGCGACCAGTATATTTTCTATGTCGACTTTGCTATCACAAACGCTCGAAGAAATTGTTGTCACAGCCCAAATTCGGGAGCAGAGCCTTCAGGATGTTCCAATATCAGTCTCAGCAGTAAGTGGAGAGTCAATTGAAGATAGAAGTGTAGATAACTTATCCTCTCTTGCGACTTCAGTACCAAATTTTTATGTTGCTGAGACTCAGATAGATACCTCGATTAGTATTAGAGGCGTTCGATCAGGAGCCAATAAAGGTTTTGAACAGTCTGTTCCATTAAGTGTTGACGGTGTTTCTTATGGGCGAAGTCAGCTAGCGCGAGTTCCTTTGGTGGACTTGGCTCGTGTCGAGGTTCTTAGAGGACCGCAACCAACTCTATTTGGGAAGAATGCCATAGGGGGAGTCGTCAGCATCACCACGGCTAAACCGACTGAAGAATTTGAAGGCAAAATTTCAGCTTCTTATGAGTCTGAGCATGATGAATCGAGATCTTTGCTGGTTTTATCTGGCCCACTATCAGAATCTGTTTTAGGGCGTTTAACTGTCTCTCATAGAGAAATGGATGGATGGATTCGTAATGAATACTTAGACAGAATTGAGCCTTCAAGAGATGAGACCTATGTTAGGGGTCAGCTAGAGTGGGCTGTTGGGGCTATGGATTTTAATCTTAAAGTCGAACAAGCTGATTTCGATTCTCATGGCTACGCCATGGAGGCAATTGCCCCTCAAGATGGTTATGGACTTGTTTTCGCTGGCCCTATCGCGGTTGAGACAGACGAAGACTGGGTAAGAGCCAGTGGTGATGTTAGAAGTGAAAATTCTTTGGACAATTTTGTTTTAACTGGAAATTACCCCACAGCCAATGGTGGCTCAATTACTTCAATTTCAGGGTTCGTTGAATATGATACCTATGAAGTACTTGATGTTGATTATGTCGGATTGCAGATTTTAGATGGTACAAGCCAGTCAGAAAAATACTCGCAGTGGTCTCAAGAGGTGCGTTATACCTCAGCAGGCGGCGAAGATGTCGACTACATCGTAGGGGCATACTTCCAATCTTCCGATGTTGATGTCACAGATTATGTTCCATTAGGATCTTTTCTTGCGTTAGCAGGGCCTCCGGTATCCATGCTAGTTGGGACTAACTGGGATAGAATTTATGAACAATCCTCAGACATGGCTTCGGTTTTCGGGCAAGCTGACATTGATCTAGAAGGAGATTGGCGGCTGACAGTTGGCGCTCGTTACACTCAAGAGGATAAAGACGGTAGTCGAGATCTCACATTATCAGCGCCTCCAGGATCTGCCTTAGATGGTTCCCCTATGCTAAATGTACTTTGGGCAGCTGTTTTGAACGTGGGTCCTCATAGCATTAGTAGTGATAGGAGTGAGTCATCTTTTGATCCAATGGTGCGGTTGAGCTATGACCTAAGTGATGAATCGCAGACCTATATTTCTTATACAGAGGGATCAAAGGCGGGTGGTTTTGATATCAGAGGTAATTCAATTCCAGGGACCCCCCTTGTTTCAAGTTATGGTGGATGGGAGTTTGAAAAAGAAGAAGCCAGAAATATTGAATGGGGCTACAAAATGAAATCTGACAGGGCCCAGCTAGATGTTACTCTTTTCTCAACAAAGTATGATGACCTCCAAACTAGCGTGTTCGATGGAGTCTTAGGATTTAAAGTTGGTAATGCCTCTGCAGCTGAACTTGATGGAATTGAGATACAGGGTCGTTATCTGATTGCCGACGGCCTTGAGTTTTATGCGTCAGTTGCAAGTCTAGATTATAAATTCACGGATTGGAAAAATAGCCAGTGCGCCTATGGCGAGGCTCCTACCAATGGTATCTACTGCGACCGGTCAGGTGCTACGGTAATTATGGCTCCTGAAACTACGGGCAATATTGGAATTGATTATGAGAGCGTTTTAGCAAATGGCTGGATTTTTGACGCCAATGTAAATGTTGATCACTCATCTGAATACTTCATTACTACTAACCTAGATAAGAATATTAGAGAGGATGGCTATTCAAAACTAGGGTTAGTACTTGGCCTAGAAAGCTCAGATGGGAAATGGAGAGTCTCCATCATAGGGGATAATCTGACTGATGAGCGTATTAAGACAGTTGGTGGAACTATTCCTCTAGCGAGAACGTTTGTTCAGCTAGCCTCTCAAGGAGCACTGGATGGTATCGCCTATGATGCTATTTATGCTCGACCCAGAAATGTTACCGTGAAGTTGGATTACACGTTTTAATCTGAATGAAAAAAGGCTCTGACCAACAATCAGAGCCTTTTTTTCATATTCTTTGATATTGGTTCATTCTGTCCCAAACCTAGCTTATTAATTGCACAATGGCGGTGCATTGGCAGGCCATAACAATATTTTTTTGCCACAAAAAATGACATTTTAGACTCCAAAATATCTAAATAGATAGCAAATTCCCTGAATAACTGAGTTGGCATTCTTTTTGCAATTCCCCAATTGCTTGAACTTCCATCCTCCAACTTTATTATTTAGAGAAAAATTATGGCTTATATAGAACCGAGTGAATTTGTAACTAAAATGGTTGACTCTGGAGAGTCAAAACTCTTCATGTCAACAAAAGATACCTTAGTCCGTGCCTTTATGGCCGGAGCGATCCTTGGACTAGCGGCATTCTTTGCTATTTCAGTGATTACCTTTACAGGCAATCTCTTGATTGGCTCCTTATTGTTCCCCGTTGGATTCATCATGCTGTACCTGATGAAATTTGATTTGTTGACCGGTGTTTTTACGCTAGTACCGCTGTCTATTCTGGATAAACGACCTGGAGCTACGGTTCCTAATATGCTCCGCAATTGGGGGTTAGTTTTTGTTGGCAACTTTGCCGGCGCACTGACAGTCGCTTTCTTTGCTTCATTTATTTTGACCTACGGTTACAACACCGACGGAGGGGCTTTAGCTGCAAAAGTAGGCAGCATAGGTGAATCTCGAACCCTTGGATATCAAGAACACGGAACCTCTGGTTGGTTCACTATCTTTATCCGCGGCATGCTGTGCAACTGGATGGTATCAATGGGCGTTGTTGGCGCAATGATTTCAACATCTGCAGGGAGCAAAATGGCAGCAATGTGGATGCCGGTCATGCTGTTCTTCTTCATGGGCTTTGAACACTCTATTGTAAATATGTTCCTTTTCCCATTCTCTATGATCATGGGTGGTGAGTTCACTATCTCTGATTATCTAATATGGAATGAAATCCCTACCGTTTTAGGTAATCTGGTGGGTGGCTTCTTGTTAGTTGGACTACCGCTTTACTGGACACACGTTAGAACGAGCGCAGAACGCAAGCTAGTTTAATTAAACTTTATATCACCGCCTTTATTGCTAGTTATCAAAAAGATAAAGGCGGCTTTAGTCTCTTTATTAACCAATAACACAAGGCAATAAACTATGAACAAAGAAGTAATGTCTGATTTAATTGTTGCAGCCAAAATGGAAAAATCTCTGACATGGGAAAAGATAGCGACAGATCTTTCAATGTCTCCAGTATGGTTAACATCAGCCTGTTTAGGAATGAATAGCGCGCCGGAAGAAAAAGCGATTGCTATCACAAACTATTTAGGCCTAGGGGAAGAGGTTACAGCTGCGCTGATGGAATTCCCTACAAAAATATGGGACCAGACTGTACCCACTGACCCTTTAGTATATCGTCTCTATGAGGTGGTTGGCGTTTACGGGGATACTCTCAAAGAAGTCATTCAAGAAAAATTTGGTGACGGTATTATGAGTGCAATTGACTTCTCGATGGAAGTGGACAAAATTGAGAGTCCTAAAGGCGATCGCGTAGTGCTGACACTAAACGGAAAGTTTTTACCTTACGCATCCTGGTGAGGTTATAGACAGGCCAAGTATTTAGCTACTTACAGTTAATAGACAGCACTATGATGAAAACATTATCAGTCACTTTAGGGCAATACAGTGATGCCGGCGTCAAGGCTATTAATCAGGATTTCTACGGGGCTTGTATACCCAAAGAACCCTTGTTGAATAGCAAGGGCATCGCTGTAGCTATTGCAGACGGCATTAGCAGTAGTGACGTCAGTCAAATTGCCAGTCAGGTGTCAGTGTCAAGTTTTCTGGATGATTATTACTGTACTTCAGATGCTTGGTCTGTCAAAAACTCAGTCCATAAAGTACTGAGTGCGACTAACTCTTGGTTATTTTCCCAGACTCGTAGCGGGCCTCATCGTTTCAATAAAGAAAAAGGCTATATCTGTACCTTTAGCGGCCTTGTTATCAAGTCACACACTGCTCATATCTTCCATTGTGGTGACACGCGTATTTATCATTTTTCTGCTAGTGGGTTCGAATGTCTAACTCAGGATCATCGTCGTATCCTATCCGATGATACAAGCTATTTAACCAGAGCACTTGGTATCCATAATGCGGTGGATATTGATTACGTAAACAGAGCAGTTGAAGAAGGTGACTATTTTCTTCTATGTAGCGACGGTATCCACGAGTTTGTCTCTGACCAACGTCTGTCGCAACATTTACAGGGCCTTGATGGTAATTCAGACAACGATACGTTAGATGCCTTAGCAGAGAATATAGCCCACGAAGCCCTACATGCAGGGAGTTTAGACAATATTAGCTTGCAGATTGTGAGCATCGCACAATTGCCAGAGATGTCAGTGAGTGAGATTAGTCAAGCCATCAACCAATTGGCACTTCCTCCAAAGATAGAACCGAGAATGGATTTTGATGGCTATAAAATTATCAGATCGATTTATATTAGTAGCCGAAGTCATGTCTATTTGGCCAAAGATGAAATGTCAGGTGAGCATGTAGCTCTTAAATTCCCATCCGCAGAGCTAAAAAATGATACCGATTATTTAGAGAGCCTTTTACGGGAGGATTGGATCGCCAAGCGAATTGATAACCCGAATGTTTTGAAGGCTAAGCCACCAGTGCGAAAGCAAAACTTTCTCTATACCGTGTCAGAGTATATTGAAGGGCAAAACTTAATGCAGTGGATGATTGATAATCCAAAGCCTTCCCTGGAACAGGTTCGTCATATTGTTGATCAGATAGCAAAAGGACTTCAGGCTTTCCATCGACGAGAAATGATTCATCAAGACCTGAGACCTCAAAATATAATGATCGATGCTGTGGGTACGGTAAAGATTATTGATTTTGGCAGCACCAAAGTCGCAGGTATCTCAGATATTCACCCCAACAACGAAGGTATCGTTGGCACCTTGCAGTACTCTTCTCCAGAATACTTTGTGAACGATGCTATTACCCAGCGTGTGGATATATTTTCACTGGGGGTTATCGCCTATCAGATGCTGTCAGGACAGTTTCCGTATGGTCTTAAAGTCTCTAAGGCAAGATCTAGGCTAGAGCAGAAGAAATTAAGTTACATTCCTATTTCAGAATATGGCGTCGATTTGCCCTACTGGGTTGAAGAAACCCTACGAAAAGCCGTAAGCGTAAACCCCCTAAAGCGCTATCATGAAGTATCTGAATTTATTTTTGATCTAAGAACACCTAATAAAAGTTTCAAGCCCCAAGATCGCCAACCTTTAATCGAGAGAAACCCCCTAGCTTTTTGGAGAGGGCTCTCTCTGATGTTGTTTTTGGTGATTATTTTGCAGGCTGTTTTGGCTCAATAGGTTCCATTAACTCGGTCACTAAAGACATGAAGCTATTTCGCTTCTTTAACGGTTTAGAGTGAAACTTGGAGTCCTTTGGTAGATCAAAAGATTCAATGACGAACTAAAAAATCCCTACTATACTGAATTGACATACGGATTCTTAATATACGGGGTAATATAAAATGAAATTTTTAGCACTGTTAGTTTCTATAGTATTTTCAAGCTTCGCATGGGCCGAAGATTATCAAGATAGTGGACCTTATTATGCTTTTTACCACATCCAAGCGAGTAATCCAGCTGCGGTAGTCACTGCGATGGATAGATTTTGGGCTTCAGATTGTGGGAAGCAGTACCCGGCTGATGTTGCGTTAGCCCAAGAAATGTTTAATGGTGCGTATCCCTCAACCCACTTCATTATCAATACATTCCAAAATTCTAATGATCAGTCCAAAGCAGCAGAAATAATGCGTAGCTGCCCAGATGCTATAACTTTCTTGCAGGAGTTAGCGGCTTCAGGCACCACACCAGTTATGCAGTACATGGGCGCAGCACCTATTGATGAGAATGACTGGACTCAAGATACGGTCTTTTCAAAATTTGACATCATCGTCGAACCTCAAGACCAAGCAGCTTATGCTGGAGCTTATATGAAAATGATGAAAGCAGCATCCAAGGATATAGACCTTCGTTCTTACGGTTTGGGCGCTATCTATTTTGGTCGTGACAAGTTCTCACACTGGGTTTGGACAGGAGCTCGCTCAATACCCGAACTCTCATCTATAAGCGAACAGCTTTTAACTCATCCTGCATTTGCAAGATTCAATGCTGCTGTGGGTAGTAAGCGAACAATTGTAAATACAACTCAAGTGCAGATCCTGAAAGGCTATGAAAGGCAGTAGTCCCAACATAGTGACAGCTAGGCCTCAGCGTGAAGTCTAGCTGTCTTAAATAGATTGGTGCCCAGGAGATTCTATTGTTCCTCAACTAGGCACTAGTAACACCCTTAGTCCTTGTGTTTACTGATGTTGACACCCCTGTAGTTCATTGTCAAAGGCACATTCGCGTCTACCATTTTGTCTACCTCAGACCCACACAAGGCGCCCCATGAGTATTCCATTTGGATAACCTTTAGGGGGGCGGGGTGAGTGTTTTGTTACTTGTGATTGTTACAGTATCCGTGGGGATACATTAGGGGGTGGTTTGTAAAATCAGTTTAAGCGTCTATAGTTACTATGTAAAAATGTATCTATCTTCAACCAAATTTGACGAGAGGGATTACCATGAATATGAAGGAAGCAGTTACAAGTGTAGTGTTTAAAAAATATGCCACTATAGAAGGTAGAGCATCTAGGTCAGAGTTTTGGTGGTTTGCTCTATTCTATAATTTGGGCAAATTGTTAACTAGCGCATTAGATGCGGGGCTTGGGTGGCAGTTCGGTGAACCTGATCCGTTTGGTCAACAACCGGGAGTCCTAAGCTTACTTTTTCTTTTAGCTACCATAGTTCCTTTAATCTGTGTAACAGCAAGGCGTTTACATGATGTCAATAGAAGCGGTTGGTGGATGCTTATTTCGTTCACTATAATCGGGCTTATTCCTTACTTTTACTGGATGGTCAAAAAACCAGAGGATAATGAAGAGGGACGTGAAAATAAGTGGGGTACTAACCCGTTACTTGATGAAGATTAAGTATTAATAGCAGATATAGGGTGAGGAGTGAGAGCCTCTCTAGGTACTTATAAGCCCTTTTTTATACATCATTACACTGCCTCCCAAAAGCACCCTATAGAAGCCTTTTAAAGCCTTCTAAATAACCCTGTAAGCCTCTTTATAGCTGTGTTTAAGGGTTTTAATGGAGGTTACACAAGACCCTTCAGAATGGCCTGTATTGCGTCCTAAGCGAGGCTTATGGTTGCCCTTTTAAAGGCGTTATTTTATGACTTTTATAGGGTCTAAATTAGGTCTTGATCTAGCCCTGATTTGACGACATGGGGTATTCAGCTATGCTTAGGTAATCAATACAGGGAGTTACCGATGAAATACATTATGACATTTATGCTTATTTTTCCTCACGCTGCTTATGCGGATGTGTT
>Ga0315339_1001407_pt1 | contig 21479 bp, 20 predicted proteins | sample ASW17metaG_FD_204514 | JGI IMG/M metagenome (GOLD analysis project Ga0315339, IMG submission 204514) | Ammonia-oxidizing marine archaeal communities from Pacific Ocean, United States - ASW #17 | ecosystem: Environmental > Aquatic > Marine > Oceanic | place: USA: California | collected 2016-12-05
GTTGAACCTTGTCAATATAGCCCATTCTAAATGCTATTTCTTCAATACAGGATATTTTCATTCCCTGACGTTTTTCCAATGTTTGAACAAATTGAGATGCCTCTAACAAAGAGTCATGGGTTCCTGTATCGAGCCAGGCATATCCACGCCCCATTTGTTCTACTTTTAAGCGACCCTGGGCAAGATAGGTTTTATTTACATCGGTAATTTCTAATTCACCACGGGGGGACGGCTTTTGGTCTTTGGCAACTATCACCACATCCTTTGGGTAGAAGTACAAACCCGATACCGCATAATTACTTTTAGCCACTTTGGGTTTTTCTTCAATAGAAACAGCATTTCCATTTGAATCAAATTCCACCACACCATATCGTTCCGGGTCATTCACATAATATCCAAAAACCACTGCATTCTGTGTTGACTCTACTGTTTGAACGCTTCCCTGGAGGCGCGTTGGAAGCTGCCCGCCGTAAAAAATATTATCTCCAAGAATGAGGCAGACATCATCATCACCGATAAATTCGTCTCCCAAAATAAATGCTTGCGCCAATCCATCCGGTGATGGCTGTACTTTATACGAAATGGACATTCCCAGTTGGGATCCATCGCCCAGTAGATATTCATATTTCGGTGTATCTTCCGGTGTAGAAATAACCAGAATCTCCTTTATGCCCGCCAGCATTAAAGTGGATAGTGGATAATAAACCATGGGTTTATCGTAGATGGGCATGAGCTGTTTGCTCGCCACTTTTGTAACAGGATATAGCCGTGTCCCGCTGCCGCCAGCCAATATAATTCCTTTCATATTGTCCTCAATTCATTATGGATAATTGTATAATTCTGAGTCATTTAAGTTTGAAGTTAAGCAGATGTTCCGTTTTTCTCAGAATTAAAGTTTTTCTATTTTTATAGTGGATGCGCACTTCCGGAATGATTTAATCGAAACATTTTGGGTAAGCTCCCTAACTTTTCGATAGTAATAGAAATCACACCAAACGACTCTTCAACCTTTCCCCTGAGGATAAACAGGTTTTCCCACAACAGTAGATCGCCATATTTCTGGAACGCTTCCGGAAAAAGGACACATTCATAAATATCTGTTTCATCTTCCAATATCAAAAATTCCATGGCTTCTTGATTTTTTACTGTGGCCGTTTCCTTCCGCGTAATATACACACCCGCTAAGTGAATGGTCCGACCAATATATTTGTGTAAATCTTTCGCCTTGCGCACGCGACTGTTAATTATTGGGAAATAAGGTTTTAAGGGATGTTCCGAAATAGGAAACCCAAATGATTCAATTTCCAAATGGCGTTGATCTTTTTTACTTAGCCTGTCATTCTGGGTTAGTTTGCTCTGGGCGGATTCAAATCGAAACACACTACTGTTCTGCGTGGTATTGTTTTCTCCCAAACAAAACCAAGCTGCGCGATAAGCAATTTCCTGATGAGATAATTCCGGCGCCAATGCAGCAAAACACCCTGCATTTGTCAGGGCCATAACATCCGATAGATTGGGATCAACGCGCATGAAAAAATCATCAAGGGATGAAAAACAACCGGCTTTTCGTTCATCTAATATTTCTTTGGTTGTTTTTTTCTGCAGGTTGCGAATGCTCATAAATCCCATACGAATTTTATTTTTTTTCCCTCGATATTCTATCCAACTTCGGTTCACATCCGGTGGTAGAATTTGAACCCCAAACCGGCGCGCTTCACTGAGGTAAGCGAAGGGTGAATAGAATCCACCCTGATTGGAAATCACTGCCGCCAAAAACTCTGCTGGGAAATGGGATTTGAGATATGCGCAGGTAAAAGAAAGCATGGCAAAAGATGCGGAATGGGGTTTGCAAAATGAGTAACCCACAAAAGAACGAATCATACTCCACACTTCAGTAATGAGTCCCTCTTCATAACCACGTTTTTTTGCACCTAAAAAAAACTTATTTTTCCAATTTTTAATCAAATGCTGCATCGAATCCCGACTCATGGTTTTTCGCAAAGTTTCTGCTTCGGCATACCCCATTCCCGCCATGACTTGCGCCACCATGGATACTTGTTCTTCATATACCATAATACCATAACTCTCTTTTAAAAAATCTAAATCCGGATGTTTGATTTTCCATGGTTTTCCGTGGATTCGCTCCAGCATTATATTGGTGAAACGGTTTGCCGCCGGGCGGATAATGGATGAATAAATCACCACATGTTCAAAATCCACTACACCAGCTTTGGCTAAGAGCTGACGCGTGGCAGGGCTTTCGATATAGAATACACCCATGGTCTTTCCGCCCTTCATCAGTTCAGCTGTTTTCTCATCTCCAATCGGTTGGATTTTATGATAATCTAAATGTCGGTTTTTTGTTGCCGCTTCACCATAATTCAAATTGATTTGTTTAATCGTATCTCGCACCACCGCCAAGCTGCGATTGCCCAGAATATCAATTTTCAGAAGTCCCGAATCCTCCACCTGATCTTTTTCCCATTCAACAATCTGTACACCTTTAGGCGCTGTGAGCACCGGTACATATTTTCGAATTTCATCAGGAACAATCACCACGCCGCCGGGATGCACAGATGGATGTCGAAAAGCACCCACTACTTTTTCACTTTCCCGCAGGATCATTTCTAACGTTTCGTCCAGTTCTATATTTTCAAACCGAGCGTCGGTTTTTACCCAGTTCAGTAAATCCCTCCGTGACCCAACCCAGTCAATCCGTTTGGTAATTGTATTAATTTCTTCATTGGACAACCCATACACTTTTGCCACTTCACGAATCGCAGATCGTGTCTTCATAAATACCTGACTACATACCATCCCCGTTCGTTCGTTGCCATATTTTTTAAAAACGTAATCCAAGATATTGTCCCGCTCGTCCCAGGGGAAATCCACATCAATATCCGGCATATTACTCCGCTCGGGATGAATAAAACGTTCGAACTGCAGGTTGTATTGAATGGGGTCCACCTGAGTGATCATTAAACAATAACTCACAATGGATGCGGCGGCGGAACCACGTCCGATGGTGGCGCGCGTTTGCTTCACAATATCTTCTACCACCAAAAAGTAGGGGGCAAACCCCTTGGCTGTAATCAGGGCCAATTCATAATCAATGCGACTCTGTATTTTAGTTGTAACTTTTTCGTAACGCTTCTGTGCACCTGCTTCCACTTTTTCTTTCAATATTCGGTTGGACCGACGTGTATCTTTTAAGGATAAATACGGAAAAATTGTATTTACAAATGACCAGTCCCGCTTGCAACGTTCCGCCAAATAGGTGCTGTTATTGATGGCTTCCAGACTGTTGGGAAATCGCCGCACCATATCTTTCTCTGAACAAAACCAGTGTTTTTCAGGCTTGCAGGCATCTTCCAGAAGTTGGGACAGGGTTGTGTTTAAATCGATGGCACGTAATATGCGGTGAGCAGACGCATCTTCTTTTTGGATAAAATACACATCCCCCGTGACCACCATTTCCAATTTGAACTTTTGAGATAATTTTTGTGCAAAATGTTCCGTTACACCGGGGCGTAATTCCACAAATAAATGACTGTTGGGAATGATTTTACTCAGAGAAAATAGAGTCGCCTTATCATGGGATAATACAAACAGACCACCCGAACGGTTGGCTAAAATATCAGCAATAGATTGAGATGGGTTATCGTGAACAGCCGAAGTGGCGCGGCAAATGTTTTCATATCCACATTGATTTTCTGCCAGTAAAATAGCTTCGCCCTGATTGGTAATCAGGTTGACGCCGGCAATGGGTTCTATCTCAGCGGCACGGGCGTACTGGACAAAACGAATGAATCCCCACAAGCCATTCGTTTCTGTCAATGCCAGGTGGTTCATCCCTTGGTTGCGTGCCGCAGTGAGTAGCGCCGGTTGGGAAGCGGTTCCGGACATTCGGGAATAGTGGGAATGGACATTCAAATGCGTAAACATGGTTCATTGAGGACTTTCCATATTGTACTTCTTTCTAAGAATATCCATGGCAGATGAAATGCGATCTTGTTCTGTATCTTTTTCAAACAATTCCATTTGTTTGGCCACCTGCATAAAACCAGATAGGTCTATCAAAATAGTTCGGATACGGTTTCGGCGCGTATTGGCTTTTTGAAACAGTCGCCATGTTTCAGTCAAAATAGTAGCATCATTATTTTTAAAAAATTGTCCATGAACTTCATATTTAAACCCATCTGTATAATGGATTTCCACTCGAACTTTTTTTGCAATCTGGGACCGCTGCCTGAGCTTAAATGCCACCTGCTCTGATAATCGTTTCACTTCAGGCCACAATATAGTTGTGTCATTGGTATCCTCTGTCAAAACGGTCTGTTCCACCATATGATCCTTCATAACAGAAGGACGCACCACGGATAAATCCTGCCCGTGCACTTCCCGGGAAAGGGGCAATGCATACCGCCCAAACAATCGCCGGGTATCGGTTGCTGAATTCACAAGCGCTTGAATTTGTCTCACCTGGTTCAGAATCAAAAACTTGATCAGTTTCCAAACCGTGGGTTCATGAACAGTGGGAATGACAGGCGCATCCAAAGGGGATAAAAATTGGGTCTCATCCCCTACCATGATACGATGGATTGTATCGGGAACAACAGATGTGGAAATACGGCTCACCAGTTTATTCTGACTGATACCCAACACTAGATTAAGCCCAACGTGGTTTTGAACCAATTTTGATATGTTTGAACCCGTTTGCTCATGACTTTTATAGATGCGTTCCATGCCGGTCATATCCAAATAAAACTTCCCATAACCAGATGGTTCTACAATAGGCGTAAATCGTTGAACGGTAGAATAGATATATTGGTTTAGTCGTGCATAAAGCGATTGGTTATAAGGCAAAAGCTGCGCGCCATGACTCATCCGTCGGGCCAACGAAACTTTCATTCCCCGGCGCAAACCTTCATCTTGTGCTTCTTTAGACGCAGATACCAACGTACCATTTTGATGATGAGAAGAAATAATGGCAATGGGGCGCGTACGCAGGGATGCGTCCAGGCGACGCTCAGCCTGCAGTTCAAAATCTCTTAGACGAAGGTGAAATACAGTGGGGTACATACTTTAAACACGAAGTGCACCAAGAATACATTTTTCAACCAAAATATCCGGACGCAGTTCTATATTTATGTTTCATTAATATTCCCGGAAGGAATAGAGAAGCACACCGTTGATTTTGAAATGATCTGTTTTATGGACCATAATCACAGGAAAATCCGGATTACGGGGATGAAGTTCCACATGGCCATTAGTTGGTTGATAACGTTTGAGTGTGGCCTCACCATTAATAAGGGCAACAACAATCTGCCCCGGATTTGCTTCCGCGGTTTTCCGCACAATAATATAATCGCCATCTTCAATATGATCTCCCACCATAGAATCGCCTTTGACCTGAAGTACAAAATTATCCGGATGAATAAAAGGCGGCGGTACAGAAATCGATTCTGCATTTTCCAATGCTTCGATGGGGTCCCCCGCAGCAATTAAACCCAACAATGGCAGGCGGGCCGGTGTGGCGTGCTCCTCATGAGTAAGGGCTAAAGCCCGCTTGCCGTTAGGTCCTTTGGAACGATCGAGATGGCCGTTGTGAGTCAGGGCATTGACATACCAGTGAACCGTCCCCAAGGATGCAAATCCCATTTCATCCATGATTTCTTCATAGGAAGGGGCTTGGCCATATTCAACGGTATGACGTTGAACAAAGCTCAAAAACTTTTGCTGTTTGAATGATAAATCCATTTGATTATTCAGCCGCTAAGGACATGATAAATTTTCTTTTTTCATAAATTTCTTTGCATCTTTACGTTAACCTTTTATTCTCGTAAGTTACTCGTAAGTATATTACATAATTTTATTTACTTAATACAAGTGCTTTACATTACTTTCTGATATGGTAGCTATTTTTCTTAGATATAGCACAATTTTTCTATGGATTTCTTGCATCAACGGGCAGGTGATTATCACTGAAGTCATGTATAATCTCGAGGGAAGTGATTCACCTAATGAGTATGTAGAGCTATATAATCCTACAGCGGATACAGTGGATCTATATAAACAAAAAAGACTCCGCAACAGCGAAGCCCTTTAAACAATAATTATCCCTTAATTAAAAGCCCCATCGTGCATCTTCAAGACAGGGCTTTTAATATTAAATATTATATTATCCTAAAAGGAGTAAGTCACAGTCAAATTCATATACTTGTACTTATAATCCATGATACCACCCAAATCCATTTCACTATCCTCAAATTTAAGATTATGTACAGTATAATTCGCTTCAGCCCCCAAAGGAAACAAGGGCGGTTTGATGCGAATACCAATACCGTAGGCTAAGCCAGCTTCCATTCCATCTTCCATAGGTAGGGAATATCCTGCCCTGATGACTGCGCGGGCCATAGGAATACCAAAAGGAATTTTGGCCACACCATATCCAAAAACAATATTGGGGGGCGATTCTTCACCGCTGCCACCGAGACTGAGTTCACCACCAACTCCAACCAAACTGAGGAGCATGAGATCATATCCAATTGTATAACCAATCCCTTCAGCCTCTATTTCAGTTTCCAACTCCGCACCCATCGCCTTGAGAGCGAGTGTTAGTTCTGGTGAAAGTCCAACAGATAATTTCCGAGACATATCAACTCCAACACGCAGCTGAGCTGACGCTAAGGTAGCCAGTGCAATGAATAATACCGTTAACTTTTTCATATTTGTAAATCCTCCTAAAAAATTATTATGTAAAAGGTAAGGCTAATATTTCTTAAAAGGTTAATAAAAAATAACATCCTAAAGACTTGGTGAATCCTATTTTAAGTTGTAAGAGGGGCCACTGCACAACAAATATCTGGGGAATCTTCGCCATATGGAACTAACAAATAAAAAATGCGTATATATTTCTAATTCATTGAAAGGAAATCAAAATGTCTAAATGGTTATTAACAATTTTATTGTTCGGCGGGATTACAATCGGTCAACAAAACAAAGTGATTGTTCAAAAAAAAACCATCCATAAAAACGATAAAGAACAAACTGTAGAAGTGACGACAGATGGAGATGAAATGACTATCGTTGTGGAACGAGATGGTGAAAAAAATGAATACACCATTAATCTTGATGACAAAAAAGCATTAAAAGGTATCAAAGAAAAATTAGCCGATATGAATGTCGATATCAAAACAATGATGATTGATAATGACAATGTTTATTCCATTCATTCCGGCGGATATCTTGGTGTTCAAATTCAAGAATTAACAGATGGATTAAAAGATTATTTCAAAGTAAAAAGTGATGATGGTGTTTTGATTTCAGAAGTGGTAGAAGACAGTCCCGCTGAAAAGGCCAAACTGAAAGTGGGGGATATCATCGTTTCAGTGAATGGTGATGGCGTCTCTACCACTTCTGAATTACAGCGGGCAATTTCCCGTGAGGGTTCTGGCGCTGATGTTTCATTGGAAGTCATTCGAAAAGGACGAAAAAAAGACTACACAGCAACCCTTGGTTCACAGAAAAATAACTTTTCCTGGACCGGTAAAATGCCCATGATGGATTTTGGTGATGATGACCATAATGTATTCTTCTTTTCTAAGGATGACCAGGATTTTCAGTTGCATACAAAACACTTAAAGGAAGAAGAAAAGATATTGAAAAAGTCCGGGAAAAAACTAAAGAAAAAACATAAAATGCGAATGGTGGCGCCTATGCCGGACCATGATGTTCATAAAGATATTGAAAAACTAAAAAAAGAAATAGAAGCACTTCGAAAAGAAATCCAGAAATTGAAAAAATCATAATTCGCCATATATTTTAAAGTTGTACCCAGCCCCTTCCCGAGCAATCGGGACGGGGCTTTTTTTATTTTGCCCTGTTTTATACATTCAAAATATGGGATAAATTGAAAGCATAATTCGTAATTTATCTCATGAGACTTGTACCTACTATAACGCTTATCTTATCTGTCGTTTTGGCTCAGGACTATACTTGGCCAACAAATACCGGTAAACATTTGTCCTCCAATTTTGGTGAATTCAGAACTACAGGATATCACTTAGGGGTGGATATCAAAACGAAGGGAACAACGGGACACCCTGTATATGCTGTGGGTGATGGGTTTATTTCTCGAATCGTAACAAACTTCTCCGGTTTTGGTCGAGCCATTTACTTTACCCTTGATGATGGACAGACAGCCATTTATGCCCATTTAAGTAAATTTCCTCCGAGATTGGAAGACCGCCTAAAATCTGAACAAAAAGCACAGCAATCCTATTTTACAAATTTCTATTTGTCATCAGAGGAATTTCGTTTTGCCAAAGGTGATGTCATAGCCTATTCCGGTAATACGGGATTTTCATTCGGTCCACACCTCCATTTTGAAATTAGAAATGAACATGGACAGCCACTCAATCCATTGGTCCACGGATTAAATCAGGCAGACCGTTTGGCGCCTGTTGTTGAAAAACTGGCATTTACACCTTTGACTAAAGAAAGTTGGGTGAATGGAAATCAATTGCCGCAGAATTTTCCATTGTTTAGAGATAAAAAAGGAGAATATCATTTCCCTGATACCGTCAATATTTCCGGAAAACTCGGCTTGTCTATTAAAGCTTTTGACAAACGACAAGGGGCCAACAATATTTATCAGCCTCATCGAATTCAAATCTATATTGATGAAAAATCACATCACACCCTTCAATTTGATCGCTTGGATTACAATTGGCTGCAAACGGCAAACTTTATCAGAGATTACCGCAATGCACGATTGAATCTGGGAAACTTCATTAAACTGTATAAAAATGACTCCGATCCCATTGTTCCCATCCATGCAGATTCTACCAATGGAATTCTCAATCTTACACCGGGATATCATACGGTAAAAATACTTGTGATGGACGTACTTGAAAATACACGGGTGATTCACGGTACTGTTTTTAATATGGCACCTTTTGAAGTAATCATTGAAAAGATTAGAAAATCCAATGAAGAAGCAACTTTCTTAATTCAGCCCAAAAGTATTACAATTCCCATTCAATCGGTTGTTGCCTATTCTTTTACACCTTATGGGTTTGCCGATGAAAAATTAACTATTCTATCTTCTGAGCAAGTTGAAACCGGTCTATTAATTGCCATTCCTAAAAAACAAACAAAACGAAAAGCTATTCAGTTTATTGCTCAAAATAAATTGGGAACACGTTCTCTGCCCATACATTGGATCAACAAAAATAATGCAGGGGATCATTTAAGTGTAAACGTGGACTTGGATATTTCCCATACAGACGCTGGCGTTTATATCCAGATTCAACCGAAACAAGCTGTGAATGCAGATGTATCTTTAAGACTAAAGGGAGAATATCAGTATGAAACAATCCCTTTAAACCAAATTCAACCTTCGGTTTATTTGACAGCACCCATCCCACCTGTATGGTTTGAAAATGTCGATCAAATTGAAGCAATTCTAAAAGGGTCCATTGAACGACAGGTTCGGTTTGAATTTCCTTATACAGTGGCCATGCCCGGCACATCAGTTACGGTTGTTTCTAAGGATGGTTTTTGTTCACTGCGCACAAAAAAATCTTCCGTAACAAACCCAACGCTTATGTGGATTGAAGCTGTGCATAAATATGCACCTGTAACAAAAGGTACCCTCTTATCCCGGGTTTATCAACTTCAACCCTTTGAACGTCCTTTAATGAAACCCGTCAGCGTGGGACTGCGATATCCGATCAAATTGAAGGACAGAAAAAATATTAACTTGTATTATTATGACCAAAAAGAAGGGTGGCAATTTGTCCCAACAGAAAACAATTCGGAACGACGGGTACTAACGGGGGAGGTCAAACACTTTGACGCCATTGCAATTATAGAAGATAAAATGCCGCCAATGATCCAATCTATGCATCCAGGGGACTATGGCAAATATCCATCTCTTGAATTAAACAAATTTGAATTCAAGATTGATGATGCGCTATCCGGATTTGAACCGGCAGAATCCTCTTTTGATTTAATACTGGATCAGAAGCCATTGATTTATGCCTATCAGCCCAAATCCAAAATAATTTCATACCAACTTGATCGACCTCTCGCCCTAGGTACCCATACCCTTCAATTATCCATCCGGGATAGAGCGGGAAATAAAATAAATAAAAAAATTGAATTCATAGTTTATTAATGTTTTTTCCATATAAAGATGATAACCCCCGTATTTTAATCCCCTATGTAACCTATGGCATTATTGCTGTAAATGTTTTTATTTTTGCATTTCAATTTTCTGTTGAATTTTCTGACCCGGAATCAGCCGTCTTATTTATTTATAGTTTTGGGTTAATTCCATCTGATTTTTCAATCTTTACTATGTTTACCTCTATGTTTCTCCATGGCGGAATAGCCCATATCCTTGGCAATATGTGGTTTTTATGGTTGTTTGGGGATAATGTAGAAAGCACGCTCGGACATGTAAAATATGCTTTTTTCTATATCCTTTGTGGTGTAGCCGCTTCTCTTTGCCAGGTACTCATGAACCCGGGATCGGATATTCCAATGGTGGGGGCATCCGGTGCCATTGCAGGTGTATTGGGATTATATATGATTCGATTCCCCCATGCAAGGGTCCATGTATTTATTTTTATTATTATCTTTTTTACAACTATTCGGGTTCCGGCGATGATTGTACTGGGTTTTTGGTTTATTAACCAGTTAACCAATGGCATGGGAACCTTGGGATTAGACACCACTGGCGGCGTGGCTTGGTTTGCCCATGTGGGTGGATTTATTGCTGGCATTATGCTTCATCAAGCATTTAAACTCATTCGATTCGAACATTAATTACTGAGGTATTCCGTGAAAACAAAATTCAAACATCACAGTATTCTTCTTCTAATCCTTTTTCTTTTTGCCTGCGAAGGGACAAAAACAGAAGATTGCGCCACCACACAAGATGGCCGCGGGCACGTCATTTCTGTTCTACCAATGGGAACAATTAGTGCAAAATTTTTGAATGATTTTCTCGCTGATAATAATATTGATATTGGTGTAATACCTACTTTTGACGTAAAAGTTTATAGTATTGTCTATGAAACAGTTGATTGGGATGGAGAACCGCGACAGGCATCCGGTGCTATTTATATCCCTGATGAAGATTATTCTAATAAAAAATATCCAATTTATTCTGGTCAACATGGCACAGAATCAAAACGAACAAATGTTGCTTCAATTACACCGCTGCGGGGTTTTGATGCATTGTTTGTTGCTTCAGTTGGTTATATTGGCTCTTCCCCTGATCTTTTAGGTTTAGGCATTTCTAGTGATGTTGTCCACCCATACGTACACGCATTTGTAGCTGAAGCCGTTGTGGATAAAATCCGAGCAACAAAAAATTGGCTTTGTTCAAATGGAATAAACGATAACGAACAATTATTTATAGCAGGATATTCTGAAGGTGGGTATGTTGCAATGGCAACACATAAACTGATTGAAGAAAAATACGCTGATGAATTTACTGTTACAGCATCAGCACCCATGGCAGGTCCTCATGATATAACATATACTTCAAATAGAATAACAAGTAGAGAAACATATTCCCAGCCTGGATATATTTCATTTACTTATATGTCTTATAATACAATCGAAAAATTAAATCGCCCTGCAAATGATTTTTTTCAAAATCCTTATGCTGAACGCGTACCAAAATTAATGGATGGTTCAAAGACAATAGGAGAAGTAAATGATAAATTAACTACTAATATGAAATCATTGTTTACAGAAAATTTTATTGCTGAATTTTTAGGGGATGGAGAACAAGAATTAAAAAATGTATTCGCAAAAAATAGTTTAGTGGATTGGTCCCCCAATGCACCCATTATGTTAGTCCATGGAGAGAATGACATAACGGTTGGTTATAATAATTCTGTGATTGCCCATGATAAACTAAAAGCGAATGGTGCTGATATTACACTAATAACTATTCCAAATGGAACACATGGCAGTTCCGTTTTCCCAGCATATACCGCTGCAATGGTATGGTTTAGCACATTAAAAAAATGACAAAACTCATTCAAACAGCTATCCAAATGCGAGACATGGCTCGGGCACCCTATTCTAATTACAAAGTTGGAGCAGCGGTGGAAACAATAGATGGGGGAATCGTTGGAGGTTGCAATGTAGAAAATGCCAGTTATCCTTTGTCCAATTGTGCGGAACAAACAGCTTTATTCACTGCCATTGCAGCAGGGCATTCAGAATTTAAAGGATTGGCCGTATCCACAGAAAATGGAGGCTCACCTTGTGGTGCCTGCCGCCAGGTCATCTGGGAATTGTGCGGAAATATTCCCGTTTTAATTTGTGATGAATATGAACTTGTAAGTGAAACCACAAGTGCTGCATTATTACCAAAACCATTTGACGAGTCAAAATTAAAATGAGTGGTTCCCCAATTTTAATCGGTATTGCGGGTGGTACGGGTTCTGGCAAAACATCCATTGCTAAAAGTTTATTGGAAGAATATGGTGAGGGGGAAGTGGTGGTCATCGAGCAGGATGCATATTACCGTGATCTTTCTGATTTATCGATAGAAGAGAGACGCCTCCAGAATTTTGATCATCCTGATGCCATTGATATTGAATTATTTAATCAGCAACTCATCACCTTAATCAAAGGGCAATCGGTGGATATGCCCGTTTACGATTTTGCCACCCATTCAAGAAAGTCTGAAACGCGAAAAGTTGATCCACATCATGTTATTGTTGTAGAGGGAATTTTAACACTTCATTATTCCTCATTGCGAGAATTGATGAATATTAAAATTTTTGTTGATACACCTGATGATATTCGCTTTATTCGTAGAATGTCCCGTGATGTAGAAGAGAGAAATCGAACCGTTCAATCGGTGATTGATCAATATTTAAAAACAGTTCGCCAAATGCATCAACAATTTGTTGAGCCGTCTAAATATTTTGCCGATATTATCATACCTGAAGGTGGCAAAAATAGGGTAGCTATCGACCTTCTTCGGACAAAAATTAACGCAATATTATCCTAAACCATTTATAGGGAATGACACTTACACCCAAAAACGCAGGCTGGATTGAAGTCATCTGCGGCAGTATGTTCAGCGGAAAAACGGAAGAATTGATTCGAAGAATTCGCAGGGCTGAAATCGCCAAAATGAAAACTCTTATTTTTAAACCAAAAATTGATGATCGCTACAGTTCAAATCATGTTGTATCTCATAATCAATCAAAATTGGAATCCATGCTGGTGAATAATGCGCAAGAAATTTTGGATAATTCAGATGAAATTGATGTTATTGGTATAGATGAAGCGCAGTTTTTTGGGGATGATATTGTGAATGTATGCAAATCACTGGCACGCAATAATAAGCGGGTGGTGGTGGCAGGGCTAGATACTGATTACCGTGGATTGCCTTTCGGACCCATGCCGGCACTCATGTGCGAAGCAGATTATTTGGATAAATTTCGCGCCATTTGTATTCAATGCGGTAACCCTGCCTCCTGCAATCAGCGATTGACACAAGATTTAGCACAAGTTGTCATTGGAGAAACGGATATTTATGAAGCACGCTGTAGAAATTGTTTTAAACCACCAGAGGAATAAATGATCGGATTGTTAGGAATTATAACGCTCTTGGGCATTGCGGTAGCCATGTCAAATAATCGAAAACAAATTAATTTTCGGATTGTTGGGTGGGGATTAGGCCTGCAGCTAATTTTTGCCCTCTTTATTTTAAAAACACCCCTGGGGAAACCTGTATTTGGTTTTTTGGATAAGGTGGTTTCCAAATTGATTAGTTTCTCTGATGCAGGCAGTGATTTTCTCTTTACATCATTTGTACCCGATGTAGGATTCCATCCATCACTTATTAATTTTGCATTTCGTGCATTACCTACTATTATTTTCTTCTCTAGCCTCATGGCAGTCCTTTACCACATGGGTATTATTCAGTTTGTCGTAAAATGGATTGCCCGGGCCATGCAAAAAACAATGGGGACCAGTGGGTCAGAAACATTAAGCGTCTCAGCCAATATTTTTGTCGGTCAAACTGAAGCACCTCTAATGATTCGCCCATTCATTGGTAAAATGACCCAATCAGAACTTATGGCTGTTATGGTGGGGGGCTTTGCTACTGTGGCTGGAGGTGTACTGGCGATCTACGTTACATGGCTCACGGATATACCAGGAATTGCAGGACACCTTTTAGCTGCATCGGTTATGTCTGCGCCGGCGGCGTTGGTGATAGCAAAAATCATTTATCCAGAGACTGAGTCATCTGAAACCATGGGTGATTTGAAAATTCATGTTGAACAAAACAGCTCTAACGCAATGGAAGCATTGGGGAACGGCGCCACTGATGGACTTAAACTCGCGGCAAATGTGGGTGCAATGCTTGTGGCCTTTATTTCTATAGTAGCTCTGGTAAATTACCTGTTAAGCTTTGCAGGCACATCAATGGATGCCATCCTTGCTATTGTGTTCAAACCGTTAGCGTGGACAATGGGAGTCCCCTGGGAAGAAGCAGGCCAAATGGGAATGCTCATGGGTAAAAAAATTGTATTCACAGAGTTGATAGCTTATGGAGATTTAAAAGATATTATTGCTGAGGGACAAATATCAGAACGAACGGCCATCATTGCCAGTTATGCATTATGTGGCTTTGCCAATTTTGGCTCAATTGGAATTCAGTTGGGGGGAATTGGCGGAATGGCTCCGGAACGAAAAAAAGATTTGGCAAAATTAGTGACGAAGGCAATGGTTGGCGGTGCACTGGCATCCTGGCTTACAGCAACCGTTGCAGGAATACTCATTTAAACGATAAAATAGGATAGGAGAGATGCGTCTCATATTTTTAGGTCCACCCGGTGTGGGAAAAGGCACACAGGCAAAACGGATTTGTGAACATTACAATATAATTCATCTATCAACCGGCGATATTCTTCGGAGCGAAATGACGGCAAAAACTGAAATTGGCGAAAAAGCCAAAGCATTTATAGATGCAGGTGAACTCGTTCCTGATGATGTATTATTGGGGATGATGAATAACAGGTTAAAAAAAGATGATGTACAAAGTGGATACCTTTTAGATGGCTTCCCCCGAACCATTCCACAAGCAGATGGGTTGAACAAAATAATAGAAGACCTATCTCATTCATTGAATTGTGCCCTTAGTTTAACTGCAGATGCGGACGAGTTAGTCCAGCGATTGATCAACCGGGGGAAGGATTCTGGCCGAAGTGATGATGCACCCAAAATTATTCGCCAGCGCCAAAAGATATATTGGAAACAAACAGCACCACTCTTGGATTTTTACCGTGAAAAGAACTTGTTGAAAGAAATAGATGGGATTGGTGAAATTCCTGAAATTACAGACCGAATTTTAAGGATATTAAAATAAAATGTTAAAAGTAGGACTAACTGGCGGTATTGGCAGCGGCAAAAGTACTGCCAGTCGTTATTTTGAATCCCTAGGTGCCTTTGTTCTGGATGCTGACGAAGAAGTAAAAATTTTGATAACGTCAAACGAAACGGTTCAGTACGAACTTATTTCCGAATTTGGAACCGATATTATTGATGGCACAGGCCGAGTAAATAAAAAGAAATTGGCCCGGATTGCCTTTCAGGATGAAGATCACCAGCAACGGTTAAATTCAGTCGTTCATCCTTATATATTTAATCTTATTGATAAAGAATTCAATCGTGTCTTCAATGATAAAAAGCATGGTGTTTTCATCGTTGATGCAGCTTTGATTTATGAAACCGGATTTGATGCACATTTGGATTATGTGATTGTTGTGACTGCTCATTTAAAAAATCGAATGGAACGTGCATTGGGGCGCGAAACGCTATCTCGGGAAGAAATCTTAAAACGGGTTGGTTTCCAATGGCCGGAGGAAGAAAAAGTAAACATGGCCGATTTTGTCGTACATAATGATGGAACAGAAGCGGAACTTCAAAAAAAAATAGAATCTCTTATAAAAAAATTGACTTGAAACAAGAATATCCACCAACTGGTGGATTTCTCTGTTAAACATTTACCTTATACTTCTTCGCTGTGCGCGGGGTTTATCTAATATTTCTTTCATAATAATTGCCCGTTTTAATTCATCATAGCTATCAAATGAAAGATCAAATTGGTATTTTTTTCCGGGGGTTTTTCCCCAATATTGATATTCTTTATGGATGGGTTTGGAATCGAGATATGACAAATTCCCAAATACAACATGATCATGTTCTTTGGATGTTTGATACTCCTTAGCCATAGATATTTTCTTTTCATCCAATTCTTTATTATCGAAATATTCCTCCTGAATTTCCACGTGTTCTTCCCCAAATTCCTTTATATCCCCATCCACGTCATGTTCTTCACCAAATTCCTTTATATCCCCAAATAGATCTTTAAGAAAATCAGATTTAAAAGGATTTTGAGATTCTTGGGTTTGGGATCCTAATTTCTCTTGTTCACCTTGTTGACGGGTAGCCTGCTGCTTACGTTTTTTGAAAAACGCAGACAGCAGGTACATTACCGCCAAAAAGAACCAGTAGCCCAATCCTTCCATTTAGTCTTTATCCCGCTCCGGCGCCTGGGTCGAACCGCTTTCTGAACCACCGGAAATTGATTCACGCATATCCGTATCGGCTTGGATATTTTTCATATTTACATAATCGAATACACCCAATTTCCCTTCACGAAATGCCTGTGCCATGGCCAATGGAACTTCTGCTTCTGACCCCACAACTTTTGCTTGCATTTCTTGAGTCCGAGCTTTCATTTCCTGTTCTTCTGCCACAGCCATTGCACGGCGGGTTTCGGCCCTTGCCTGGGCAACACGAAGGTCTGCTTCGGCTTGATCTGCCTGAAGTTGGGCACCTACATTTTTTCCAACATCAAGGTCGGCAATATCAATAGATAAAATCTCATATGCCGTACCGGCATCGAGCCCTTTGAATAACACCGCTTTTGAAATATTATCCGGATTCTCTAATACATTTGAATAAGACCCGGAAGAACCAATGGCACTCACAATTCCTTCACCAACACGGGCGATAATGGTATCATCAGTGGCACCACCAACCAAGCCGGGGATGTTTGTCCGCACCGTCACTCGGGCCCGAGCTTTCAATTCTATACCATCCTTAGCCACAGCCGATAGGAACCCCTCTCGAGGAGCATCAATCACCTTTGGATATACACTGGTTTCTACTGCTGTCTTTACATCGCGCCCTGCTAAGTCAATCGCCGTAGCCGTTTCGAACGTCAATGGAATATTGGCTTTATCGGACGCGATTAAAGCAAAAACAACATTGGCCACATTACCCCCGGCCAAATAATGTGTTTCCAGCATGTCTGTTTTTATACTAACTAAACCTGCTTTGTGTGTATTGATTACACCATCCACAATGAGACGCGGTGAAATTTTTCGTAAACGCATTCGGATCAGATCAATAATGGTAATCCGGCCTAAGCCAAGACTGACCACCCCCTGAATCCACATACCAACGGGCACAAAATAAAATAACAGAAAAACAAAAATTAACAGAAATGCTAACATTATAATTCCCATAACATCCATGATTTACTCCTTTGAGTTCAGTTTTCTTACCACCACCCGGTTTCCGTCAACCGAGAGGATTTTTACTTTACAATTCTTTTCAATGAAATCACCTTCACTGACAACAAAAATACGCTGCCCATCCACATTTACCCAACCTGAAGGGCGAAGGTCAGACTGACTTTCCGCTTCCAATCCAACTAAATTTTCCCACCCGACAGATGTGCTGTAGCCCGCTTCGGCACCTTCCACGCCTGGAGAAGTCAGTTTTTGCCAGAAAGATGTTTTAATCATCAGTTTAAATAACAAAATCAAGCCAATCAGCCCACCAATAATACCAATGATTAAACCCCACAGCGCCATGGATTCAAATTCAGCACCAATCGGAATATCTGGTAATAGTAATTCATATAATCCCCATAAAATCAACACAAGACCCCCAATTCCCGCAACGCCGAACCCGGGAATAACAACCATTTCTAAAATGAGCAAACCAATACCCGCCACAATAATTAATACATCTGTCATGGTGGCTAATCGGGCGATGAAGGACGCCCCTAGAGACAACGCTAAACAAATCAATCCAACAGATCCGGGGATTCCCCAGCCGGGACTTTGGAGTTCAAACAATATTCCCAAAAACCCAAATGTCGTTAGGAGAGATGCTACAACCGGATTGGTTAAAAAACGTACAAAGGCTTCAGACCAGTTTTCATTAGTATTTATTATTTTAGCATCTTCCAATTCCAATGATGCAAGTAAAATATCAAATGTTTCTTGTTCTTCATTTGCGATTCCATACTTCAAAGCTAATTCTGTCGTAAGAGTAATTAGTTTACCCTCTTTTCGACCTTCCAAATCATGAACTTCGATGGAATCGCCATCAATAACCAAATGAGTAAATGATAATTCTTCATCAACCATACCTTTGGCAATGTCCACATTGCGGTTTTGGCTTTCTGCAGTAGCAGCCATTTCTTCCCGCATATAACTTATTACTTTTTCACTCCCTTTCTTTCCGGACATATCTACAGCCGTGGCAGCGCCAATGGTTGCACCGCTTGTCATAAATATTTTTTCACATGACAAGGAAATCAATGCACCTGCAGAAATGGCCCGGCGATTAATAAATGCAATTGTTGGAATCTTGGCGCTAAGAATTGCATCTTTAATTTGAGTAGCCGCGTCCAATCGTCCTCCGAATGTATCAATATCAAAAATAATCGCGACAGCACTGTCCGCTTCTGCCATCTGGATACTACGTTCAATAAAGGGAGGCAGGCCCAAATCAATGGTACCATGAATCGGTACTTTATAGACAATTTGGGCTTGTCCAAGTGATACGATGAAAAGAAGAGTGAATAATATGCGTTGCTTCATTCACCTAAGTTTAGCCGTTATCTTCGATAAAAACAATGATGGTAACTCAATTTTATGGGTAATTTCCTTCGCTTTGGGAAAGAGAGGAAAAACCATTTATGACCCTCAAAGATAAATTCACATATCGGCTATTACATGTGATTTCCCGGCGTCTTCGAAGATTGCCGAATTCATCACGATCCCGTTTTGCCAATAAACTGGGTGCACTCGCCTTTAACCGAATCCCAATCAGAAAAAAGCAGGCAATTCAAAATATAAAAACAGCATTCCCCGATAAAAATGGTGCTTGGGTTAACCATGTTTTAAAAGGATCTTATCGTTTAGTCAGCACAAATTTCATGGAATTTCTTGCGTTGCCAAAATCTTTTGATTCACTCAATTTCCGCGTGGAAAACCGGCATATTATTGACGAAGCTTCTCAACAAGGAAAAGGGGTACTCATCATCACCGGTCATTTCGGATTATGGGAAATATTAGGATCATGGTTAGGCAATAATGGGTATCCCGTTTGGGGGATTATTCAACGGCAAGGCAATAAAGGTGCGGATGTATTTGTTAAAGAATTGCGTGAATCCTATGGCATGAAACATATATATCGAAAATCTTCATTAGATAAAATGTATGCGTTACTCAAAGAAAATAATATGCTTATCCTTGCTAGCGATCAAGATGCTAAAAAGCGCGGCGTATTTGTAAAATTTTTTGATCAACCATCTTCCACACCAAAGGGGTCTGCCATTTTCCACATGCAGTCAGGCGCACCCATGGTTTTTTCTGTGGCTCATAAAGAAAAAGATGGAACTGTTGTCATTTCGTTTGCAAAAATAGAATTGAATAGTCCCGCTTCCATAGAAACGATTACACAAACATATACTACAATGCTTGAAGAAAAAGTAAGGGAATATCCGGATCATTATTTTTGGTTCCACCGTAAATGGAAAACACGGACAGAATAATGAATCAAAAATCTACTGCCCGAATTAACGCTTCTTCCAAACATGTTATTGAAGCCGCCGGGAATGCCATTCTTTATGGTGGTATAATTGTTTATCCCACAGATACATTATATGGATTTGGTGTGGATGCCCGAAATGAAACAGCCATTAAACGACTCAATAAAATTAAAGGACGATCAGCGCCCATTAGCGTCATTGCACCTAATTCCACCACAGTCCTTTCTTGGACTGACATTACCTATGAAGACTGGGGAATGGTAAAACAATATTTACGCGGACCTACAACAATCATTTTACCTGTAAAAAAAGGAATCGTCCATCCATCTATAATGGGAGAAGATGGCACATTGGGTATTCGAATCCCTGCTCATCCATTTGGTCCAAAATTATGTGACAAACTAGGATTTCCAATCACAACAACATCTGTCAATCGATCCAGGCAAGACCCGTTTAACGATCCAGATGAAATTATTGATGAGTTTGATGGAGAGTTTGATCTGTTAATTGATGATGGTGCACTTCCTCAATCTTCAGGATCAACAATTTATAAACTGGAAAAATCAAAACTGAAAGTAATCCGGCCTTGAAAAGAGTAATTCTTTACCTATTAATTCTGTCCATTTCCTTGGCAAAAGAGGTCCCATTCAAGCCGGGTGAATCCTTAAAATATTCGGCTGAATTTAATTTGATCCCCGTGGGGCAAGCAGAACTTTACGTGTCTGGAATAGAACAAATTCATGGGAAGGATACATATCATGTGTCTTTTTCTGCGCAGACTAAAGGGTTAGCCAATCAATTATTTAAAATCCGTGATCAGATTGATATTTGGATGGATAGTGAAAAATTTTTTACCCACCGATTAAAGAAAAATATCCAAGAAGGTTCCTATAAAAAATCGGTGGATATTACTTTTGATTATGGCAAAGGCATTGCTCGAACAAAAACCAATGAGGTTGAAATTGATTTTGAAGCTCGAGATCCTTTTTCCATGTTTTATTATCTACGAACGATACCATTAAAAGAAAAAGAAATCATGTCATTCACATCTTTTGAGGGCCGAAAAATTGTTCATTACAATTTACAAATGACCGGAAAAGAAATTATTAATTCACCCGTAGGTACATTTGTATGTAAAGTCATTCGACCATTCAGAAAAGGAAAAAACCTATTTAAGAACCAAGGTGATATGCAAATCTGGATTAGTGATGATGCAAAAAGACTTCCTGTGAAAATCCGAATTAAAATGAAATTTGGATCCATGACGCTATTGTTAAAAAAAATTAGCTAAACTTTTAGATCACTTGACGGAGTTAATTCCCAAATAATCGTCCCACATCATTGACGATAACCGTAATCATCAGCATCAATAATAAAACCATACCAATCTGTTGAAAAGCCATTCGCATTTTCATGGAAAGGGGTCGGCGAATGATACCTTCAATGATGGTTAGAAAAATATGGCCACCATCAAGGCCTGGAATAGGAAGCACATTTATAAAAGCAAGATTGCAGCTAATAAGTGCCATAAGTGATAAAAAGGGAATCCATCCTGCTTTGGCTGTTTCACCAG
>Ga0315339_1001408_pt1 | contig 21478 bp, 20 predicted proteins | sample ASW17metaG_FD_204514 | JGI IMG/M metagenome (GOLD analysis project Ga0315339, IMG submission 204514) | Ammonia-oxidizing marine archaeal communities from Pacific Ocean, United States - ASW #17 | ecosystem: Environmental > Aquatic > Marine > Oceanic | place: USA: California | collected 2016-12-05
ATATTGTGCTCTCGGCAAACAGATTGTGCCGTTTCAACGCCATCGGCCTGACGCAAAATGCGGATGATCTCTTCGGTACTGTGTGTTTTGCCTTTCATGAGTATTCCTCCATCGGGATACGAAATACTCACATCATAGCCGGGTCAACTTATGAAGGTCACGCCAACAGGAATGCATGAACTTGCAGGCGGTGGGCAGTTACCCTTGGTTGTTGTTGCCGGTGGTCTTTATCGTTGTCACGGTATTGTGCTTCAATTTTTTAGGCGACGGGTTGCGCGGTGCAGCTGACCCCTACGCATCGAGATAGGGTAGGTCAATGAAAGATAATCTGGGAGAATGGCCTGAACTGGCTGAAGAAACGCGCAAGATATGGAATCAAAATGCCGAGGCGTGGGATAGCCGGATGGGTGAGCGCGGCAACGATTTTCATCGCGAACTGATTCTGCCCGCGTTTGACCGTCTGTTGTCGGTCGAGTCCGATGATGAGATGCTCGATATTGGTTGCGGTAATGGTGTCGTCAGTCGCTACCTTGCGAAGAAGGGCGCGCGGGTGACGGGTATTGATGCCAGTGTCGATTTGATCGACTACGCGTGCACCTACCGGGATAATATTTCTTACGAAGTATTAGACGCTGCGGATGAGGAGACACTGCTGGCTTTGGGCGAAAGGCGTTTTGCCGCTGCCGTTTCCAGTAATGTGCTAATGGATATGCCCAGTATTTCGCCGCTGATGCGCGCCCTGGCAAAATTGTTGCGGCCGAGTAGCCCATTTGTTTTTTCATTGATGCACCCTTGTTTTCAGAATCCGGGTGCGACTCGGATGGTGGAACAGGACGGTCGCGACGGGCGTTTCGGTCTGCGTCACGCCACGAAGATCTCCCATTATATCGAACCATTGCATTATAAAGGTCCATTGGTGACCAACTCATCTGCAGCATCGAATTATTTTCATCGTCCGTTGCATGTGCTTTTTGCAGAGGCCTTTGCCGCCGGTTTTGTGATCGACGGCATAGAAGAGCCGACCTTTGCGCAGCCGACACCGGGTGCGCGCGATATGTCTTGGTCGCAGTTCGGCCAATTGCCGCCGTTGTTGGTGGTGCGGCTACGGTTGTTGGCGGCGTGATGTGGTCCGGGCAAATAATCAAAAAGGTCGATAATGTATGTTGAAGGCTAGTATAACGGCAAAAAAACAGAGTGCTGTCGTAGAGGTCCCCGATCCTATCGCCAAGGAAAACTGGGCCGTCGTAAAGATTCTTGCCGCGCCAATGTGCACTGAGTATAAGGCTCATCTCGCCGGCCAGGTCAATGCTTTTCTCGGCCACGAAGCGATGGGCGAAGTCGTCGATGTGGCGCAAGCGTGTCGGGTTGCGCCGGGCGACCGCGTCGTCGTCATGCCGTCGTATGCGTGCGGCCGCTGCGAACTGTGCATTGGCGGTGAGTATATCCACTGTGAGGATTCGCTTGATTTTAACGCCTTCACTAATAATGGGGAAGGACGGGCGACAATGGCGCAACTGATGCTCAAGCCCGATTGGTTGTTGCGCAAGGTGCCTGAGGACGTGCCCGACGATTACGCGGCCTTGGCCTGTTGCGGGCTTGGCCCGACCTTCGGTGCGATGCAACGCATGGCGGTGAACGGCTATGATACGATGCTGATTACTGGTCTTGGTCCGGTAGGTCTCGGCGGTGTCGTCAATGGTGTATATCGGGGAGCGCGTGTCATTGCAGTAGATGCACATCCATGGCGTCGCCAGCGCGCGCTCGAATTGGGCGCCGAAGTGGCAATGGAACCGGATGGTAATTGTCTGGCCGCTCTGCGCGACCTAAGTAAGAATCGCGGAGTCGATAAGGCTATCGACTGCTCGGGTAACCCGGAAGCGCATCGCTTGTGCATCGATGCGGTGCGCCGATGTGGTGATGTGGCCTTTGTCGGAGAGTGCTCCGACGAGACGTCGATTCGAATCAGTCGCGATATGATCCGCAAGGGGATCCGCCTGATCGGTTCGTGGCATTACAACATGGCGGATTTTTCGCGGCTGGTGTCGACGATTCGCGCCGTGCCCGAGCAACTCGAAAAGCTGATCAGCCACCGTTTTCCGTTAGAAAGAGTTAGCGAAGCATGGGATTTGCAAGCCACCGGTGAATGTGCAAAAATCATCCTCAAACCCTGGGAGAGATCTCGTGTATAAATGCGCGATTCTTGGTGTCGGGCCGAATCGCTCGCGCGGTCTAGCTCAGGCTTACCGACATATTGAGTGCGGCGAGTTGCTTGGCGTTTCGGCACGGACACCCGAGCATCTTGCCGCTTTCGCAGATGAATTTTGCATCGAGAAACGCTATGCAGATTATCGCGAGATGTTCGAGCGCGAGCGTCTCGACTTGGTCCATGTCAACACGCCACCTTCGGTGCGCTTGGAGGTTATGGAAGCGGCAGAAGCTTGTGGTGTTGCTGCGTTGATCGTTGAAAAACCGTTGGCGATAGATGGAGAGGACTACCGGGCTATTCGCTCTTTTGCCGAGAGCAGCAGCGTGAAAATAGCGATTAACCATCAATTGCACTTTCAACCCCGTCGTTTTGCACTGCAACAGCGCGTTGCGGCGGGAGATCTCGGTGAAATACGGTCGATTGATGCTAGCTGTGGTATGAACCTTGCATATCAAGGCACGCATGCTTTGCAGGCCATTGGCGCTTTTCTGCCCGGACGCACGCCGGTGCAGGTATTGGCCCAGGTCAGCGGCGGTGATGGATTGAAGGATACGCCTAAAAAACACTTGGCCCCTGACAGCGCGCTGGCGGTTATCGCGTACGACGATGGCATACAAGCCCATCTGCAGAGTGGTGCCACGGCACCTGAGGTCGGCCGCGAAGGGACACATACGCACAAACGCATTGCGGTCTACGGAACTCGGGGTTATGTGCACTGGACAATGTGGTCTTGGCAGATCGGTGTCGACGGCCATATCGAGGCTGGAACGCACGAATATGGGTCGGAAGATATACTCGGCCAGGCGCAGATGACCGAGGCGATGTTCGACTGGTTGGCCGATGACGCCTTAGTCCACCCGCTCAATTTGCAGAGTGCGCTGGTTGACTTTAATATCGTGCTTGGAATCTACACCAGCGCTTTAGAACGCAGGCCGGTCGATCTGCCTTGTGATCCAGCCGGTGGATTGATTGATCGTTTGCGTGCGGAACTGGTTTGAAGTAATGCACTCCATCTCTTACGGTGCCTTTATTCTCTAAGGAGCAACCACGATGCAACACGCCAAAGGAATGACCCGAATCGCCAATGGATGTATATAATGGTTTGCTCGAAGACAGGGAAACATATCACAGCGCTGTATTTGATTGGACTGGAGTTTAAGGCTCCACGCTTTAACTCGCCGATTCTCCATTTTAGAACAAAGGATGACGCAGCATGGACGAAACTTCCAGTGCGGCCTCAGATACCGATACGCCGATACTTTCCGCCGCCGACCACGCGTTCTGGCAAGAACACGGCTACTTGGTCGTACCCGATGTAGTCTCGCCGGAGGTATGCGAGGCGGCCAGGCTCGATATCATGCGCTATCTCGGTCTCGATCCGGCGGCTCCTGTCGAAGATCACTATGCTAAAGTCTTGGCGGCGGACCGCGGCGGCTTTGTCAATCTGAATCAGTCACAGGCGCTTTGGGATACCCGGCAGAGCCCGCGATTGCACCAGGCATTCTCTGAAATCCACAGCACACATAAGCTATCTGTTAGTATGGACGTGGCGCATATGAAGCTGCCCTTTCGGGAAATGATCGCCGAGGACGGGACCGTGAAGACATGGGGCGATGGTGGGGCATATTTTGGCCCGGACGATCCGCGCAACAATGGCGGCGGGTTGCACTGGGACGTGCACGGCGGCGGTATGCAGGATGCCGAGACGGTGGCGCGAAAAAAACGGGGTGAGCCGACGGGTGGCTTGTGGGCCGGTACAGGGCTGCCGAGCATGTTAGAGTACGGCGACGGTTATCCGTGTGGCCCACAGGGGGTGCTCTATTTAAACGACAGGGAGGCGGATGGCGGCGGTTTTCGCTGTGTGCCCGGTTTTCATCGCGAGTTCAATGAGTGGTTGGCGACAGTGCCCGAGGATCGCAGCCTAGAGCAAGGGGATGACGGTCATTGGTTGGCTACTCATCCGGAGCTTGCGGGGTATTTCGCTAAGGCTCGGACGATTCCGGCGAAGGCAGGCAGTATCGTGATCTGGCATCGGTTGCTGCCGCATTCGAATGCGCGCAATCTTTCCGCTACGCCCCGATTCGCGCAGTATGTCACGATGGGGCCGGTGCCTGACGATCCTGAAAAACGTAAGGAACAAAGTGCGGGGTATGTGGATGCATGGCAGAAGCGCGGTGAGCGGTGGCGCGCTCCATTGTCGGAGGATGAGCGCGAAGTTAGGTGGCAGCGGTGGGAGCGGGCTACTGGGCCGGCGGAATTGACGGAATTGGGTAAGCGGTTGCTGGGGGCGATGCCGTGGGAATGACGAGGGGAGCGCGCATCGCTTGACGCGCTAGCCCTGGTTAACTTAGAACGAACGATCTGTATCCTTGTTTTGCGCGATACTGCTGAATGGCCGCGGGCTGTTCGACCATTGGTGCGATATGACTTCTTCAATGACTACCCCAGCACTTTTCAGCGCTAGTTTCTTTACCGCGCTCTTAGCCGGCATGGAAGAAACGCGAGGCGCCTTGTCGAGTATAGCCGGTATCAGTGAAAAGGTGGCCGATCTGCTGCTTGCGGGAGGTCGGCTATTCATCGCCAGCAGTAGGCCGGATTTTGTCTCAGAAGGTTTTGTGCGTTCGGGGGGGTTGATGCTGCTTGAGGAATGCGGGCCGAACGGGGAAGGTCCAGGGATGGGGGATGCTGTGTTACTCGGCTGGTGCAATGCTGACCCCGAAGCCGAGCGCGCTTTATTGCGCCGCTTGACGGGCAGCGGGGCCTATGTCGTGGGGCTGGGGCCGGAGTTGCACGATGTAGCTTCGCCGGATGCGTTTCTGCCGAGCAGATCCTCATTGCCTACCGATGTGTTACGCGCTTTCGATGGGGCGTCCTACCCTTTGGTCTCTTTGCAGAACCTGGTCTTGCTGTGGACCTTTACCGGCGAACTTGTGGCCGCTTGCACCCGTCGGGGCCATATGCCTGCCTTGTACCAAAGCGTGCTGATTCCCGGTGCCCGTCCGCGCAACGAGCGTCGGGCAACAGCACGCTTTGAAACAGAACACGATGTGCCTGCGATTACTCCAGGCGCATTGGGCGGAATATATCTGGATCGGTTGGGCGATGTTCTGCGTGCTCTGGCTAGTCGGGAAACGGAGGCCATAGAGCAAGTCGTTCAGGTGGGGATCGCCACTCTTGTGCAGGGGGGCAGGATCCATGCTTTTCTCATTTCTCACTTTCCGGTGCATCAGTGGGGCGCGCCCGGGGACCGGTGTTTGATGCACAAACTTTCGCAAGTCCACGGAGAGACGCCTGCGATCGCCGAGCTGGAGGCCGAGTTGGCAGCGGGCGATTTGTTGTTTTTTCTCGGATATTACAACCGACCAAGCGAGGCCTATGCACTTGCACGCCAGCGAGCAGTGGGCATCGTCGAGGCAATTACTGGTCCGCCGAAGGGTGGCGGACCGGTGCCCGACTTTATTATTCGCCCCTGGTGGCCCTATGGCGATGCTCTGGTAGCGGTGCCCAACTACGATATCGATATTTTGCCCGCTTCGGGTATTGCGCAGGCGGCGATTTACTGGGCTGTGGTGGGCGCTATGAGTGTAAAAATAGAGGGATTTTAATGGACATAAATACCGGCAAGCAGTTGTTGGTCGATGATCGCATCATAGAGGATATATGGAATGTGCGGCGCGAGACGGTGCGTCCGGCCAAGTTTATCGATAATCCATTGATGGTCGCCGACCGGCCGTGGGAGGACAAGGGGGTGGCCTCTTGTTATGTGTTATTCGACGAGCAGGAGAATATTTTTAAGATATGGTATAATGTTTTCAATTATGTCACCTGGAGAAATGAAGAGGACCACTGTTATACCTATTGGATTTGTTATGCCGAATCGAAGAACGGCTTGCACTGGGACAAACCCGACCTCGGTATCATCGAATACGAAGGCTCGACGAAGAACAATCTGGTGATGCAGGGCGAATGGTGGGCTACCCTCGGCACAGTGCTCAAGGAGATGGACGAGGAGGACCCGGCTAGGCGCTATAAAATGTTATACACCGACGTGTTTGATATGCCGACTCGGGAAGCGGTCGCGCAAGCCGGCGGCATCGATGGCGAGTGGTCTGGGCGGTCAGGAGTGTGCATGGCCTATTCGGCCGACGGGATACACTGGGAACCGTATGCGGGCAATCCGGTGATCGACGGGGAGAGCGATACCACTAATAGCGTGTTCTGGGACAAGGACATCGGCAAATACGCCTATTTTATGCGGCCACGCGTTTACGCGGGGCATTGGAAACGGCGGATCGCTAGGAGCGAAAGTTGCGACCTGCACAATTGGAGCGATCCGCAAATGGTGCTGGTGCCGGACGAATTGGATCCGGTCGAATTATACGGCATGCCGGTGTTTAAATACGAAGGTTATTATTTCGGTTTGCTGCAGATGTATTATTCTGAAAGCAAGGCGACGATAGAGATTCAGCTGGCTTTCAGCCGGGACGGCATAAAATGGGACCGCTTGCCGACGCGCGATTTATTTTTGGGCTTGGGCATGCAACATGGGCAGGGGGCGGATTTCGATTCGGGCATGATCATTGTTAATAGGCCGGTGGTGGTGGGGGACGAGCTGTGGTTCTATTACACCGGATACAAGGCGGTGCACACTGATTTCTCAAATACCTTTGCCTTGGGCCTCGCGGTGAGCAAGCTGGATCGCCTAATCGGGCGTGCGACGCCTGAGGGCGAGGGGGGCCTGTTGTTGACACGCCCCTTGTCTTGGCAGGGGGATGCGGTGGAAGTTAATGTTTCGAGCGCCGATGGTGCGATACAGGTGGAGGTGCTGTCGGAGCAAGGGGAGATCGTTGCAGGCTACGAGAGGACGTCGAGTATGGTGTTCAGCGGGGATTCGTTGCGGCAGCAGATGCAGTGGAAAGACGGGCGGACTATGGGTGCGTTAAATGGACGGCGGGTTCGGCTCAAGTTTTATTTGAGCAATGCGACGCTCTATTCTTTTGCTATAAAAAATCGTGCATAATCTAGGTGAATGAAATAATCAGAGGATCAGGGCATGGCCAATAACGATAAACCCAATGTGGTCTACATTTTAACCGATCAATGGCGAGCGAAGGCGACGGGATATAATGGCGATGCGAACGCCATTACGCCGAATATCGATCGCTTGGCTGCCGAGTCGGTTAATTTCGCCAACGCGATCGGCACTTCTCCGGTGTGCACCCCGGCACGGGCGGCATTGTTGACGGGGCGTTTCCCGACGACGACGGGCATGTTTATGAACGATATCCCGTTGTCACCCGACGAAAAAAGCATCGGCAGGGCGTTTAAGGCCGGCGGTCATGATACCGCCTATATCGGCAAGTGGCATGTCGACGGGCACGGTCGGGCCAGCTATATCCCGCCGGAGCGGCGGCAGGGTTTTGATTATTGGAAAGTGTTGGAGTGCACACACGATTATCAGCACAGTGAATATTACGACGGCGAAGATGAACAGATCAAAACATGGTCAGGTTATGACGCCTATGTACAAACGGAGGATGCGTGTGCCTATATAAAAGCACATAAAGACGATCCCTTTTTATTGATTTTGTCCTTGGGGCCACCGCATTTCCCGCACGACAACGCGCCAAAGGAATTGCAAGAGGCTTTTTCTCCCGAAGCGGTCACCTTTTCGCCGAATGTCGTATTTGATGACGATGAGTTTGAGCAGTTTACGCGCAAGGAGGCCGCTGGCTATTATGCGCATATTGCCGCGTTGGACCGATGTGTGGCGGATGTGGTCGAGGCGCTGAAGGTGAATGGTTTAGAGGAAGATACGATCCTCGTATTCGCTTCGGATCACGGGGAAATGATGGGGTCGCATCATCATCGGCCGTATAAGAAGCAGATTTTTTGGGATGAGTCGTGTCGCGTGCCTTATTTATTGCGCTATCCTCGCCTAACGGCCGGATTGCAAAACCATAAGGTCATGACGCCACTGGGCACGGTGGACATTATGCCGACCTTGTTGAGTTTGTGCGGGTTGCAGGTTCCGGATGCAGTTGAGGGTGATGATCTTTCGGCGTGCGTGCGCGAGCAGGTGGAAATCGAAGACCATGTCGCGCTGTATATGAGCGTCTCGCCCTTTAGCGGCAACAACCACCGAGACCCAGCATATCGCGCCATTCGCACGAGTCGACATACCTTCGTGCGCACGAGCGAAGAGGTCTACTATCTATTTGACGACGTGAACGACCCGTATCAATTGAATAACTTGGCCGAGCGCACTGAGGCAGCGGATCTCAGGAAAGAATTAGAGCGGCAGTTGACGCGGCAGTTGGCGAAGATCGACGACCCGTTTCGGGAGAAAGAATACTATCTCGAAAAATGGGGATATGAGGTTACTGAGCAGGGGCATGTGCCTTACTCGCGATAATGTCGGCGACGCGTGGACAGAAGGAGTATTATGGGAGATAATTGGCCTAAGCACGTCACTGTCGCCGGTTTGCTTGTGCGTAAAGACGAAGGCGCGGTCGGCGACGATACCATTGACCGTCGTTGGGGCCTCGCCCGAGGCGGCGTTGCAGCTGATCGAACACCCGTTGTATTTGCGTAGGATTCGCCAGATGCAGGTCTACGACAGCCGCGTGTTCTATCAATCGTATACCAATCCTCCGTATATGGTGCATGCCGAGCAATAGGTCTGAGCTTGTCGCACATCACTTGCTGGCCCCTAGTACGGAGAACGAGCATGGCGGTAATGTGAGCCGATACAATGCGGCCTGCACGATATTTTCGCCGACCGCATTGTGCGGCGCGTCAAGTGCAGCGTAGTCTATCTCATCGATAGGCGGCGAAACAACGCGGTCTTATACCGGGAGACTGGCAGATCTATATAGCCGCGATGGGGCGGAGTTTGTGATGTTCGAAGAAGGGGAGTCGGTGCGATTGGATCGCGCATTGACGGTGGATGGGGTGGATTTTATTGGCGAAGGGGCTATTGCTTGGCCTTATGCCATTTATATCGTCTTTTTTCAAAGACCAATCGCTGATTAGTCTCGCTTTAATAAAGAGATATAAACATTGCTATAAGATAAGCGCCGCGATATAATTGCTCGGCGACTCGCCTTTATCAGGGCATTCACGTTAGGCTTACCGGCAAGGCCGGACTTGACCGAAGAGAAATCACAATACGGCGTTTCCAAGAGGGCGGTCTTTGTCGGTCTACTCTGCGCCACTGCCATCTCTTTCGGTGAATCCTATGGCGTATTGGTGATACGCGGCTCGGCGATGGCCGCCGATTATTCTACCGGCGCCGCGATCTTTCTCTTTTTTCTGTTCACTCTACTGATCAATCCGCTCGTGCAATTGCTTTCTGGCTCGCGTTTGCGCAGTGGCGAATTGGCCACGGTCTACATAATGATGATCGTGGCCTCGGCGATTCCCTCCTGGGGTTTCGTGATGAACCTGATCCCATTTTTAGGGGGCTTGTTCTACTACGCCACCCCGGAAAACGACTGGGCCAGTATTATCCACCCGCATATCAAAACCTGGTTGGTGGTCCAGGACCGCGAGGCGATCTGGAAGCTTTTTGAGGGCGCCCAGCGCGGTGAGGTGGTGCCCTGGGGGCTGTGGAACAAGCCGATGCTGGCTTGGGCTTTTTTTATTGTCAGTGTCTATTTCGTTACGCTTTGCATGTTGGTCGTTTTGCGCAAGCAGTGGATGGAGCACGAACGCTTGCTCTTCCCGCTCTCTACCTTGCCGCTCGAATTGCTGCAGGAGGAACCAGGGCACTTGCTGCCGCCCTTTTTACGCAACTATCTGACCTGGGTCGGTTTTCTGATCCCTTTTGTGATCTACGCCGTCAACGGCCTGCATACCTATTTCAATTTCTTCCCCTTTATCCAGCTCAATACGCCGTTGAGTTTTCTGCGCGAAGCCGTGCGCCTGAATTTGCGCCCGCGCTTCGAAGTGATCGGGCTATCGTATCTGCTGAGTCTCGATGTTTCGTTCGGCGTGTGGTTCTTCGCCTTTCTCGCCTATGTACATACTGGCGTCGAGCGTTTGTTCGGATGGAGCATCGGGCCGCAGCAACCCTACTCGATGCCCGCTTCGGCCAGCGTCGCGCATTTAGCGCAGGGGGCGATGTTTTTCTTGGTCTTTTCCAGCTTGTGGGCTGCGCGCGAACACATCGGCGACGTATTGCGCAAGGCGTTCAAGGGCGATGCGACGATCGACGATAGTGGCGAATTGCTCTCGTATAAGACCGCGGTGCTGGGTTTTATCTTTGGTTCTATTTTCGCCGTGTGGTGGTTGGCGCAGACAGGCTTGGGGTTGGGGATAGCGCTCTTTTATTTTTTGCTCTGCCTAGTCACCTTTGTTGGCCTGGCGCGTATCGTCTCCCAGGCCGGCCTGGCTTATGGCGTGTCCCCGGTGGCCCCGCCGGTGTTTATGGTCACCGCTCTCGGGCCGACCGCGCTGGGGGCAGGCGGACTGACGGCACTGGGCATGAACTTCCCCTGGACGGCCGACCTGCGCACCTTCGTTATGGCGTCGGCGGCGACGGGGCTCAAGATCGCGGAGGTGACGCGGCTGGAAACTCGACGGCTGTTTTGGGCCATCGCCGCGACGATAGCGGTTACTTTGATTACAGCCGCATGGGCGATCACTACGATTGCCTATAAATACGGCGGTATCAATCTCGGCGGCTGGGGTTTTGGCGGTCTGACGCAACTGACCGGCAACTGGATCGCGCACAATATCAACAACCCGCAGGAGATCTACGGTTGGCATCTGGCCTATACCGGCATCGGCAGCCTTGTGATGGCCGTGCTGAGTTATCTCAAAGCGCGTTTTGTCGGCTTCCCGATTCACCCCATAGGCCTAGTCCTCGGTTTGACCTATCCGATCAGCCAGATCTGGTTTTCGGTTTTTCTCGCCTGGGCTTGCAAGGCGATTATTCTGAAATACGGCGGGGCCAAGGGCTATCGGCTGTTGCGACCGCTTTTTCTCGGTATGGTGCTCGGCTCGTTCGGCTCGGCGGGTTTGTGGCTGGTTATCGACTATTTTGGTGGCCTGTCGAATTGGTTTACGCTGTAAAACGGCCTTGCTGCATACCGGTGCCATACGATACATAATGATTATCATTTGCCAATAGAGAAGGAGAGCCTTATTACCATGCCATCGATTGAATCTGCCCCAGCCTTCGAACTGACCGCCGAGCAAAAATACGAATTCGACCTGCAAGGTTATATCGTGCTGAAAGAGCATTACGACGCGGCGGCGGTCGAAACACTACACGCCGGCATCGACGAACTGCAAGCTATTCCCATAGACTACGAGACCTATACGAAAATCGGCGTTGCCAGTTATTATCTAGCGGCGGCGATGCAGGACCCCGAGCACCCATTCTGGCGAGGCGACCACCGTCTGGACCGGCGTTTGAATCCCAAAACTGGTGGGGTCGGCAGGGTCGATCATGCGTTGTGTGGCACGGATAAATTCGACCTTATCGTGCGGGATTCGGTGCTCAAAGCGATCCACACGACCTTTGCCGGTGGTCCAGTGTTCGTTTCGGCGAGCTATTATATCGAGAAGATCGGGCCCTGTCCCGGCGGCGGTCTGCACAATGGCGGCTATCCGCTGGATAGAGATATCTATTATGCCTACGACCACACCAACCAGCGCTTTGCCTGCAGCAGCACTAAGAGCGTGGTGGTCCTTTCGGATATGACGCAGGTGGAGAATGGCCCGTTCGCGGCGATCCCCGGCAGCCACAAGGCCAATTTTTCTTGCCCGCACGATATGAGTGACGCCAGCAAAAACCCGATGGCGGTGCCGGTGTTGGCAGCGCCGGGTGATGTGGTCATTTTTTCTGAAGGTATGACGCACAATGCCTATCCGGTGAGCAACGATTCGATCCGCCGCTCCATTTTTTTTAATTATATGCCTTCGATCGGGCGCAATAATCTCCCGTTGCAGCGGATGTCGATTTACCCGGACCACGTGCTTGAGAGGCTGAGCGATCATCTCGATGTGCTCACGTCGCCCGGTTATATTTGAAGGGTGGTGCATTTTATAGGACCGCCCTTTGTCTTAATACTTAGCAGAGAGGAAGGCAAATATGTCTACGATGGATGAACGTGCAGAATGCGCACGCGGCCGGGTGCGCATTACCGGCCTAAAGGCCATGGAGCTGAGGAATTCTACCGGCCAGAGCCTGGTGCGCGTGGAGACCGATTCGGGGCTGTTCGGCATCGGTGAAGCGGGGGTCGCCGGTCCGGCGTGCCGGGCGAACCTGCAATATCTCGAGCGCGTGCTGATCGGTGCGGATCCGCTCAATATCGACAAGCTTTACCACCAGATGATGGGACTGCAGCATACCTATCAGGCGCATGTACCGACGATCAGCGGCGTCGATATTGCTCTTTGGGACTTGGCGGGGAAAATCCTCGGGCTGTCGATCTCCCAGATGCTGACCGGCCGCTTCCGCGATCGCGTCGAGATCTATTATGGCGGCCGATTGCCCGACTGGAACGATCGCGCAGCCATTGACGATTGGGTGGCCCAATTTCGCAAGCATCCGCACGGCTATCGCACGGTCAAAGTGGATTTTCCGCTGCCCGACGACGCGCTGCTCTCACGGCCGTTTGAAGGGGCGGCGCCGAGCCAGTCGCTAAAACAGAGCGACCTTAAGGCCATTCGCGACGGCTTCGCGACATTCCGCGACGCGCTGGGGTGGGATCTTGACTTTATCGTACATTGCCATAACGAGTGGGATGTACCGTCGGCGACGGGTATTTGCCAAGCGGTAGAGGAGGCACGCCCCTTGTGGGTGGAGGATCCCCTACAGGTTTTTTTCTCCGACGGCTACAAGGCGCTGCGCGCGGCATCGCCGGTGCCGATTTGCACAGGGGAAAAAATAGAGGGCTTTCGCGAGTTTTTCCCGTTTATCATCGAAGGCGGCATCGACGTGCTGCACCCCGATTTGTTGTGGTGCGGCGGGATCAGCGGTGGCCGCAAGATCGCCGAATTGGCCGACCACTATGGAGTGCCGGTGGCGCTGCACAATTGCGGCACGCTAGTGCACAATATGGCCAACATCCATTTTGGTGCGTGCGTGCGCAATTTCAGCATGAGCGAGACCAGGCTCTACGAGCGTCCGTATATCGCCGAGATGGGCGGGTTAGACGGCTACGATATAGTCGACGGCAAGATCGCGGTGCCGGATGGGCCTGGGTTGGGGGTTGAGTTGGTGACAGAAGTGTTGCGCGCCGAGTTGAAGGAGGGTGAACCTTTTTGGCAATGAGATCTATGATGGGCGCTACTACGGGGGGACAAGTATGAGATTGGGCATTGTGGGTATGTTGCCCGGGGACTTCCGCACGTTTCAGCCCGCGCAAATGCAGGCGATCCGCGACTTTGGTTTCACCGGCTTTGGGTTCCACCTCGATGGCGACGATGTCTTCGCGATCACCGCCGAGGACTGTGCGGGCTATCGGCGTTTTATGGCTGCGGAGGATCTCGATCTGGCTCAGTTTGCCATCACCTATAACGAGTGTCTCTTTGCCGTCGATCCAGCGCCGCGGGAGCGGGTGAGCGCCAAAATACAACGGGCGACCGAGATTGCCGCGCAATTGGGCGCGCAATCTTTCCTATTGCGACCCGGCAGCCTGAACCCCGCTGGCCCCTGGACGCCGCACCGGGACAACCACAAACTGGAGCAGATCGGGGGACTGGTCGAGACGCTGCGCCCCTTGGCAGAGAAGGCGGAGCAGGAGGGTGTGGTGTTGGCGATGGAAACCCATGTCGTCTCGATTATGGACCCGCCGGAAAAATGCCGACAGATCGTCGAAGCTGTCGGCTCCGATCATCTACGGCTGATCCTGGACGTGGTCAATCACTTTCAGAGTTTGCAGCAGGTCTATAATAGCGGCGAATTCGTCGGGCATATTATGGAGGAGTTGGGCGCGATATCACCTGTGGCGCATATCAAGGACTTGCGGCTTTCTAACGGGCTGGTGCTGCATATCGACCAAGTGCTGCCGGGAGAGGGGGAGCTGGATTTGCATTTGGTGCTCAAGCGTTTTGACGGGCTTTTTCCCGACGGCTACGGGCTGATCGAGCATCTCAGCCTGGAGCAGATTCCGCAGGCTGCTGCCAATGTGCGCCGGATCGCGGCCGAAGCCGAGGTGGAAATTCACTGACGGTTCGTCGAGGGGCATATGGAGGACGACCTCAAATTGCGGGTGCATTTATCGCCTATGCGCGTCCGGTGTAGATTCGGCTTCGGAGGATGAAAAAAATGTATACTGAGACACAAGTGCCGTGCGAGCCAACGGCGCCGCAGGATTACCTTTTCGATCTGAATGGCTATCTCATTCTGCGCGAAGCCGTCTCACCATCCCATGTCGCGGCTTTGAACGATCGACTCGAAGAGGTCTTCGCAGCAATTCCGGGGAGCGTCGGGCGATCCTCTACCGCTATGGCCCGATGTGGGGCAGGATGCGCTGGAGCTATTGCAGCGTTTGACCCCGGCGCGCCGGGAAATCGTTCAGGGTGTCGAACCTCGTTGTCCGCCGAATTTGGGGTAGGTGGTCCGGCCGTATTGCCGCCTGTAATATAAGAGGACGGCCCGCGCGCCGCGCTCGTTTACTGGGGTCTGCGAGCAATGGGATTGCCAGCGGCATCAGCTCTTCGCGCTTCGTGCAGACGGCGTTTTATCGTGCCGACGGGTGTGTCCTGTATCTGGGCCACTTCGGCGAACGAATATTCGCTGATATAAAACAAAGTGACGTTTTTTCGCTGCGTTTGGCGCAAGCAATTTCGGCCGAGATTTCCCCTGTCGAGGTGGAACCTGGGGCGCTACAGGATTTTACTTATTTTTGCCGCTCGAACGCACGTCTAACCCTTTTGACCAGTTGATCGTCGAAGCTTCGGCAGCACTCGATTTTTAAAGGGCTACGCATCGACGACGAAGCGCCGGTGGTGCAGGCGGAGAGCAATGATGCGGGTTTTGTGCTGGTATTGCCGCTCGGGGTGGCTACGGGGCCAGCGGGTAGAAATGGATTATGCTGTGGCTATTTTTTTATAGGGCACGGGCTTTGACCTATTCATTCCGCAACACATAGGTTCGATCATCGTATACCACAGCATTGTGCATCGCCGACTCGTGTGCGCCGCCGACGATGATCAATTGCCCGTGCATGACGATAGCAGCGCCCCAAGCCTGCGCCGTCGGCAGGTCCGGACCAGCGCGCCAAGTTCTCGTTTGGGGATTGTAGCAGCGGATGCCCTTGTCGGCGGGGCCGCCCATCAGCCAGACCTCACCGCGATAGGCGGCCGCTAGCGGGCCCTGGCCGATCTCGCCAGGAGGTTGTGGCAGATCGTCGTTCCACTGACCGTTCGCCGTGTCAAAGGCGAAAACGCCATCGATACTGGTGCAGTAGATGACGCCGTCGAGGACACAGGCGTGGCCCTGGCGGGTGGGTTCGGAAAGCGGTGTTTCAAGGCGCCAGGCCTCTTCGTTCGGGCCGATGCTCTCGACCGAATCGAGTTTGGGCCCCGAGTTGTGTGCGGCACCGCCGATGGCGTAGATGCGACCATTGCAGGAGACGACAAAGGGGTCAGTGCGCGCGATATTGAGCGAGGGGCCGGGGCTCCAGGTCTTGCTGGCCGGGTCGTAGATTTCGACGGTGTAGAGGACTTGGCCCTCGCCATCCCAACCGGGGATGCGGGTCTCGCCGCCGATGATCCAGACGCGGCCGCTCATTTCGGCAATGCCATTGTAGCGCCGGGGTTGTACCATTCGGCTGACGATAGACCAGTATTCGCTCTCGTGGTCGTAGGCAAAAAGCTCGTCGAGCACGTGACGGGTCGGGGGCAGGCCCCAGGCTCCAGCCCAGCCGCCGGCGACATAGAGCTTGTTTTGGCATTCTACCGAAAAGATATCGTGGTTGCCGCCGCCGGGCAGTCGGCCGCGTTTTTTGTGCCAGGTGTTCTGCCAGGCGTCTGCTGCGGTGTCCTTTTTGTACAGGTCATTGTCGGTCGCCGCCCAGATCGCGCCGTCGCGGTCGGTGTAAGTACAGCGTGCGGGGGTGGGGAGAAAGGCTAGGGAGCGCACGGCGAGCGCACCGGCTTCACTGTTTAATTCCAGTAGCTCGCCATTGGATAAAGCGGCCATGCCCAGGTCGTCGGGCGAGGTGCCTATGGCGGTGATGGCTGGCCTTTCTAATGACGTGCCGTTGGCGGTGGTGGTGGGGTTTGCCAACAAGGTGAAGGACATGGTAAAATCCTGCCAGCCTTTCTCCAGTTGGCGCGGGCAGAAAAGTTGCCAGCCGTCTGGCCCCGCCGCCCAGATGAATCCGACACTATCGGCAAGCAGATATTCCCAGGATCCCGCGGCCAACCACGCGACTTGCCATGCGTCGGGTGCATTGGCCGGCAGTACCAGCACCTGTCCGTCGACCAGGCTCCAGAAATTGCCATAGCTATCTAGGGTGTGGGGGGCGGGTGCTGTGGTCGTTGGGTATGCGGGATTGGCTTGGAACGTGCCGTCCGGTCGGCGGCGGGTAGTGCATCCCTCGACCCAGATATCGCCTTCCGCTATGCATATTATTCGTTTTTGCGCTTGCGGGACACCGGCGAAGGCGGCTGTAATATCTTGTGATATGGGATCTTGTTCCAGATCGCAGCAGAGGATCTTTTCGTCTTGTGTGTAATAAATACGACCGTCAGGGCCTCTGGCGGCTGTAGTGACTTCTCCGCGCATCACAAAGTCGAGCGAGGTGCCGTCGAATAGGGCGAGGCCGTCGGCAAAGGCCAGGATCAGACGATGGTCGTCGTGTTCGATAATGGTGTGCGGAGCGGCGGGCAGTTTGCAGATTAAGTCCATGTCGGTCTCGCTGTGGAGTGGGCGGAATTTATGGTCGGTAAGGCCTGGTTTTGCGCTTTAACGCTATTCGTCTATCCGGCGCACTTCGTCGGACCAATCGCGCCAGATATCGCCGTCGGTATTGTCAGCTACCAACTCGTCGGGCAGCGCCTCGGGCGTTTTGAGATAGCCGTAGATCGTCGCCTGGCGGATCATATCGTTGGACTGGTTTTGCCCGGCCATGTGCAGGATCTTGGTATGCCATAAGACGACAGTGCCGGCCGGGCCATAACAGTCGACGGGTTCGGTGTCGGCTTTGATACGCAGGATTTCGGGATCGTTGTAACCGCCGGCCTTGCGCACTTTGAGGTGTTTGTCGGTGTGCTTCTCGCCTTCGTTGAAGGCCTTCCACTGCTCTGGCCAGATGCGCGCATGGCTGCCGGGCCAGACGGTAAAACCGCCGGAGTTGGCCGGCAGGTCGTCGGTATAGGCCGCGATCTGCACGCGCCAACGGCCGTAACAGGCGCCGTCGGAATGGGCACCTTGGTAGTTGGGGCCGGGTGCCGGGCTATTGGGCAAGGTGCAATAGAGCCCGCGCGTGCCCTGGCCGTTGAGCCATACCGGGCCGGTTTTGGGCAGGCGAAAATCAGCTTCTGTCGTGAAGGAACCTTTCTCTGGATACTTTTTGACGGCTTCGCTCAGGTGGCTGGCGAGTCCTCCCACCGTGTCATCACACATAAAACACGGGCCGGTGGTAAAGCCGGATTCATCGTGGCCTTCGGGCCATACTACCGTGCCTTTGCCGAGCAGTTGCTCGGCGACTTGCCATACGGCCCGGGGGGCCAGATCGAGCAGCGGTTGCTCGGCTCCATTGCGAATATAAAATCGATGGCCCTTGCCATTGAAATAGGGTTCGCCGCCGATCTCGGGTAGTTGCGCGCCGAGTTTTTTGTTTTCCTCTTCGGTGAGCGAGCTCCAAGTAGAAGGATCGTCCCTTTGCATACGCGGTACATAAGCCGTGATCGTTTCCCACATATCGTCGCGGACTTGGCGGCAGCGTTCGGGGTCGAGGACGGCGGGTAATACCAAGTATCCGTCGCGTTTGAACTGGGCGATCTGTTCTGTCGTAAGCAATGGGACTTGCCGTACGTTTGGAATCGGCATTTGCATGTGTTTTTTCCAATCGGGGCTTAGGCGGCAAAAGTCTGTCGCGGTGGTTGCGCATACCTTTGTTTGTTCCGGCTCTTGATGACGGTCCGGGTTTATGGCCTTTCCGCACCAATTATATGTCTCGCAGGAACCTCCGTCCACCGGGAAGATAAGAAAATCGGGAGGAATGATGTTCTGTTCGGTATGTGGTCAGTCGATCGGTGATTTATGGGCGTGAGCTGGGATAGCGGTAGATATGCATCCGCTATTGAGGTTCTGTAAAAGTATCCATAATCGCTGAAAGGGGGTTTTCCTGTCCAGACGAGAACGCCCACTAGAGGCCGTGCAGATCCTGCAAGAGACTTTGAGGGCATCGACCCCAACGAACGATGGGGCGCGGGCGCAGGCCATCAGGAATCTGTGTCCCTGTCGCGGCGAGCAGCGGAGCGCTGAGCTATGGGAAGTTATTTTGGTCGCCTACGGAGATCCCAGTTCTGAGGTCAGACTGGAAGCGCTGCACGTTATAGAGGACTCGACGGCGCATGCTTTGCCCAATACGCATGGGCTTAGCGGCGATTAATTGCTAGGCCATTCAGATTACACCCGAAAAAAGCGCGGCGCCCTATCTTTAAGGGGCGGCGCGCTTTTTATTTTTCGCATCGGTTATTGCAATGGAGTTAAGTCAACTGCACCACCTCTTGTTTGACGATCTCCTTGACATGCGTATAGTGGGCTTGCGCCATCAATTCTTTCGTTTCAGGCGACAGGCGGCCTGCGAGGACGTCCGGCACGGCGGACTGTCCTTTGAACTGCGGCCGGTAGCGCAACACCAATGTGCGGCGCAGACGATCTTTGGGCTTCCATTGCAAGGTGCCGTGCGCCAGCATTTCGGTCATGACGACCGCATCTCCGGCGCGCGGCGTCACATTGACCACTCCGGCGGGCAGGTCTTTGAGTTCGGAGGTTGTCCCGCTATTGAATAATTCGGGCGGTCGGGTGAAGGCCGCCTTATGCGAGCCCGGGACCACCAGCAGGCCGCCGTCGCCGGGGAAGACATCGTCGAAGTAGGGGAAGATGACAAAGTCGTCGCAGAAGATACGGCCTTCGCGCGTGTCGTAGCGCGTGCTTTGCCAGCCGAAATCCTCGCGGGCGCAATGCAGGCGCAAAGGCTCGTGCTCGTGGCTGTCGACTAGGAGCGTGCCGCGGGTAAGGGCGGGTCGGTCGTGGGTGAATTCTTTGATGATGGGCCACAGGCCCGGGTGTAAAGTCAGGGCTTCAAGTGCCTTGTCGAAGGCGAAACCATTTTCGTAGTTTTTGCTGTCTTCAGAGCGGGAAAAACCCTCGGGCAACGTGTCATCGGTAGTGGAGGTGTAGCGGTCAATGGCTGCGCGGGCGGCAGCCAGTTCGTTGTCGCTGAGTAAATTCGGAATGTGCAGATAGCCGTTGATGTCGAATAGATAACGCTGTTCCGGGGTCATGGAGTAGTTCCTATATGGATTGCTGCCAATGGGAAACGGGGTTGTTTTTTTGTTCACCCAGATCGCCTAGACGGCGGTGGGTGGGCTGAAATTAACTATTGGACGCGTGCAGGGGCAACTTGCGCCTTGCCCTTTTGATGCGATCAAAGCAAAACGATAGATTAACTGAAAAAGACCAATTTACTGTGTAAAGGAAATGGCTATATGAGCGAGGGGATGGGACAACAGGATCTGGATGAGCGATTGCGCGAATTGTTCGGGGCGGGCGCGCAAAGTCAAGGCCCTTTGGCGGAAAGCGGCGCCGGGCTACGTTTGACGGGGGTGGATCTGCGCCCCCGGTTGAATCCGGAACAGGCGGGTTTTTTGCTCGATGTTTTGAGCTGGTTTCGCATTGTCAGTATCGCTGCCCAGGATCTGGCGACTTTTTCCCTGGCTCATTTCGAGCGTTTCGCCAATCATTGGGGCGCCCCGGTACCGCATCCGAATAACTTTATGCGCGGGGGCAAGCCGGCCCAGAGCGACGGGGCCAGCGATGGCCCATTTGAGCTGATTCCCTTTGAGCGCCGGGCATTGGCCGCCGTTAACTCGGCCTTTCCCGATCAATTGCAATGCCTGCCACACGAGTCGCCGACGGTGTTGGTGGCGGCCAATTTCCGCGGCGCCAACAAGGGGGGCGAGCCGAAGGTAGGAGATGGCGGCTCGTGGCACACGGATATCGAATACGAGCCTTTGCCGATTTATGTCTCAATGTTCCTCGCGCACAAGTCGCCGGTCGCACGCGATGCGTCTAGTGGCCATTGGGTGCAAGATCCCGATAGTGGCGATCCTGCCGAACTCGGTCCGTATTACGAGGGTTCGGATGACGAATTGATGCGCTTGCGCAAGCGTTTACCCCTCAACGGCGAGACGGCTTTCGCCGATACTGCGGGGGCTTTCGCCGCGCTGCCTGCTGCCGAGCAGGAAGAATTGATGCAGGTGCAGTTGCGGCGGCGGCTGAATGAGGGGGACGAGGGCTGGCTGGCCCCGTTGGTCCGGGTCAACCCGCGTTCTGGGGTTCGCTCGCTGCACAGTCCAATTTGGGCTTCGCGGCCCCGGGTGCGGCCGGCGGTCGAGGTCGAGGGGATGTCGGCGGAGGCATCGCGTGCGTTGTTGGACCGGCTCGAAGCACATGTATTGCAGCCGCAGTTTCGCTATGATCATCTGCACTCGCCGGGCGATGTGACGATTTGGGATAATTATATGACCTTGCACAACTCGCCACCGATCAAGTCCAATATCAGCGATATCGATGACGCCCGTCTGCTCTACCGCTTGAGTTGCAAGGGGGGACCGGCGCTTTCGTTGCCGCGTGAAGATGCGCCCGAGTGGCTCGCGGCACATATTGCCGGCGGTTATAAAAGTCCCCCGGAAATCATCGATATCGACTAATGGTTAGAGGCCCTGTCGAACCCAGCCTCACCAACTCTGTGCCCTTCGCTGAGAGTGTCATGACCACGCCGTCGCCACCCTCGCCAGCGCTCAAGCCGATAACGAGTTTACCTGCGTCATTCGTCACCCAGATACTCCGCGCCGTCACCATATCGAAATCGCCGTCTGTGGTGACCCCTCTGATTTGCTCCACTTAGAGTGAGACTATTTCTTACCCGCTAAGGAGTAGTCTGATGAAACAGAAAAAACATAGCACTGAGGAGATTATCCGGATCTTGCGGCAAGCCGACGGTGATGGTACGATTGAGTTGATCTGCCGGGAGCACAATATATCTAAAGCGACGTTCCATCGATGGCGTCGCTAAT
>Ga0315339_1001409_pt1 | contig 21465 bp, 16 predicted proteins | sample ASW17metaG_FD_204514 | JGI IMG/M metagenome (GOLD analysis project Ga0315339, IMG submission 204514) | Ammonia-oxidizing marine archaeal communities from Pacific Ocean, United States - ASW #17 | ecosystem: Environmental > Aquatic > Marine > Oceanic | place: USA: California | collected 2016-12-05
CCAGAAGTTGGATAAGTTGCTCCTGATTTCGAAATATTAGACATTGATACTGTATTTGCTGAACTTGTAAAAATACCGTAAATCTCATTTGTAAAAATTATTTGACCAATTTTACTAGTCCTTTCAGCGGTAGTGTGATCATCGTTCATAAAAACTAAATAAGAGTTAACTGGATAATTTGCTGTGTTTAATGTTGTAGATGTTCCTCCATCATCATCATAATCAAAACTTAAAGTTCCAGCATTGCTAACATTTTCACTTTCAAGAGTAACAACAAAATCATATCCACTATCAGAACGTTGTCCTGAGTTATTTTGTGTTCTTGCTCTAAAATCTGTTGCACTAGCTTTTTCTTCTATATATTGATTGATAGTTGAAATACCATTTTGCAATAATGAATGTTTGTAATCAACAACCTTTACATTTTGTGTTTCAACTATTCCAATTTTTTTCTCTAAATCCCAGTCACCACCCTTACCAGTAACATCATCAGATGCTGCAATGTCAGCTTTAGTTACTTCTGAAATTTTACTAATTAAAGCTTTACCACCATCTGTACTTGCAACATTACATCCATAGAACAATATATCCCCGTCTTCTGTTAAACATTGACCAATAGATCTCAACGTTTGGTTGTATGACTGGATAGTATCATTTGAAAGTGTTGCATTACCAAATAATATTTTTCCAGCACTACCGTGGCCAATTATATGTAAAGATGAAACATCACAATTATCTTTTAAAACACTATCAATTTTTTTAAATCCATCTTCATTAGATTGAATTAAATAAACTTCTGTATCTTCGTTAAATGCATTAATTAATGTTTGATAATCTTGAACTTGAGAGTCTATAAATACAACTTGTTTTCTTTCGTTCCTTTTTTGATCTCTTGCAACTTGATCAAAAGGAAGTTTTTGTGATTGGTCATCAATTTTATTCTCAGAAAATTTTGTAATTTTTTTTGAATTTTTTTGTAAAAATTTGTCTTGGTTTCTATCATCAATTAAATCTAAAAAAGTAGAAGCTCCAGCTCCATCGAGCATTATTCTTTGCTCTAAAGCTTCTATAAAAATCTTCTTTTTTCTTGCATGATTTTGCATCGAAAGTATCTTAATCGAATAAAGTAAAACATAAATTAGAAATTATTATACTAAATGCTCAATAAGCTAACAAATAATGAATAATTTTGCAGATTCACCCAAAATGCTCATAATTATATTTATTAAACAAAAAATTGAATTAGGTTTTGTTGATGGTTCATTTTGGTAAAATTATAGGATTACTTTTTTTAGGTTTTTTGGTTTCTTGTGCCAGAAGTCCTAAAGCAGTTAGTTTGCTTGAAGCCGAAGAAAGAGCCAAGACAGATATTTTAAAAATTGAGCAGATTAAAAAAGATAATCAATCATGGGAAGAAAATCTTGAGATTGATTTATATACAGCAATAGCTCTTGCAATTAAAAATAACAAAGAATTAAAAATAAAATTATTAGAATCAGCACTTGCTAATAGACAGCTAGAAAAAATAAAATTTGAAATGTTGCCATCAATTGCAACTAATGCCGGTTATTCAGCAAGTGAAAATTACACTGCTACTTCTAGTGCTACCGTTACAGGTGATGTAGCAGGAAGCATGGGAACTTCTTATTCAACTTCAAGACAAAGAGACGTCAATACTCAAGATATTGGTTTTACCTGGAATGCTTTAGATTTTGGTTTGTCTTATATTAGAGCTGGACAAAATTCTAACCGTTATTTGATAGCTGAAGAAATGGAACGAAAAGCAGAACATAATATTGTTAGAGAAGTTGTTAAATCATACTGGAACACTTTATCAGCTGATAAATTAATTAGAAAATACGATCCGTTATTAATAGAAGTTGATAAAGCTTTAAACGACTCTCAGAAAATAGAAGAACTGTTATTAACAAACCCGATGGATGCTTTATTGTATCAAAAAGAATTATTGGATATTCAAAGAGCCCTTCAATCACAAAAACAGATTTTTATAGATTCAAGAATTCAGCTCGGGGTTTTAATGGGTTTGCTGCCTAATCAAAAATACAAAGTTGTTCCAACTAATGACCCGCTAACTGTTTTGGACATGAATTTAAAAGGAATGGAAGAGTATGCTTTGATCCATAGGCCAGAGTTAATAGAAAGTCATTATGAAGAAATAATATCAGTACAAGAAACAAAAGCTAGTATGGCTTCTTTGATGCCAGGATTAAATTTCAATGCGGCTTGGACTCATTCATCTAATGATTACCTAATGAATAAGACAAATTTTGAATATGGCTCAACGATGGGAGCAAATTTATTAAATATTTATTTATATCCAAAAATAAAAAAATTCAATGAAACAAATACTGAAGTTATTAAAGAAAAAAGATTAGCTTTATCAATGGCTGTTCTATCTCAAGTTCATCTAGCAAATATTGATTATGCAATGGCATTAGAAGAATACGATACAGCAGAAAGATATTTTCAAGTTTCAAGGAAGATAACTGAACAAGTTAAAAATGCGCAAAAAATTGCAAGATTTGGAAATTTAGAATTAATTAGAGAGCAAGCAAGCCTGTTAGTTGCTGAGCTTAGATATGACATTGCTTATTCAAAATTACAACATGCTATAGGTAAAATTTATGCTTCAGTTGGTCTTGATGTAACTAAAGAAAACGTAAAAAAATTAGGTTTTAGAGATTACGCTGCAATTATTAAAAATAACTTTAAATCTAGCGGTAAAAAATACTATGCAAAAGTTAATAATCCAATTAAACGACAAAATCCAGTCGTTAAAAAATATGGTGATGACAGTGTAGGCCAGTTTTCTTTTGCTAAAAATACTTTTAATTTGGGTGGTGATGGTCGAGTAATTTATGATGCTGTTCAAAGTAACGGCAAACCTTTGCCTTTATGGATAAATTTTTTACCTTCTCAAAGAATGTTTTTAATAAATAATTCTGAAAAAGATAATACAGAAGAATTAAAAATAATAGTTAGTGCCAAAAATATTAATGTTAGGATTGAAGATAGCTTTAACCTATTAGTTGATCCAGAATTAAGAGCCATGAGAATAGAGCAAGAAAAAAATTTAGAAAAACAAAGAAAATTAGCTAAGAAACAAAAACAAGAGGAAATTAAAAGAAAAAAAGCTGAAAAACTATTGCAAAAACAAGAAGAACAAAAAGAAAAAGAAGAAGCTGAAATGTTAGCAAAAAAAGCAGCTGAGGAGCTATTAAGGAAGCAGAAAGAAAAAAAAGAAGAAGCTGAAATGCTAGCAAAAAAACAAATGGAAAAATTATTGGCCCAAAAAAAGGAAACCGAGTTTAATCTTATTGAAGAAAAAAAACAAAAAGAAGAAGAATTAACAGCTCTTAAAACAGGAACAAAACTTAAAAAAATTGAAGAAAAAAAATTAGTTAAACTTAAGAATTCTTTAATCACAGAATTAAGAAAAATAAATTTAATCCAAATAAAAGAAGAAGAATACACCTCTACAAAACTTGAAGAAATAGATTTAAGTAATCTATTTGCTCATATAAATTTTGAAAAAGATCTTGATGATGCAAAAAAAATTGAAGAGCTAATAAATAAAATTTTTGCTCCTTTAGATTTGGAAAACAAAATAGCTTTAACTAAAATAATTTTAAATGATACATTTAAAATTGAAATTAAAGAAAAAAATGAAACTAATAACAATGAATTTAATACTCAATTATTATTTTTAGAAAGATTATTAGACCATGTTGGAATAAACTATACTAAAAAAAATATTGATGAAAAAAATTAAAATAAACTCTAAGGTTAAAATAATTAGAGGAAATTTATTTCAAAAAAACAATTCTTTTAAAGTTAGAGCTGGAAATTTAATAAAAGGTAAAATTGATTTAAAAAAAAATGCTGGTAAAAATCTATTTGCTAAGCTTGGTAAATAATTACTGAAATAACAGCAATTGGATTAAAGAAGTAGAAAGACCAACGTTAACAAATAAAATTTTAGAAAACGAAAATAAAGAATTACTTAAAGAAATTGAAAAAGGAGTTAGTAAAAATGAAGTAAATAGATTTGCTTTGTTATTGTTTGTTACAATATTAATTCTAATTGCTTATGGATTAGCTTCCGTTACAATATCTATATTAAAAGTATCTTTTAAAAAATAATGAAATAAAAAATGTCATCGATACCAAAAGTAATGATTGTTGTAGCAATGATTATAACTACATTACTTTATTGGGCAACGTCTAATGTTTGTAAATATAATTTTGCTTTAGAAAAAAAAACTGCTGAAATAAATATTGTTAGTGCAGAAGTGCAACCTACCTTGGGTTTGGCTAAAGTATATTATTACGAGGAATTAAATTGTAATGCTATCGAACTTGGTTGGGATTTAGAAAGAATTATAGATAACTTTAATACTCTTTCTGTTATGATTTACCAAGAGCTTTCCACTGATATTAGAGGTAACCCAAATTAAATTTTTTCATCAACAACAAGAATAGTTAAGTCATCTTTTTGAATTCGACCAGACTGAAGCACTTCATCAATAATTAATTCTAATCTTTTGTTGTTAGGTGTTTTTTGATGTTTAATAATATAATCTTTAAAGCCTTCAGCTCCCAGCATTGATCCTGAGGGATTCTTTATTTCTGTAATTCCATCTGTAAAAATATAAATAGAACTTTCAGAAAAAGGTAAAACTTTTTCAGTATACTGAATTTTTCCTTGAATGCCGAGTGGAGGACCTGACTCTTCAAAACTACTAAATTTTCCATCCTTGGATAAAATTAAAGGTGGTTCATGACCTGCGTTACTAATTAGAATTTCTTTTTTATTACTATCGTAAATTCCAATTAACATAGTAACAAACATTCCTCTTGATGCAGTTTCACAAATTTCATTATTTAAGAGATTCAAAAGTTCTTTTGTTGAAAACATAGTTTTGCTTAAACAACGATAAAGACTAGAAGCTTTAGACATTAATAAAGATGATTTTATTCCTTTGCCTGAGACATCAGCAACTGTAAATCCATATTTACCATTTCCAAGGTCTAAAAAATTATAAAAATCTCCAGATACGATTTTTGCAGGAATATTTATTCCAGCAATTGGAAACGGTGGTTTTTGATTTTGAGATAATAAGCTTTTTTGAATTTCTCCTACTAATTCAATTTCTTTTTGCATTCTGTTTTTATCAACTAATTCTTTGGCCATTCTTGCGTTTCTAATCGCTAGAGCAGCAGGAGCTGATAAAGTTTCAAGCAACTGCCTATCACCTTCTTCAAATAATTTGTTAGTTGTTTTTTTATTTAAACATTGAATAACCCCAATACATTCGTTAGCTACAATTAAAGGAGAGCACAAAACTGAATAGGTAGTAAAATTTGTTTTATTATCTAAATCAAAGTAAAACTCTGCAATTTCTCTAGTATCTTTTCTAACATCGCCAACCCGAATACATTTTTTTTGCTGAACAGCTTTGCCCATTACCCCGTCTGTTAATGGTATTTCATAATCTTCTAAATAAGCCTGGTATTTTGATGCAATACACTGAAAAACTTTTTTCTTTTCTTCAATTAAAAAAATGTTTGCTGCTTGAGCATTCATTCGTAGAATAATAACCTCAAGAGCTGTTTTCAATGTTTCACTTAAATCAAGAGATCTTGCAAAATCTTGGTTCATTTGAGTAATAATTGCTAAATCTACGTTGGTTGTAGATTCTTCTTTTTTTGGCTCTTCTTTTTTGGATTTAAAAAACATATTTTATAATTGGCATTTTAACCTTTTTTTGATATTTTTTACACAACTATGGAGATTATCATTAACACGCCTAATTTTTATTTGCATCTTCAAGATGCCGTAATATTCGTACAATACTGTATAGATGGAATTTTACAATTTGCTTCACAAATAAAAATCTAATTTGTGTTTTATTTTGCGTTCATTATTTTTGGAAGTCTCTGGGGAAGTTTTGCTAATGTTTGTATTTATCGTCTCCCAGAGAATAAAAGTGTGATTACAGGACGATCCTCTTGTCCTAACTGCAAAAAAAAAATTCCTTGGTATGATAATATTCCACTTCTATCTTTTATACTATTAATGAGAAAATGTAGGTTCTGTAAAAATCCAATTGATTTACAATATTTTATAGTAGAACTAATCAGTGCTATTAGTTTTGTATCCATCTATTATTTTTTTGGACTAACCCTTGCTGCTTTATTATTATTAATCTTAAGTATTTTTTTTATTATTATTTTCTTTATAGACTTAAAACATTTTATAATTCCAAATGAATTAACTTTTCCTTTAATGATTATAGGATTTTTTAAATCTTTCGATCCAAATTTAAATCAAATAATTTTTCCAAATTATATCAATTCTTTAATTGGCGGCGTATTTGGTTATTTAATAATTTGGTTAATTATCTTTTTTTATAAAAAAGTTAGAAAAAAAGAAGGCATGGGCCTTGGCGACGCTAAATTATTAGCAGTAATAGGATTTTGGTTTGGTTGGTTTAGTATTCCTTTTACAATATTTATATCTTCTATCGTTGCTCTAATATTTGTTGTGCCATCACTAATTAATAAATCAAGAAAGATGTCATCTCAAATTCCTTTTGGACCTTATATTATTATTGGATGTATCCTCTATGTGTCTTTCTCTAATCAAATTAAATATTTTTTATTTTAATGGAAAAATTTTTATTCTTTAATGTAATTGTATCGTCACTAAATGTTTTTATAATTGTTTATGCATATTCGTTGAATTTTTTTCCAAAAAAATGGAGAAAAAAAGTTAATCAAGATACTTTGATTGGTCTTGCATTGATATTCTCTACAATGCTAACTATGTTTACTTGGATTGTATATTTTTACTTTATTATATTTTTAAAAAACTAAAATATACTTTTAAAACCAATATTTAAAGAATAGGTTTCTTGCTTAGAGTTTGTTTTTTTTGCTGAAGTATTGAAGAATAAATTTGTGTTTTCATTAAAAGAATAGTTAGTTTGTAAAGCAAGTTTAGCATTAAAATCTTCTTTCACTCCCCCATCAAAATTCTTTTTATTTCCGTTAAAGGTGTATTTTTGGTTCTTTCCATCAATGATAGTTCTATAACCTAATGTCAATTCAGGATTAAATTTAAATTTATTTTTTGGTAAAGTTGACCAACCATATGTCACATCTCCCATAACTTGACCTAAAATACGACTTTGCCATTTTACATGATCAGATTCTTCATGATTAAAAAAACCTTCAATATTTGAATCTAATTTGTACTTTATGTATGAATTGTTATTAAGTTTCTTAGAAAATTGTGTTCCAATGATTGATGAAAATGATTTGTGGTCTTGTTTAATAGTTTCTTTACCTCCACTAACAGTATTATTCAGTCGAGTACGATCACCATTATAATCATGATACCCAAAAACCACTTTAGCATTTAAATTTTCTAAAAAAAAACCCACTTGATAGGTTTCGTCTTTGATATTCTGGTTAAGCAAATCAATATTATTTTTTAAAAAATTAAAAACTAAATGACCTTTAATTTTATCGTTTTCGCTTGGAAAACCAAAAGCAAAACCGTTAGCATTACTGGCAAACTTATTGATAGATTTTCCTCTTTCTCTCTTTGTGTAAGATTTTAGCGGTAAGCCAAAACTTTCATCATTTTCCATCTTGTCCTTTGCAAAATCGTATACATCATTAATTAAATCTGTTCTTAAAACTCCTATTTCGTCTGCAACTGACTGAAATAATGGTGATACTGATTGAGCAAAGCCTCCACTATAAACCAGATTTCCACACTCAGAATTATCATTAACAGTCCATGTTCCTACAACTTTAAAATAATAAGAGGAACATAGATCAATGTTTAGTGTGCTCCCTGATTTTGCATCAGAAGCACTCACATCAGTACCATCGTCAATCCAACCAAGCAAAAGGGTACCATCATATAAATTTACTGTACTATTATCCCCTTTCATAATTATAGCTGGTGAGTCAGAAAAATTTACTGATTCAATTTTTCCATAGTTGTTAATCGTGCTTGTATCTCCCAATACAATTGTATCATGTGCAGCAGTAACAGTTCCCCAGTTATTTATTGTTGTATTTGAACTTGTGTTGGTTAAATGAGCAGTGATTGCACCCTTTTCTCCACTGTCCGTATTTGCTGTAGCAGAAATTATACCTCCACTATAGTTGTTTATGGTTACGCCAGTTGTATCTGTTAAATAAATTGTTTGTCCATTAGAATGTGTGTTTGTTATTAGCCCATAGTTATCTATTTTATAAGCACTTCCTGAAGTAAGTATTCTTATAGTATAAGCTGCATTTGTTGTTTCTATAGTTCCACTGTTGTAAATGTATCCACTCAATCCATCTCCATCTGAATCACTTAATCCCTGCCAACGAATTGCAGTATTACTGCTAGTGTTTGAAATTGTACCATAGTTAAATACATTAGAATCATCTTTTGAACTTACAATAGTGTTATTTTGATTTGTTCCAATAGTTTTAATTGTACCGCTATTGTGAACAGTTAGCCCAGCTTGATTAAGAGTAACACAACCATCAGTATCACAAGTTATATAGCCTGAAGATGTAACGGTTAAGTCTTCGTTCATAGTTTTTTTGGTAGTAAGAGTGCCTACATCGGTTGAAACAGTCTCTGCGTATGAATTATTAAAAAATGTTAAGAAAAAAAAAATTATTAATATTTTTATTTTTTTATGTATAGAAAATCTAAACATATTAATAATCTAACCTGCAATAAAGTTAATTAATAATTTTCTCGCCAGGATCTTCTGTATGTAATAACTTCTCCATCAGCAGCGTCGATGGTAACTAAAGTTTCTTCTGTATCAGAAGGGCCTGCCACGTTACCGTAAAGTGTATCTCCAAATATAACTAATTCAGATAATATTCCTCGTCTAACAAAATAACAATCATCGCCCTCAGGTATTTTATTATTGGCTAGTCCAGATGAATTATTAGTTCCACATTCATCATCAGCTAAACAAATGTAGGCTTTACCTAAATTACATTTATTTGATCCTATAGCCGGTTGGTAAATTGGATAGTATACTTTTCCTTTATATACTGTAGGAGTTGCTGATAATTTTCTATATCTATTATCAGTTTTGTCTGGTGACTTATCGTCTTGTTTATCTAGGTGAATAACCCATGCTTGATCACTAGGTCCAGGACAAAGTGATCCAGTGTAGTCAGTGGTAGTATCAACACAGACGTTTGCGTCATCAATATTGTTAGCTGCTTCTGCGCCTTGAGCAACAATTGTTGCAAAACTATCAGCTGTTGCAACAGGAACAATAACCTCATTTAAATGTTTAAAGTATGGATAATCCTTGTCTTTTACACCATATAAAATATTGTCCATCCCCATACTGCCGTCACCAATTCTTTCGTAGTTACCGGTTCCACCAAAAAGCCAAAAATCATTTGTATTTTTTCCTATTGTAGCATCCATTGAATGATAGCTATATCTTCCGTTTTCAACTGTTGCATTTAAATTGAATAATGTTGTTTGATCATAAAGGTTAGCATCATTTTTTGTTTGGTTTGTTAAATTAATTTTTGTAATTTTTCCTTCAAGATCATTGAAGTAAACCATGGCTCCTCTCCATGGAATACCTCTTACTAAATCTGGTGTAATAACAACAGGTGATGCAGGAAGTGCATTTGCTATATCACTGTTATCAGTATCAATAATATTAATTGATCCATTATTAGCTGCAGCACCAAAAATGCTGCCTGGATTTTCAATATTTTCTAAATCAACAAGAAATACATTTGATCCTGAGCATATGAAGGTATTTCCCATACCGCCTCCCATTACTGCCACATAAGTATCATTATCAATGTTTGTATCACCCTCTGCTGTAGGGATTCTAAATATTCTTGGTGTTGACCAAGTTTCTCCTAATTGACTGTAATCATATTCTGGTCTAACTGTACCACTTCCTTCACATGAAGCTTGTACAGTAATTGAATTAGTTGCTACATCACCTACACCTGCGTTAAAAACTTTAACTTTTTCAGATCCGAAATCAATTACCAGCTTACCATCAACCACGTTAGCACTTTCAAAAGTTTGTATAACTTGCTCTCCATCCACTTCTTCAGTGATCGTGAGAGCTTCTTGTCCAACAGGGCCAGCACTAACTGAAGGAATATCCATTTCAAATGTGAATATTGAACCTTTAAAACAAGCTGCTGTTCCGTCAGTTCTAAATTGATCAGAGGCAGCAGCATCATTTGTTTGACAAGCAGCAATGGCATCTTGTTCAGTACAACTGTCCGTATCTTCACAATCAACTCCATCGTTTTCTTCAGCATTTCTTTGATTTCTTGTTGCTTGTAAAGCTTCTTCTGACTTTCTTATATTTGTGCCCCCACGAAAATAAGCATGTTCTGTAATTTCACCTTCATCATCAGCTACTAAAACTTTATTGTTAATTGCATCATTAAAAATTGAAAACATGTGCAAAGGTCCTTTGTCAGACTTTACAATGGGATAAGTAATATCTAAAACAGAAAAACCAGCTCCTCCTCTTCCATAGGGAATCATTAATATAGTGTGCCAGCTTTTACTATCTTCCCATGTTCCATCCATTTTTAATCCTTTTATAAACACGTCATGAATAACCGGGGAGCCATCAACACCGAAAATTGCGTTGGATCCGCCTGATTGTGTTATCTCTTTTCCATCTGCGTCAACACCCATTTTACCTGCTCCATCTAAATTAGTATTTATTATCACTGGAAGTTTTGACGCAATAAATGGAGGTATAAAACCCCATTCTTCTGCTCCTGTTTCTGCATTAAATGCATGTAGCATTCCATCATTTGCTCCAGCATAAATAATATTTTCTCTACTTTGATGTGAGCTAACAAAAGATTGATAATTGTTTTTAGCTCTCCAATATGATTCCTGATTAACTTCTATAAAATCTGAATTTGCATTTGGAGGTCCAAGTTCAACTAACTGCGAATGATAAATGTCACCTAATAGATGGGCTTTATCTTCCGTTATATTGCAGTTTCCATTATAATCAAAATAATCTTGACCTCGAATAAAGTTAATTAATCCTTCGACATCATCATCTGTTCCATCTTTACCAAATGTTTTAGCCTTACAATTGGACGTGGTATTGTGATAATCTAATACTGTATTATCTGTTAGATCAAAAAGATTTTCTATTTCTAATTTGTTTGCAGATACTGTTGTCCAATTATTCCAATTTCCTATATATGGAGCACCTGGCAGAACCGTCCAAATATTTCTATCACTTGAGCCTATATCCTTTAATACTTTTGCTGCATCCCAATTTCCTGGAGCGTTTTCGCTATGCTCTACAGTTCCATCAACTTTAATAGTTTTTCTAAGAATCGTTCCTTGCCATTCTCCATGTTGTTCATAATTAAACTGTGCTTGATATAAAGAGCCCCCTTCTTGAATAGTTGCAGTAATTGATGGAGCAGTAAAAGATAATCTTTCGGCAATAATTTGTTGTATTTTACTTTGTAGCTCTGTCTTTAACTCTTGAGGAGTCTCTGCAACTATGGTTGATTCACAGTCTTTTGATGCTCCAGTAGGATCATCGCATGAACCTGCGATCGCCATGGCATCAAATTTATCCATTGATGAAGATCCTTTTTCAATTCCTCCTCCATAAGCAACTACTATAGTTTTAACTCCCAAACTTGTTCTCAATAATCTAATATCTATTTCTGCTTGCGGGCCATGCTTCCATGCACCATCGCCAATAACAATTACATAATTTAATTGGCAGTCTGAATTCACGTCAATAATATTAACATCAGTATCTTGAAAATATTCAAGAGCCATTTGTGAAAAAGCATTAGCATCTGTTCCCCAGGCTAAACCGTACGTTTCAAGGGCTGCTGGTATTTTTGTATAACCTTCTTCGCTAATTCCAACCAATAAACATGAGTCTGAGTTACAAAGTTTAGATTTGCCTTTTGGATGCTTTCCAACCCAACCTTGATAATAATTGCAATCAGACCGTTTTGCATGACATTGAAATCCACCTTTTGGTTTACTTTTTTTTCCTTTACCGCTTTCCCCAGAATTCCAATGACCGTAACCAAAATTAGCTCCTGAAGTTAGCGCACTATCAGATACAACTGTAACAATAGCTTTCTTAGCTCCTTCATACCTAGTTCCTCTACCTCCACCATATTCATTTTGCCAGGAAGTATTAATGCTGGCTGCTGTAAAATCGTTTTCATTAAATCCTTGTATCGTTGCTTTTAGATCGCTCACCCATACTTTTGTAGAAGTAACAAATAAAGCATGTGGTTTATAAAAATTTACGTTTGCTGCATCAAGTTCGCCGGCATCGGCTGTATTATTTGCTCTGTTTCTTCTTCCAGCTAATGTTACTGAGGTTAATGTTTTATCTCCCGTAAGCTGTACCTTTTGAACTACATTTTGACTATTACTTGCCACATACATTATATCATCAGCATCTCGAGAAATCTCAATTGAACTAGCGCTCCGATGCTTTGTGCTTGTGTTGCCCTTTTGGTACACTCTATCCCTGCCTGTATCACTAGGACAATAATTGTTTTCAGTTTTGGTTAATGCATATCCAAAGATATGTCCTCTCCAGTTATAATAAATATAGTTTCCGCTATTATCGACTGTAAGATCAGTGCCCTTTTGAATAACAGTTTTTAAATTTCCGCTATTAACTTCACAATCTTTTTCGTCACCAGTTGTTAAATTTTTAGTATAAAAATATGATCTCCAACCTCTGTTCCACCATCTTCCAGATGCAAATAAATGATCTTGGTCACCAATAGTTCTTACTTCCATTGCATAAGGTCTAAAACCACCAAGCTCAGCATGAGTAATAACTTCAATGCATTCTCCAGATGTATCTATTCCTACAATTTTTCCACTGGTAGAACCAGAATCAGCTCCATAAATCACATCCCCTGATACACCCAAAACATTAGTTGCAAGACCCAGGTCATTTAAATCTTTAACTAAAGAATTATTAGTTCCATCTAAAGTACATGTATCCGTTGCTGAACCTCTAAAATTTCTATTGTCACCTGCGAAGGTACGGTCAACAGTATTGCTAGCTGTTAGAATTTTTATAAAACCATATTTTCCCTCTGCTACAATAAGATTACCATCTGAATCTTCCACAATGTCATGTGGGTTTTCAATTCCATCACCTGCTATAAGTGGAGTTTTCATGCTGGCAGAACTATCTAAAAGTATTAATATATTGGCTGGTACGTCTCCTTCACCTGATCCTGGAGGTATAGGTTTAGAAATAGCATTTTGATTTAGTGCAACAAATATAAGGAATAGATTGCTAATTATAATTTTCAAAAACTTTTTATACATTTATTTATTCGTCATTTGGTTCATTATCTATCAGATAAGGCATATATTCTGCATTTGATATTTGTAATTCTTCAATCAAAAATTTTTTCCTTTGGTACGTTTTGCCATATATAATTTCCCTACCACCAATACTCCACATTTTATAACCTGTCCAATTTGGATTACTACTGTTTTCAATCTTTCCATAATTACTGGTTACATAATTATAAAGTAACTTTTTTTTACTTTCTTCATTATTTGTTCCATTTAACACTTCAATTGAAATTCCAGCAATTTTATCATTTACAATAAACGCATAAATAATGGAATTGCCTAAATTTGAATTAGGACAAAAACGATCAATCCCCGTTGAAACAATTGTAATATCTCTTAATTCTTCTTCATCATCATTTTCAAAAGTGCCAAAATATTTTTCGATTTCTGATTTATTGCCCCCAATATTAATACCAAGGAAATCACACGCAAAGCTTGCTTTATTTAAACCTAAAAAAAATACCAAAGAAAATATTATAATCCTCAATATTTTCATAATATGTTTTAAAATTTTATTCATTTTTTAATTTGGCATAACTATTATTGTTTCTAATGGAATAATAATTTCTTCCTTATTGTTATATTCGTCTAGATCAGTGCCTTTCGCAACCATAAACCCACATGCATATATTTTATAAGCCGTTCCTAATGTTTGGGAATTGGTAGCTGTTTTTTTAATACTAGAGCCAGTTCCAAAGTATGGAGCTGTTCCAATATAAACTGAAAAATATTCATACCTAAATCTTTTTAAATATTCTCTTTCTTTTTTAAGCTTTTCTGTGACTTTGACATTACCTGTGGCAAGGGAATCTACATCGCTAAAAGTTCCAAAAATAGGCTCAATCAGTTTTCCAAAATTTTGATTTACAACATGCTGTGCTACTTGAAAACCTTCTCTTTTAATATTTCTGAAGCTTTTAAAACAATTTGTTTCTGTGACATTTACTTGGTTTCTTGGTAATGATTTGTTATTTATATGTCTAACATCCTCTCCAATAGCAGAGGGTCTTATCTTGTCTAAATACAAAGCGTGAGCAATTTCTTCATCCTCTGTAGGTACTAAATCTTCTCCTGTATCAGGGTCTATTTTTATTGGTATAGTTATATCATTTATTTTTGTCCATGGTCCCAAAAATTGATTTATTATATTTTTTTCTCCTTCTAAAAGACCTGTTTCTGCTACATAAAACGCTTGCTGATATTGATCGCTAGTATTGTTGCTTTGATGATCTCCTGAAGAAATAACTATTAAGGTTCCACCCATAAGTGACATCACAAGCAAAAGTATAAGTGACAGAACTAGAGCAAATCCTTTTTCATTTTTGTTAATCATTTTTTATCCTTAACTACCAATATTTCTTGTATTCACAGTGACTACAACTGAGTCTCTTAAATACCTATCTAAAAATTTACGATTTCTTTCTCCAAGTCCTTTTACAAGTCTTGGTTTTTCTTCATTTGCTTCAAATCTATAAAATTTATTTTTTGATCTAAAAGTTAATCTTATATCTACAGCTTTAATATTATAAAGATTCGCTCTGCTACTTGCGTCTGGTCTTGGGGGAGGATTGATAATTTTTCCTTGCTTATTAAAAACTATAAACTCCATATCCACTAGGTGGTCTCTAATTAATTCACCACTAAAACATTCTGCGCACCCGTCAATTATCCATTTACCTTCACCAGTAGTCTGTATCCAACTTTGTTTTGATTTATAAACACCATAATATTTACCATCACCACTTGTTTTAGCATAGTAAGTAACTCTATATCGTTTGTAAGGTTGCTCTTTATCATTTTGATTAAAGTCTCCGTAGACAATATGAATTTTATCACAACATTTATCATCTGCTGCTTTGTTTGTAGATGTGTCTGTGGAATCTGTGTCTGTGGAATCTGTGTCTGTGAAATCTGTGTCTGTTGCATCTCCTAATTCATTTTCTATTACTATAATTGGATCATGACTTTTTTCTATATCGCTGCTACCGGTATTAGGCCAAAGATTGTCTTGTTTTGGTATATCAACAGCATTTTCTCCAAAATAATATTTAAAGCCTGCTAACCTAATATCTCTCATCAACATTGCAATAATATCTCTTCCGGAACGGCTTATTTTTGCACGGTCTGTGACTTGAGAGTAGCTTTTATTTACAAGGCTGTAAGTTGTATACATCGCTCCCATCATAATAGCTGAGATGACTACTCCAATCATAATTTCTATTAGAGTTATTCCAGCAATATTTTTTAATTTATTTTTTTTCATCATTATTTAAGTGTGTAGTCAGCAGTGAAATATAAAAATTTTCTTTTTTTTCCATTATTCATATTAACTTGCACTCTTCCTATGAACATCTCATCATAAACCTCAGCATGAATACCTGATTCTTCTGAATCATATAATGAATCATATGCACAGCCAGATTTACATATTTGAAAAATTTTTACATTTTTAATATCTTTTTCACTTTTACATTTAAGATATCTGTCATTTTTAAAAATTTTGTCCCATTTATTTTTTTTATTTACTTCAGCATCCTCTACTTCTGCCGTATAAATTAGTTCAATTGTATCAATTGTATCTTTTTCTTGAGCACATGCAGCGATCCCTTCCCAACTAGTATCAGTTATTTTGTGAGCAATAATATCTTCTGCTATCATGCTTACTAGATAGTTTGCCTTGGTTCTTTCACTAGAGCTGTCGATGGATTGAACGGAAAAATTTACCATTTGAAAAATAGCGACAAATCCAATTCCTATAATTGCTGTGGAGATTAAAGCTTCTAGAAGCGTTAATCCCAATTGTGTTTTGTATTTATTTAAAAATTTAGTCATTTTGTTTATTGTAAAACCCATTTCCCTTCTTCACCTTCTTTATTTTTAGGTGGTTTGTTCCATTTTTCTAGAGTAACACCGCCAAATCTGGCCCAATTTAATTTAAATAAATTATCATGCATTTTATCATTTGGGTCTCCATCTGTTTTTACATCACATTTTAGATTTGTACCTTCACAAATAAAAAATTTTCCAGATGATTCAAATTGCTCAGCAGCACTATACCACGTTCCATCTTTAGAAAAACAAACAGTTCCTGAGTTGTCTTCAAAATTTACTGCTATATTATCAAATTTTAAAGAACTAACTTCTACTTTACTAGATCTTGATCCATCTGAATTCATTCCTTCATCATCCCAATCCTGATCAAGAGCGCATCTTGAAGTTAGGTCCATATTCCAATCATCAGCACTATTATTAATTTTTGATGCAAGGGTACTCAATTTCATTCCCTTTGAGATAACTACTACCTTGTCGCCTGTTGTTGATGCTGTTACTTCTACTTGGACAAATCCATACAACCCTCTTTGAACTTGAGAATTAATATTTGTGAATAAACTTTTTATTTCTAAGGCGGCTCCCCTTACTTCTCTTGTTTTTTTCCAAGATGAAAAATTTGGATAAGCTACTGCTGAAATTACTGATATAATTACAATAACAACTAAAAGTTCTATAATGTTAAAACCTTTAATGTTCTTTTCCGGCACTTGCATCAATTTTCCCTGTCTTAACAAGTTCTTCCAATGATTTTTGCATTGTGATCATACCATCACGAACTGATGTTTGCATGATGCTTGGGATTTGGTGAATTTTTGCTTCACGTATTAAATTTTGGATTGGAGCTGTACATTTCATAACTTCAAAAGCAGCCACTCGGCCCTGACCATCTTTTGTTTTTAATAATCTTTGAGTTACAACCATTTTTAAAGAAGTAGAAATTTGTGCGCGGATTTGTGCTTGTTGTTCTGGTGGAAATACATCAATAATTCTATTAATTGTATTCGGTGCACCACTAGTATGAAGAGTTCCAAAAACTAAATGTCCTGTTTCTGCGGCAGTTAAAGCAAGACCAACCGTTTCAAGATCTCGCATCTCCCCTACCAAAATAACATCAGGATCTTCACGAAGTACAGCTTTTAAAGCACTTGCAAATGTTAGCGTTTGTTTTCCAACTTCTCTATGCGAAACAATACTTTTTTGATCTTTATGAATAAATTCAACTGGATCCTCAACAGTTATAATATTCGCTGTTCTTGTTTTATTAATTTCATTAACAATAGCTGCGAGTGTAGTCGATTTTCCAGAACCTGTTGGTCCTGTGACTAAAACTAATCCTTTGTGCATATCGATAATATCATAAAGAACTTGTGGTAAATCAAATTGTGCCATTTCAGGAATAACACTTTCTACTCTTCTAAGAACTGCAGCTGGACCGTTGATTGTTTTATAAAAGTTGGCTCTAAACCTTAGCCCACTTATCATTATTGCAGAATCTAATTCATGTGTGTCTCGGAATTTTTTTGTTTCTACTTCATTGCAATTTGTCGACAAAAGATCTTGAAGATCTTGTGCTTTAACAACAACATCTTTAACCTTAATTATTTCACCAGTTTGTCTATAAGCTAAAGGTGAGCCACTTCGGATATGAAAATCTGAAATTTTTTTATTATTTTTTGCTAATTCTTCTAATTTTTCAAGCATCTATTTTTTCTATACAATAAACAATAAATAACAATCTATAAACATGATAATTAGCCCAAATTAGGTAGCTTAAAAATGGTACATTCTAGTGCTTATTGATAACGTTTGATCATGAGTAAATTTAAGATCTTAGTAGTATTAATTTTGTGCTTTGCTTTTTATAAAGGTTTTGTTGCAATCAAAGATTTTGAAATTGGTGTTAATTCAAGAGTAGCTGAAATTGAAGAGGCTGCTGGTTTTGAAAAACAAGATGAAGTTATTGGTCTCATGATGTATTTAGGTAATCCTTTAGAACTTAAAGAACACTTGTTGGTATCATCTGAAAAAAAGTGTTTAGAATTAAAGATTACAGCAGAGGAAAATTCAAATGCTTACTATGAATGTGCAAGAGTTGAAGCAATAATAAGTGGGGGAAAAATTATCGAAATCATAGAAGAGTTAGAGGTTTTATAATGAATTATGATAATAATAATACACTCATTGCTGCCAAGAATATTAACTGACATTTTATTAAAGTTTAGTTAAATTCCCAAAAAAAAGTGTGATGCTTAGATTTATATATTTTTTGTTATTTTTTCTTTACTTTAGTAAAACATTTTCAGCAAATGTTACGCTTCCATCTACTTTAACTACTGATGCATCAGATTGGATTCAAGTTTCAAATTCTGGAACCACACCAGCCATAAGTGGTTTTACAAATGCGTTTGTAATTATAGAGGCTTCTGTAGGAAATATTAAAATAACAACTACTTCGAGTTTAAAAGCTATAAGTTCATATTGTGGATATACTGCCTCGGATGAAAGAAGTGAAAGTGAACCAACCAATTGTAATGGTGGCTCGCTAACAGAATTAGGTTTTTCAGGAACTCAATCAAATATTAATTCAGCACTTGAGTCTTTAAGATTTAAGGGTAATTCTGGAACTATTACTATTAAAGCCTATGAGACAGCAAGTGGTGTAAAATATTCTAAATCAACTGAGCATTTTTATAATGTGGTCTCTGATGCTACTAATGACAATTATGAGGGTGCAAACGGAGCTAGAGCAAAAGCTCTTGCATCATCATATAATGGTCTTGATGGTTATCTTTGTAATATAAACAGCCAGGCAGAAAATGATTTTCTTGAAGATTTATTTGTTAATAATGACACTACCCCTGGAGATCATACTCATCAATCAATGTGGTTAGGTGGGTACGCTGCATCAAAAGAAATAAATACTTGGAGAGATGGACCAGATGCAGGAACAAGTATCCCCACTTCAGGGAGTGAATATTTTAATAATTGGAATAGTGGAGAACCCAACAATACTGCTGAAGATTATGTAATTATGTACTATAGAGTTGGCAAAAGAGGAAAGTGGAATGATACCACTAACACTGCACTTGATGCAGCAGATCATTATTGTATTGAATACGATCATACTGACACTCTTAGTACAAGTTCATATGCTACAGCTTCTATAACCTTAACTAGTACTACTTCTCTAGATTCTAGTACAAAGGCAATAATTAGAAGTCAAACAATAACATCTAGTTATTTAATAAGACAATCAATAAGCAATATTCAAGATAGGATGCAATTTACTAGAAATTTGGATAAAAATATTTCTAATCAAAACATAAAACTTGCCCTTAATATCGAAAGTGAAAAAAAAAAACAAATTTTAAATAATTTGAATTCTTACTTTTTTAACAAAGACAAAAATTTATTTGATAATTTTGCTATTTGGACCAAGGGAACCCTTGGAAATGGAAAAATTAAACTTAGCAATGATATATTAAATGAAGACATATATAACAGTAACAGTTTAACTATTGGAGTTGATTCAAAATTAGAAAAAAATAATTCTCTAGGATTAGCTCTAACTTTAATTTCTAGGGACTCTGAAATCGGAAGTGATCAAGCATATATAGATGCAAATTCTTTCAATATTGCTTCATACGCAAGTATGATGTTGGATGAAAAGGAATGGATAGACTTTTTAATTGGATTAGGAAAAATTGAATTTGATATAGATAGAAAAGTTTCAAGTTCATTTAATAATGGTTCCAGAGATGGCAAGCAAATATTTAGTAGTTTTAAATATACAAAAAAACCTAAAAAAAATTTGAAAAAAAATATTTCTATATATTCTAAATTTGATTTAGGTTTTACACAGCTTGATAGTTATACAGAAACAGGCTCAAGTGAATTAATTTATTACAATAAACAATATATAAAACAAGCTACTTTAGGAATTGGATCTAACGTTAGTAAAGTTGTGGATTTTAAAGATGGTTTTTTTATTCCATTTGTGAATTTTGAAGCAGGAGGAAATATTGCTAATATTTCTGATGCTGAAAGCTCATATACAACTTCGTCTTCTGTTTCTTCTTATAAAATTAAAAATGACAATACTAGTTTTTGTAAATTAAATATCGGTTTTGAAGCTGATTTATATGATAATTGGGAAATAAAATTTTCTTATGATTACTATGAAGAAATGACAAGCGAAAATAATCGTGAAAATCAAATTCAATTTACAGTAGTGAAAAAATTAATGAACTAATTATCCAACTGATTTAATAAATGAAAAAACTTTTAAGGATCGTGGTTCTGGGTTTAAGGATTATTGTCCTATAAATTATGGGACAACTGTTACTAAACTGTTACCTAGAGAGATAAATTTATAATTTGGTCTTTTTAAAGTTTAAATGTTAGCATAAATACAAGTAAACAAAGGAATGCCCTCGTGGTGAAATTGGTAGACACAAAGGACTTAAAAGCCGAGGGATAGAAGTTAAAGTCAGTCCATAGTAGTCCAAGACAGTCTAAACATCCTATAAAGTTATATAATTTTAATTTCACTTTAAATAAATATTAAAAAATAAACCTAATTCTTTTGAGTAGACTTGTACTAAACTTGTACTTAAAGGGATAAAATAAAGTTAAAACCCATTATGGGTGGAGCTATACTAAAATTGTATATAGAAAGAATTTATAAATAATCAATGTTTGTAAAAAAAATTTTTATGAATTTGATACGCTATATAGTAATTGTTTTTATTTCTGGATTTATAAATTTTAATGTTTTAGCTGATGCTACATTTGTTGATGCTTTTGATGTAGAAGATCAAGAGGCTGAACCAAGAGGATTAACATTTAACAATGATGGTACCAGGATGTATGTAACTGGTTGGGAAGGTGATGATATTAATGAATATAGATTAACTACACCCTTTGATGTTTCTACAGCCACCTTTGAACATACTAACGGATTTACGATAAATAGCGACCCAAGGGATATAAAGTTTAACCCAGATGGAACTAGAATGTTTGTTTTGGGGAGAGGGACTACAGATAGAGTTTTTCAACTCACATTAACCACAGCCTTTGATATCTCAACTGCAGTTGCTGGTAATGATAATATTGTTACTTTTAATACGAATGCTCAAGAGACATCTTCAAATGGTTTAGCATTTAATTTAGATGGGACCAGAATGTTT
>Ga0315339_1001410_pt1 | contig 21426 bp, 17 predicted proteins | sample ASW17metaG_FD_204514 | JGI IMG/M metagenome (GOLD analysis project Ga0315339, IMG submission 204514) | Ammonia-oxidizing marine archaeal communities from Pacific Ocean, United States - ASW #17 | ecosystem: Environmental > Aquatic > Marine > Oceanic | place: USA: California | collected 2016-12-05
GCAGACCCGCGAGCCGCAAAAGCGGCAGATGATTCGGCCAGGAAGGATCACTCAGCCATACCCTGGCTTGCGGCTGAGCTCGGACGATGACATGACCGGCGACACTCAGCGCGCCGCTACCACCCGGAGTTTGGACCGAAACCACTCGACCGGCCGTTCTCGCAGGATGATCGATCCCGAACAACATCGCTTCCATGCTCTCATTGAAATCCGCATTCCCGGCGATGCCCACGTAGCTCTTCGTGCTCTGTTCCTTGAGAATTTCCTGCTCAGCGCGTCGCACGCACTCGAGCACTGGGGTGTTTCCACTCTCATCCTGATAAACCCCGACACTCAGATCCACCTTCCGAGAATCCGCATCCTGGCGAAACAGGGCCAAGATGCCGATGATGGCATCAGGGGGTAAGGGCTCTAAGCTCTGGAACACAGACAGTCCTCGAATGGGGCCGGGCGCCATCCCTGCCGGACGCGGATACTAAACGATAAGCGCAGTCTTTATAAAATTCGGCAGCGAAGGTCTATCTTCGATCTCAGCCACCGAGGAACTGCGCGACGAGTCGCTGCCAGATCAGAACCAGGGACATCCCCGTGAATACGGCCACGCTTAACCAACCGAACCACTTCGCGAACACCGAGGGATAAAAGGTCTTGTCCGACTTGGGGATGACCGTAAAACAGTAGTAGAGATTAAGGAAGAATATGACCGGCGCAACAAAATAGGCCAGCGCAGAAGCCACGAGGACCAGAAATACCGGGCGCGGAAGACCTGCGATGATCAGCACGGAGGTGATGAGCGAAAAGAACATGCTCAACCGATAGATGTTGTACTCCGAATACCAGTACTTGAGGTCCTTAGGATCAATATCATCTCTGCTGGTTCCCGGAAGTGCGGCCGTGGCTTTGAACAAGTTTCGGCAGCACGCACCGACAACTCTAGGCCAACCATCAAAGTAGTTGAAAGCGGTCGAATAGGTGGCTGCCATGGCGCCAAAGAGAAACACAATCATCATCCCAGGGCCCACGCTGTCCGTGAATATGCGGGCGATTTCTCCCATTACGGCGTTGCCCTGAACGTCACTGGGAAAGAGCCAAACGGCGGCCAGCAACAGGAAAATGGCGGCCAGGATGAAGGAGATAACGTGTCCGGCACGAAAATCCCAGAGGGCGATCTTGAACCACCTCCGACAGTACTCCTGGGCATGGGCAGGCAAACGACTGGTGTCGACCGTGAGGTCGTGTTTGGTGCTGGTGAAGGAGTTAAAACGTGGCGCAATACCTTGGGCCTCCATCTCCTCACGGATCCGGCCCATCCCGGTTTTCTTCGCCTTGCCCCACTCGGAGGCCTGCAGAGAAACATCGATACCCGTCGGTAGGAGACCGAGGAAGGACGCAATGATCAGCCACGAACCCTCAGGTGTATCGAGCTGAAAGAAATGCACGAACTCGGCGATCGGAGCGGGCGCCACAGCGTAGACACCAAAACTGCACACGACCAGTATCCCGGCCGCGATCTTGGTTACCAGCTCGACGGCCCCATATTTACCACCAAGAATGATGGCGACAGAACTTGCCCCGAGCACAAACCCGTACAGCCCGAGCTCGGCATCGTCCCCCAGGCCGGGAATGTCCACTCCCACGTACTCCCGGAATATATAGAAGAGCACCGCGGCAGCCGCAATCAGTCTTCCAGCCTGACCGATAGCCGATTGTATGATCGTAGTGATGAGTACGTACCAGACGGGCCATTTCTTCCAAGCCGTGGAATAGGCGTCCAGCATGCTGCGTCCGGTGGCGTTCGTGAAACGGAACGCCATCTCGAAACCGTAATACTTGAAGATATAAGCGATCGGTAGACACCACAGCAGCGCAAACCCAAAACGCCCACCCGCAACCGGAGCCGTGACCAGATGACTGGTCCCGATTCCGGTCATCATCAGGATCATCCCTGGACCGAAATGACGTACCAGACTCCCCGGAGCCATGGACGGGAGTTGTAAGGACTCAAAGCCTTCTTTGGAGTCGGCGACTCCGGACGATTCAGTGCTCATGCTGCGCGGTTCCCCCGGCTTTTTATTCTTCGGGTCGTATAGTACATGAAGCGGAATCAGTCGCCACCGGCAGCGACGGTGCTGACTCAGGATCGTGTCTCTTTGGTCGGAAAGGCTGATCGGATCGATCTATTGACAGGAACGATCCGGGTACTAAGGTTGTCTGGCCCCAAAACGAGACCGACGATATCAGCGCGGCGGCTATGACAAAACAATCAGCCCGTTTGACAGCAATTCCTGGTATTCCTTTGGTCAAACCCGGAGATAACCTGGCCAGGCAACTGATAAAGGCCTTGGAGGAAGCTAGGATCGAACCATGTGACGACGACGTCATCGTAATCGCACAGAAAGTCGTGTCGAAAGCTGAAAATCGCTACGTCAATCTGGAAGATATTGAGCCGTCGAAGCGCGCCCGTGACCTAGCAGAAGCAACTGACAAGGACCCGCGTCTAATAGAGGTGATTCTCTCGGAGTCGGAGGAAGTGGTCCGCTACAAACTCGGCGTACTAATCGTGGCGCATCGTCTCGGCATAGTCTTAGCGAACGCCGGTATAGACGCCTCCAATTTGGATCCGGACACTGAAGGAGAACTCGTATTGCTCCTCCCAGTGGACCCCGACGCCTCCGCGCACCACCTCAAGGAACGTTTAGACGAACACTTCGCAGTCAATCTGGGTGTCATCATCAGTGACAGCGTGGGACGGGCATGGCGTAACGGCACAGTGGGAATCGCACTGGGTGCGGCGGGCCTACCTTCCCTGCAAGATTTCATCGGTCGCACCGATCTGCGAGGGAGGGCTCTCCAAGTGACACAGACGGGTTTTGCCGATGAGCTAGCCAGTGCCGCGTCTCTCCTAATGGGACAGGCTGACGAACAGCTTCCTGCAGTGATCATCAGTGGCCTCGCGTGGGATGCCCCGAATGCTGACGCCCGTGCCCTGATCCGTCCCAAGAAAGAGGATCTCTTCCGATGACGCAGGACTTCCACGACACGCCAGTGCTTGCACTATGCGGTGGAGTGGGTGGTGCAAAACTCGCGCTTGGACTCTATCGCACACTGAACGCCGATCGGCTTACTCTCGTCGTTAACACAGGCGATGATTTCAAGCACCTGGGGCTCCACATCTCTCCCGACATGGACACGGTTCTCTATACGCTCGCGGAGCGCAGCAATAAGGAGACCGGTTGGGGGCGAGAAAACGAGACGTGGACTTTCATGTCTGTGTTAAAGGAACTCGGCGGAGAGGATTGGTTCCAACTTGGAGACGGGGATCTCGCGCTACACGTCGAACGAACCAGGCGACTCGCCGCCGGTCAGCGATTGAGCGAGGTCTCGGAGTTCTTCAGACAGCACCTAGGCTTAGGCGCACGAATCGTTCCGATGTCCGACGATCCGGTGCAAACAGTCGTCCACACTCCTGATGGAGCCCTGCCCTTCCAAGCCTATTTCGTCCGTGATCGTTACCAGCACACCGTCAAGGAAATCAACTTCGAAGGCGCGGAGTGCGCAGCACCGACTCCGGTTTTTGTGGCGCAACTAGAAGACCCCAGCCTGCGCGCCGTAGTGATCTGCCCATCGAATCCCTATCTTAGCGTGGACCCTATCCTTGCCCTACCTGGCATTCGCGACGCACTCAGAACGTGCGTCGCGCCTGTGATTGCCGTGTCACCCATTGTCCGTGGGGAGGCGCTTAAGGGCCCCACGACGAAAATCATGCGGGAGCTGGGTGTGTCCAGGAACAACGCGGCCATCGCCCACCACTATGAAGAAATAATCGATGGACTGGTTATCGATGAAGCCGATTCTGCAGATTTAGACACCATCACACTACCGTGCATTGCGACCGCCACAATCATGGAGAACCTCAACGACCGCATACGATTGGCTCAATCGGTGCTGGACTTCGCGGAACGACTCGACTCTCGGCGCGGAGATGCAAGAAACGGGACAGTCAGTTGAGGTCTTCCCAGGCGATCGCTGTCGTTCCGGTCAAGGATCTCTCAATCGCGAAACGACGCCTGGAGGGCGTCTCTGCCGGAAACCGACGGCAGTTATCACTCGCGATGTTGTCACTGGTACTGTCTACGCTGAAGCGGGTAAAGGGTCTGGATGCGATCGCTGTGGTAAGTCGCGATTCCGATGTCATCAACCTCACTCGCTCCCTGGACCTACGGGTGCTGGCAGAGAGGACGAATGGCTTGAACGAGGCCATCGCAGAATCAGCCCACATCTTAGTCCACGAAGGCGCTTCTACCATGGTCGTCATACCCGCTGATGTTCCGTTGATCACACCGAGGGAAGTCAGCCGCATTCTTGAGGCGCAACGAGGAGGGGCCTCGGTGACCATCGTTCCGGATCACAATGGAACAGGCACCAACGCCCTGGCCTGCTCTCCGCCCGATGCTATCTCCCCATGCTTCGGCCTCGACAGTCTCGAGAACCACGCGAACGCGGCTCAAGACACCGGACTCGCTCTCGGTATTCTGCCGTTGAGCGGCCTAGCTCTAGATGTCGATACGCCCGATGACCTAGTCAAGCTCAGCTCACAATTACCCGGCGCAAGCGATTACGCTGCATTAAGCGCGATCCTGAATAACATCGAAGACGTCGACACTGGTGAATCTTGAATACCGAGCTCGCAGAAAACACACATTAATCAGGGCTGGCAGATCACCATGATCACAGTTACCGAAACGTACTACCTTCTCCTCTTGCCCTTACTTATAGCGCGGACTATCCCCTTGCGCGATACGCCCGGGCGGGCTGGTACCTCAGAGCCGCCAGGGGTGGTACGCAGTCGGACAGTTTAATCTGCTCCGGATCTGGTGTGCCGTAAAGCGTTGTGCGCTGGCGGGAACGCCTCCCAAGCCTTTCCACCAAGGCGCGCATTCGGGTTGGCGAGAGTTCTTCCCCGTGATCAGCGCCGGCGGCCCGCGATATTGATTCGTTCATCAGGGTGCCACCCAGATCATTAGCGCCCGCCGCAAGACAATCGCCAACGCCATCCGTGCCCATCTTCACCCACGAGGTCTGAATGTTGGTAACCAACGGGTGCAGAGCGAGCCGTCCGACGGCGTGCATCAGTATAGTTTCCCGATAAGTCGGCCCCGGCCGGGCTCGCCCCCGACGAAACAACGGGGCTTCCATGTGAACGAACGGCAAGGGAACGAACTCCGTTAACCCACCGGTACACTCTTGCAGATCTCTCAACGCAAGAAGATGTCGCGCCCAGTGTTGCGCCCTATCTATGTGACCGAACATGATGGTCGACGTAGTCCTAAGACCCAAACTGTGGGCAGCACCCACGACGTCAAGCCATTCCGCCGAAGTGAGCTTGTCGGGGCAAATAACCCTGCGCACGTCATCGTCCAGAATCTCGGCCGCGGTTCCTGGCAAACTCGCCAGTCCCGCCTCGATAAGCCTCGAGAGAAACGCGACGATCGACACTCCCAGGGTCTGAGCACCGTGCATTATCTCGAGTGGCGAAAACGCATGCACGTGAATACCGGGTGCCGCCTGCTTCACGGCACGGCATATATCGAGATAAGTCTCTCCAGTAAAAGCGGGATGAATGCCGCCTTGGAGACAAACTTCTGTCGCGCCGCGATTCCATGCTTCTTCGGTCCGACGAGCGATTTCATCCAGATCCAACACATACGGTTGACCGCGTAAATCGTCCGCCACCTTACCTTTCGAGAACGCGCAAAACTGGCACTTGTACACGCAAAGGTTGGTGTAGTTGATATTTCGGTTGATGACGAACGTGACGTCATCGCCGCTGGATTCCCGTCGCAACGCATCTGCGCATTCGCAAACCTCTTCGAATTCGGAACCTCGCGCACTGAATAGCCGAGAGACATCGTTTTCTCTCAGGCGCTCCCCTGCGCGCGCCCGGCGGAGAATTTCACTTAGCTCGACCGACGCCGCCCTGACCGGCCTCGCGCCACCCACAGAAAAGGGAACCGAAGCGCTCAGTCCCGGCGACCATTTGTCGGATCGGGCGAATCCTTCGCTGTCTGAGTGGCGCAGTATGTGGGGAACCAGCTCGGGATGAATCCATTTCTCCGGTTCGCACACGTACTCGGGGTATATAGTCAGTCGCTCCACGAGCGTCTTTCCGGACGCAGCCGTCTGACGCTCTAACGCTTCGATCTGCGGCCAGGGCGATTCCGGATTCACGTGATCAGGCGTAACGGGCGACACCCCACCCCAATCGTTGATACCGGCGGAGATTAAGGCCGAGAGGAGTCCGGGATTTAAGTTAGGTGGGACCTGAATGTTCATCCCTGTCCCGAAGAGACACCGGGCCACCGCGACGGTCCACAGCAACTCGTCGCCATCCGGCGCATCCACCCCTGCCATCACAGTGCCGGGCTTCGGCACGAAGTTCTGAATGATGATCTCTTGGATATGACCGTAGCGCTCGTGAAGTTCTCGAAGCGCGACGAGGCTGTCGACACGTTCCTCTCGAGTCTCGCCGATGCCGATCAAAATTCCCGTGGTCAGCGGCACCCCGACTTGGCCGGCGGCAGCTATCGAGGCGAGGCGAAGAACTGGGTCTTTATCAGGAGAACCGAAATGAGGGCCACCCCGCTCGCACAAGCGAGAGGAAGCCGATTCGAGCATCAAACCCATGGAAGGCGCGATGGGACGGAGTCGTCGATAATCCTCGAGAGTCAATACGCCAGGATTCAAATGGGGCAATAGTCCGGTCTCTCTGAGTACGAGCTCTGCCACACTATTCAAATACTCGAGCGTCGACGCATATCCCAAGGCCGCAAGTGATTCACGTGCCGCGGCGTAACGCAGCTCCGGTTTGTCGCCGAGCGTAAAAAGCGCTTCCTTACACCCCTGCGCGCAACCCTGGCGCGCGATATCAAGGACTCGTTCTGGGGAAAGATATGCCGAGCTCAAGTGTCGCGGCGTCTTCGCGAACGTACAGTAGTGACACACGTCCCTGCACAACTCGGTGAGAGGAATAAAGACCTTTCTGGAGTAGCTCACCAGGTCTGACTTACCTCGATCGCGAATATTGCCAGCCAAGCTGATCAACTCGACTAAGGCAGCGTTCAGGAGGAAGTCCTTGTTCATCTAGGGCTTATCTACCGGCACGGGGCGGGGGACGCTATACTATAGCACTGCCTAATACTCCAAGCTGATCGTCTCACGGGGCTCGCGGAACAGATAATAAACACCGTCGGCAACTCGACTTTGGAGACTAAAATTCAGCAAAGAAAAACGCGTCTCCTTCTACTGACGGCGGGGAGAGCAGTTTGGGTTTTTTGAGATTCGGTTATAAAGCCTCCGCCGAGCAGTTTGCCCCCACGGATCTCCTGGACTATGCCGCTCTCGCCGAGGAACATGGGTTCGACTCCGTTTTCATCAGCGATCATTTTCAGCCATGGCGTCATACAGGCGGTCACGCACCGTTCTCCATGGCCTGGCTGGGTGCGGCGGGAAGCCACACTTCCCACATTACCATCGGCACGAGCGTCCTAACCCCCACCTTCCGTTACCACCCGGCGATCGTTGCCCAATGCTTCGGGACACTTGGAAGCATGTTCCCCGGTCGTGTCATCCTCGGTGTTGGTACCGGGGAATCGTTGAATGAGGTGCCAGCCACCGGAGCCGAGTGGCCGGAGATCCGGGAGCGTTTTGCAAGGCTAAGGGAAGCCGTCACGCTGATCCGTAAACTATGGTCAGAGGAGCGGGTAACCTTCGAGGGAAAATTTTACCGCACCGAAAATGCCACCATCTATGATCGCCCTGACGAACCACCTCCGATCTACATCGCCGGTGCCGGCCCAATGATCGCAAAATACTCGGGGCGAGCGGCCGACGGCTTCATCTGCACGAGCGGTAAGCCGATCGAGCTTTATACGGACAAGCTCCTGCCCAATGTTACTGCGGGCCTCGCGGCAGCGGAGCGGGACGCCGACACCATCGATCTCACAATCGAGCTGAAGGTGTCCTTCGATACGGATAGAGATCGGGCACTGAAGGACACTCGACATTGGGCCGCACTCGCGCTCTCGCCCCAAGAAAAGATGTCGGTCAAAGATCCCCTGGAAATGGAACGACTCGCTGACAACCTGCCGGTTGAAAGAGCCGCATCCCGATGGATCGTCTCAACTGACCCGGACGAACATGTCGAGAAGATTCGGCCATACATCGAACTGGGATTCCGCCATCTCGTTTTCCACGCGCCCGGACCAGATCAGGCGCGCTTCATACGACTTTATTCTGAGAAAGTATTGCCCAGGCTTCGGGCAACCTTTAACTGAAGGAGGTTTTCATGCGTCTCGGGGTGATCGGATTGGGTCGGATGGGTGGCGCCATCACCCGCCGGCTTCTAAAGGCGGGGCACGCCGTAGTCGCCCATGATCGGGAGGCATCACGAATCGACTCAGCAGTGGAGTCGGGTGCAGTCGGTGCTACGAGCGTCGATGATCTCGTTACCGCTCTCGAGGCACCGCGTGCAGTTTGGTTAATGCTCCCTGCGGGCGAACCCACTCAGGGGATAATCGACGCATTAGCAACGCGCCTCGACCGGGGCGACACGATCATCGATGGAGGCAATGGCTTCTGGAAAGATGATCTGCGCCGTGCTGAGGCGCTCGAGGCCCGGGGCCTGCACTATCTGGACGTTGGCACGAGTGGAGGCGTTTGGGGCCTAGAACGCGGCTACTGCCTCATGATCGGCGGCGAGGCGACCGTCGTAAATCAACTGGATTCACTCTTCGCCTCGCTCTCGCCAGGCAAAGAAAGCGTCCCAACGACTCCAGGCAGAGCGGGGCGTGACCCAAGAGTCGAGCGAGGCTATCTACACGCCGGTCCCTGCGGCGCGGGGCACTTCGTGAAAATGGTTCACAACGCAATCGAGTACGGGATGATGCAGGCCTACGCGGAAGGGTTTGACCTCCTGCGAAATGCGGCGGGCCCAGAAGGCGACTCAGGACAGCAGTGGGAGTTAGAGCTGGCGGACATCGCTGAGGTTTGGAGACACGGCAGCGTCATTTCGTCCTGGCTACTGGATCTGACGGCGACAGCATTAGCCAATGACCCTGGATTAGACGCGTACATCGGCCATGTCGAGGACTCAGGCGAGGGTCGCTGGGCCCTGCAAGCGGCAATCGACGAGGGGGTCCCAGCAACGGTCCTCTCCGCTGCGCTCTTTAGCCGGTTTCGCTCCCGCCAGGAACATACGTTTAGCGAAAAAGTGCTGGCCGCAATGCGCCATGGCTTTGGCGGCCATCTGGAGCCACCCGAGACGAAATGACACCCGCATTGAGCATTCACGCCGATGCCGAAGCCTTGGCGCGAGCGGCAGCCGATTGGATCTGCCAACGTCTCGAGTCCACAGCTGGCAGGTTAGCGGTCGCGCTGTCTGGGGGCTCAACTCCCAAACGACTCTACGAGACCCTAGCCAGCGCCGAATTCCGTAACCGAGTTCCCTGGGCACGGGTGCACTGGTTCTGGGGCGACGAGCGGTTCGTTGAGCCGGACCATCCGCAGAGCAACTTCGCAATGTTCGATCAGGCCGTTCTGCGCCGCGTCCGGGTGCCGAAGGACAATGTTCACCCTGTGCCCATCCTCGGGCACACACCCGCTGAGGCCGCGGAAGCCTACTCTAAAGAACTACAACGCTTCCACGGGGTCGGAGAACTTCGCGATGACAAGCCACTGTTTAACCTAGTTCTACTAGGCCTCGGAAACGACGGCCACGTGGCTTCCCTCCTGCCGGCCTCACCAGCCCTCGAGGAACTTTCGGCATGGGTCACGGTGGCGGAGACCGATCGCACAAAGCAGCGAATCACTCTCACTTATCCTGCTCTCGAGTCGTGCGGTGACTGTCTATTTCTCATCACCGGAACTGAAAAACGTGAAGTCGTATCAGCTGTGCTCCGGGGGGAAGACTCTCCGGCAACTCGCTTGAATCCGCGTGGCACGTGCAACTGGTTCATCGACCGAGCAGCGATGCCCGATGAAATCAATGTCACTGAAATACCTAGCGACTAACCAGCATAATCCTCACTGGATCCAATAGTCTCCGCGCGCACGTAAAGAGCGTGCGTGCGCCACTCCTTCGTCGGAGATTAGTAGGCCTGGAATGAACGCCAGCGCGCAGCTGCCTGTGCGTGCTCGGACTCGACCGGAAGCTCGAGAAGTTCCATGCGGATACCATTCGCATCGTAGATGTTCGACAACACGGCCTGAGTGCCACTGACTCGAGAATCCTCGACCTCCAATCCACGCCCCCTCCACATCGCGATCGCTCCGTCCATATCCTCAACGACCACGCCGAAGTGGCTAAGCCCCGGCGGGCGGTTGGGGTTTGACGGCTGAAGCTCGAGGAAGGAGTTCTGGCTCACTTGGACGTATACCAGGGCGATTTCCCCTGCGTCATTGGTGACTCGAAATGCCTCGGGAAAACCCAACGTCTCAGTGTAATACTCGATAGTTTCCTCAATATTCGGTGAGCTGATGCCTACGTGGTTCATGCGCACGACACCTTGATTCTGACTCTGTGCGATCGCAAATTGCGTAGCGACAGCGACTAGAATCCCGGCAATAAACATGTAAAGACCGCGCATAACAATCTCCTTTTTAGTATCTGCCACTTGCGGTTCGATAGACTGAACCACTGGAAAGTACTCTCATTCTGCACCCCTGTCACTGAGCGGACGGAAAGGCTGCAATTCGCTACGATACGCTCAGCGAAGAAGGAATCAAAATGAAGGCAGTCCTGCAAGAACAACACGGAAGCGCCGAGGTCCTATCGATCGGTGAGACAGACAGACCGGTCCCTGGTGATGACCAAGTCGTCATCAAAGTTGCCGCCACCACAGTCAATCGGGCGGATATCATCCAGCGCGAAGGAAACTACAACCAACCACCCGGGGACTCACCGATACTGGGGCTCGAGGTTGCAGGGGTTGTCGACGAGCTGGGTCCTGGAGTATCGGGCTTTAAGGTTGGCGAGCGAGTGATGTCTCTAGTCGGCGGTGGGGGCTATGCGGAGTACGCCTCTGCTTATGCCAGCCACCTGATGAGGATCCCCGAGTCACTAAGCTTCGAACAAGCCGCTTGCGTTTGCGAGACCTATATCACTGCCTATCTCAATGTCTATGTCCTCGGGCGCCTCAAGGACGGAGAGACCGTGTTGCTCCATGGCGGGGGTGGCGGGGTGAATACGTCCGCCATACAACTGTGCATGACTTTAACGCCCAAAGTTACCGTCATCGTCACCGCATCACCTGGAAAGGTGGACCGCGTCAGAGAGCTCGGCGCCGATCATGTCATCGATTACAAGAGCGCGGACTTTTCAGAGGCTGTTCGCACCGCGACCGATAAGAAAGGCGTTGACATAATCCTAGACCACATTGGCGGCGCATATCTCAGGCAGAACCTGAAGAGCCTCGCTGTCGGCGGCCGCCTGGTGGTCATTGGGCTCATGGGAGGCGCTAAATCCGAAGTTAACCTGGCACCACTAATGGTCAAACGCCAACAGATCCTGGGCTCGGTACTTCGTTCCCGACCCGTAGAGGAGAAGGCCGCCATCACAACAAAGTTCAACCAGGTTGTCGTACCGCTGTTCGCCCATGGCCGCATCGAGCCACTGATTTATCAGATCCTACCCTTGGAAGCGGTTACGGAAGCTCATCGGACCATGGAGTCAAGCGCACACTTCGGTAAGATCGTACTGACGATTTAGAATCACGACGCTATTGACGCCACTTGCTCGATTCAGGCTGGCGGTATATCGTATACCAGAGCCTGCTAACGAGAATAAGACGAACGCCCATGGCCGCCACCCAGCTGCATCTGCGCCCCGTACAAACCTCTGTGGTCTTGAAAGAAAAGGTTTACAGAGCACTTTTAGAAGCCATCACGGCCATGGATATTTATGCTGGAGATGAACCACCAAGGTTAGACGAAAGGCGCCTTGCAGAAGATTTAGGCGTCAGCCGAACCCCTGTTCGTGAAGCTATCTCAAGGCTAGAGCAACAGGGGCTAGTAGAAACAGTTCCCCACCGTGGCGCCTTCGTGGTACGCAAAACGAAGAATGAAATACTGGAGATCATTTCGGTCTGGGCAGCACTCGAAAGTATGGCAGCACGATTGGCGACAGCGGTGGCAACAGACGAGGAAATCGCCCAACTACGAAAACTATTCGTAACTTTTGAAACGGCGCAGGGGGCTGAAGCTCGTATAGACGAATATTCCGATACAAATATACGATTTCATCAAAGCATCATTGCGTTAAGCAAAAGCACTCTACTCAAGGAGATGTCTGATACCTTGTTCGTGCATATGCGAGCCATTCGAGCCCAAACAATTACAGAGCGTGATCGCATGAAACGCTCCATCATTGATCATATGCACATCATTCAGGCAATAGAGGATCGGAATACTGAACTAGCCGAACAACTGGTGCGTGAACACTGCTTCGGTTTGTCTGAACACATTAATAATTACGCTGATTATTTGGACTAACTGCAATACCGGTAAAATCTAAACGGAGCATCTCATGGCAAGCGTTCCTGCAGAAAAACTTAGCACGTCAGAGGCGACCGAAATCGAGCGCGAACAGACTGATGGGTTTCACCTCATCATTGATGCACTCAAGCTCAATGGCGTGGAGACGATCTACGGCGTACCCGGCATCCCGATCACCGATTTTGGCCGCATGGCCCAAGCCGAAGGCATACGGGTGATTGCCTTTCGCCATGAACAGCATGCAGGCAACGCTGCAGCCATCGCCGGCTACCTTACGAAAAAACCCGGCATTTGCCTCACGGTATCTGCTCCTGGCTTTCTCAACGGACTGACCGCGCTGGCCAATGCCACAACCAATTGCTTCCCGATGATCCTGATCTCAGGCTCGTCCGAACGAGAGATCGTGGACCTTCAACAAGGCGACTATGAAGAGATGGACCAGCTCGCCGTTGCCAAGCCCCTGTGCAAAGCGGCTTTTCGCGTACTACATGCGGCTGATATCGGCGTTGGCGTGGCGCGTGCGATCCGCGCTGCCGTTTCGGGTCGACCGGGCGGCGTCTACCTCGATCTTCCAGCCAAGCTTTTTGGTCAGATGATGGACGCCGAGGCAGGAGAAAAATCACTAATCAAAGTCGTCGACCCTGCTCCCGCGCAAATCCCTGCGCCCGCACCCGTGAAGCGTGCCCTCGAACTACTCAACAGTGCAAAACGCCCGCTAATCATTCTCGGCAAAGGCGCTGCCTATGCACAGGCGGATGATGCAATTCGCACTCTCCTCGAAAAGACTGCAATTCCTTTTCTGCCCATGAGCATGGCCAAAGGCATCCTGCCCGACACCCATCCGCAATGTGCGGGCGCGGCACGCTCTCTAGTATTGAAAGAATCCGACGTCGTAATGCTGATCGGCGCACGCCTCAACTGGCTGCTGTCGCAAGGTAAGGGCAAGCCATGGGGCGGCCGGAAAAAATTTATTCAGATCGACATTGACCCCAAAGAAATGGACTCGAATGTAGAAATCGCCGCACCGCTGGTAGGTGATATTGGTTCCTGCGTATCGGCACTACTCGACGGACTCGATTCCGATTGCCCCACACCGCCGAGCGATTGGATCGACGCGGTTAAAACAAAAAAGGACACAAATATCGCCAAGATGGCGCCGCGACTAACGAACGATAACTTCCCGATGGACTTTCACGGCGCACTCGGTGCTTTGCGCACCGTCATAAAAGAGCGACCCGACGCCATCCTCGTAAATGAAGGCGCCAACACACTCGATCTCGCACGCGGCATTATCGACATGTACAACCCGCGTAAACGGCTTGACGTCGGCACTTGGGGGGTCATGGGTATCGGCATGGGCTTCGCTGTCGCGGCCGCTGTAGAAACTGGGAAACCCGTACTTGCCGTTGAAGGCGACAGTGCCTTCGGTTTCTCTGGCATGGAGATTGAGACTATCTGTCGCTACAACTTGCCAGTCTGTATCGTTGTCTTCAACAATAGCGGCATCTACCGAGGAACAGACACTAATGAGCTGAGTTCCGACCCGGCATGGACTTGCTTCGTCACGGATTCACGCTACGACAAGATGATAGAAGCATTCGGCGGCGTCGGCATCCATGCGACCACCCCGGACGAACTGAAGCGTGCCGTTGATACGGCAATGGACTCCGGAAAACCAACTCTGATCAACGCAGCGATCAACCCAGCCGCTGGTAGCGAGAGCGGCAGGATCGGCAACCTCAACCCGCAAAGCAAATTACGCAAAAAATGAGCCCGTGTGTGATTACCACATACGAATAACTAAGCAATTAGGAAGTTACATACCATGACCTCTAACAAGGCCCTTTCTGGCATTCGAATCCTTGATATGACCCACGTGCAGGCTGGTCCTACGTCTAGCCAACTCATGGGTTTCTTGGGGGCAGACGTCATCAAGCTTGAATCCCCCATGGGCGACGCAACACGTGGGCAGCTTCGAGACATTCCGGACGCAGACAGCCTGTATTTCACGATGTTGAATTGCAACAAGCGCTCAATCACCGTGAACCTAAAAAACGACAAGGGAAAGGAGATTTTCACCAAGCTGGTGGAGACTTGTGATGTGATGATGGAGAACTTCGGGCCCGGCGTGTTGGACCGGCTCGGCTTCGGATGGGATGCGGTCCACGAAATTAACCCCCGCATCGTGATGGCATCCATCAAGGGCTTTGGCACCGACGGACCGTACGCCGCTTTCAAAGCGTACGAGAACGTTGCCCAAGCAATGGGTGGCGCCATGAGCACCTCGGGGCTGTTCGACGGTCCGCCGGTCGTGACCGGAGCTCAGATCGGAGATTCGGGCACGGGGGTCCACCTGATGGCCGGCATTCTCGCCGCGCTCATTCAGCGTGAGCGAACTGGACGCGGTCAGTATGTAGAGTGCGCCATGATGGACTGCGTGATGAACCTTACCCGAGTGAAATGGCGCGACCATCAACGTCTCGAGCACGGGCCGCTTACTGAGTACGGACATCAGGAGTTTGAAGACTTCACACCTCGCGCCGGCAACGACTCGGGTGGAGGCCAGCTCGGCAACGCCATTCAGTGTAAGCCAGGCGGACCGAACGATTATCTCTACATCGTAGTGCAGGAGCATGTCTGGAACGCCCTGGCAAACCGGATCGGTGGAGAGAAGCTGGTGAACGACCCACGCTTCGCAAAAATCGATGCCCGGCGCGCCAACCAAGGGGAGATGTGGGATTTGATCACCAAGTTCGCAAGCGACCACACAAAGCGCGAGCTCATGGCGATCCTTAACGAGATTGATGTGCCCTGCGGCCCGATCATGAGCACCACGGATTTGGCCAATGATGACCACGTCAAGCTCCGTGAGATGTACGTCGAACTCGACCATCCCGAGCGCGGCACATGGTACAACCTGGGCTGTCCTATGAAGCTTTCGGACTCCCCGGTCGAGGTCACGCGCTCGCCGCTGTTGGGTGAGCACACCGACGAGATCTTGAGCGAAGTCCTTGGATACGACAGCGGCGGAATCGACGAGTTGAAAGAAGCGGGCGCGTTTTCCCGACCACCACGCCGAAAATAGTAGAAATCAGAAGAATAACCCCGATTTGCGATCGGCCGATTAAGGCCGTGAAATGTAAGGAGAACGAGAATGGCTAGCCGCCAAGATGATGTCCGTGCCGTACTGGATCAGGTCAAAGCTAAGGGTCGCACGTCGCTAACCGCGCCAGAGTGCAAGGCCGCCTGCGATGCTTACGGCATCCCGGTGCCTCGCGAAGGTCTCGCGACCTCTGCTGCGGAGGCCGCAGCTATCGGCACAGAGATCGGTTATCCCATCGTCATGAAGATCGTATCTCCAGACATCCTGCACAAGACGGAAGCTGGTGGCGTTTTGGTCGGAGTCGCAGACGAGAACGCCGCCAAGGCCGGGTACGAACGCATTGTCTCCAGTGCGAAAGCATACAAGAGCGACGCGGACATCGCCGGTGTTCAGGTGCAGGCGATGGTGGCCGGCGGCGGCCAGGAAGTCATCGTCGGCGCCGTCACCGATCCGAGCTTCGGCAAGCTCGTGGCATTCGGGCTGGGTGGTATTCTCGTCGAGGTACTGAAGGACATCACCTTCCGCCTCGCCCCCACCACCGCCGATGACGGGCGGTCCATGCTCGACAGTCTCCAAGCCTCCGAGGTGCTCGACGGCGTCCGGGGCTCGGAGGCGGTGAATCGGGATGCACTCACTAATATCATCGTCAATGTCTCCGAGCTCATCAGCGATTTCCCGGAGATTCAGGAGATCGACCTCAATCCAGTTCTGGCCGATGAAATAGGCGCGACCGCGGTGGATTCGTTAATCACGGTCGATTTTTCGCCGCAGAAAGAAGTCTACCGCCCCAGTCAAGAAGATATCGTAGCTGCAATGCAGCACATCATGAATCCGAAGGCCGTAGCGGTCATCGGGGCCTCCGAAGGCGAGGGAAAGATCGGCAATTCGGTGATGAAGAACATCATCAACGGCGGCTACCAGGGTGAGCTCTATCCCATCAATCCGAAGGCGGATGAGATCCTTGGCAAGAAAGCCTACAAGAGCGTGAAGGACGTCCCCGGCGAGATCGACGTGGCAGTTTTTGCGGTTCCCGCGAAATTCTGCGTTGCCGCCATGGAGGAAGTTGGTGAGAAAGGCATTCCGGGCGCCGTTATGATTCCATCCGGTTTTGCGGAGGTGGGAGAGCATGAACTGCAAGACGAGCTCGTCGCCGCGGCGCGAAAGAACAACGTGCGCATCATGGGGCCGAACATCTACGGGTTTTATTACACGCCTTCGAATCTCTGCGCGACATTCTGCACTCCATACGACGTTAAGGGTAAGACCGCTCTTTCTTCCCAGAGTGGTGGCGTCGGAATGTCGATCATCGGCTACAGCCGTTCTACGAAGATGGGGGTTTCAGCCATCGTCGGACTGGGCAATAAATCCGACCTCGACGAGGACGATCTCCTCACGTATTTCGAACAAGACGACAACACAGACGTCATGGCAATGCACGCCGAGGATCTCAAGGACGGGCGGAGCTTCGCGGAAGTCGCGAAGCGTGTTTCGAAGAAGAAACCCATCGTTATGCTCAAGGCAGGCCGTACTCAGCTCGGAGCAAAGGCAGCAGCTTCACATACCGGCGCGCTGGCGGGAAACGACAAGATCTACGACGACGTACTCCGAGCGAGTGGCGTAATTCGTGCCTACAATTTGAATGACATGCTCCAGTTCGCGCGCGGCCTCCCCGTGCTCCCAACGCCAAAGGGCGAAGAGATCGTGATTATCACTGGCGCTGGAGGATCCGGTGTACTGCTAGCCGATGCGGTAGTGGACAACGGGCTGTCGTTAATGAAATTCCCTTCGGATCTAGACGAAGCATTTAAGGAATTCATTCCTCCATTCGGTGCCTCCGGCAATCCCGTGGACATCACCGGCGGGGAACCACCGATCACATACGAGAACACTATTCGCCTCGGCCTCGAAGACGACCGTGTGCACTCACTCATCCTGGGTTACTGGCACACGATCATCACCCCACCCATGGTGTTTGCCGAACTGTGCACGCGAGTGGTACAGGAAGGTCGAGACAAGGGCATCGATAAACCGATCGTAGCCTCACTGGTGGGCGATGTAGAGGTAGAGGAAGCCTCGGAGTATCTCTACGAGCGAGGCATCGTTGCCTGCCCGTACACCACAGAGCTGCCAGTGGCAATTCTCGGCGCAAAATACCAGTGGGCTCGCAACGCAAGTTTGCTCTAGGCCGAAAAAGGACAGCGATTCTTATTTCGCGGAGAACGCAGTGAGTAAGACGTTCCCGACAAGGGAGTGCCAGTTGAAGTGAGCGCCTTACGCAGCCTGCTTTTCGTGCCAGGCAATAAGAAGAATATGCTGGACAAGGCGCTCGGCTTTAGCCCTGACGCCTTCGTTCCGGACATGGAAGACTCGGTTCCCACAGCCGAGAAAGAGAATGCCCGCAATACGATCGCAGGCTATCTGCCGAAACTGGCGGACTCGAGCGTACCGATTATCCCGCGCGTCAACTCTTTTGATACTGCCTGGGCGGCCGATGACCTTGCGGCGGTCGTGGGCCCTCATATCTATGGGATTTCAATCGGCAAGATCGATGAACCGGAGGATATCGATGAGATTTCCGAGCTCATCGGCGAACTCGAGCGCGATGCGGGACTCGACGAAGGTCAAATCAAGATGATCCCGTGGATCGAATCCGCCAAGGCAATCATGCACTGCTACGACATCTGCCGTGCCAGCCCGCGACTCGTTGCCGTAGCGTTCGGAGGTGAGGATTTCACCCACGACATGGGCATCGAGCGCCTGGAAAATGAGTCCGAAGTCGCATTTGCACGAAATCAATTGTGCATCGCCGCACGGGCCGCCGGTATCCTCGCACTGGATACACCCTATTTCCGCTTTAAGGATGAGGACGGTTTGAGGGCGAACAGCAGTGAGGCCAAACAATGCGGCTTCAAAGGCAAGTTCGCCATCCACCCTGCCCAGATCGATGCCATCAACGAGACCTTTTCTCCCTCCGCCAAAGAGATTGAGTACGCCCACCGTGTTGTCAAAGCGTTCGAGGAAGCCGAACGATCCGGGCGCGGGTCGACGTCGCTCGAAGGCAAGGTGATCGACGTCCCGGTCGTTAAACGGGCCCGTGCCCTACTCGAGCTTGCCGGAGAAAACGACTCGGGTCGTTCCTGACTGACGAGAGCTAGAATCCGTGCTCAGCGCATAAAGCCCCTGCACCACTTCAGGCAGTCTTAGCGGTCGGCCTGTTATTCTCCCACTAGGCCTCGAATGTCGCCGTTCCGCCTAGATAGGTCGCCACAACCTGGATCTCTTTTATCGCATCCGGGTCTGTGTCGTGCGGATCAGCTGCAAGGATCACGAAATCCGCCAACTTACCGGGCGTAAGCGAACCTTTGATGTCCTCCTCGAAGGAAGCATAGGCGCCATGCGTTGTGCAAATCCTCAACGCCTCCGCAACGCTAATGCGCTGGTTCTCACCCCACACTCGTCCCGCCATATCCTTTCGCGTCACCATACTTTGAATAGCCATCATGGGCTCATATGGCCCAGGAGTGTAATCCGACGCAGGTGCAACAGGGATCTCGTAGTCCAGAAACGAACGGTGGGCAAACATCCAACGCATACGTTCCCCGCCGTATTCTGTCCATTTATTTCCGTGGTAATGGGCATACGTGTAGAAGGGGGCGGGCACGACGCCAGCGGCCTTGATTCGTTGTAGCAGCTCCGGTGTAACCAATGAACAATGTTCGATGCGAAAACGTGGATTGGGTCCATCCCAATCCTCAAGTACACGCTCATAGGCATTGAGTACCTGGTCGATGGTCACATCCCCATTGGCATGAATGCCTATTCGAAACCCGTTGGCGACCGCATCATCAACCGCAGCATCAATCTCGGCCTGACTCATGGTCGATATGCCATAGTCATCCGGTCGACCCTCGAACGGTTGACTCATACGCATCGTGCGCTCGGATGCGGAGCCATCTGCGAGATATTTCACCGCCCCAACTCTCAGCATCGAACCTCCAAAACCTGAGCGGATACCCGCCGATTTCATCGCCGAGTAAATCGGATCATCACCTCGAGGCATGAACGACAGTCGAAAGTGCATCGCATCCTGTTCGAGCGCATCCACATACGCCGTCCAATTATCGGTATTCCCGGTCGCATCAGTTGTGGATGTGAGGCCGCTAGCAGCCATCCGCCTGGAGGTGAGTGTGACGTTATCTCGCAACGTCTCCCGATCGACAACTGGCCAATCACCCACTGCTTCGAATACTTCGCGGGCATGCTCTGCAACTTTGCCGGTGAATTCCCCCCCTTCCCGATAGTAACGGCCTCCGTCAGGATCCGGCGTAGCGGCTGTAATTCCGGCGACTTCGAAGGCCTTTGAATTCACTACAACTGTGTGCCCGCCCCGATGGCGCACCATCACAGGATGTTCCGTGATGACGGCATCGATGTCGCCCCTAGTCAGTTCGCGCCCCTCAACAAATTTGGTGTCGTCATACATATGGGCCTGCACCCACTCACCCGACGGAGTATCCATCGACTGTTGAAGTAACGCGGCTTGCACTTCAGCGATGCTTCGAAGGTCAACGTTGACACTGACAGCCTCGTTCGCCATGAGCGGATGGCTGTGAGCATCTATAAACCCGGGAGTGACGGTCATGCCATTCGCACGAATCACACGAGTGGTTGGTGCAACTAGATCTCGAATGTCCTCTTGAGAACCTAGCGCCAGGATCCGATCACCCCGAACCGCCATGGCATCGACATTTGGATAATCGGGGTCCATCGTATGGAATGTCCCACCTAGCACCACTAAGTCGGCTCTTCCATACTGAGCCGCCGCCGACAAGGGCGATAAAGAGCCGGTCACAGCGGTTGCTGCCGCTGTTTGAAGGATTTTTCGACGGCTATGCGTAGTCATAACATTGCCCGAGTTCGGGCTCCAAATACCCTCATTGGGCGACTTCACTCTTGCGCAACACGGCGCTCTAGTGTGTCAATTCCCTCGATGATGCGCTTCACCGTGAGCTCAGCGTCGTTGTAATCGTGTTGCAGATGAATGCCTGCGTTACCGTTGACGAGAATCAGCGCTGGAAACCCACGCACTCCCAAGGAAATGGAACGCCCAATCTCCTCCTGTAGCATACGCTCGCACTCCTCACTCGTAAGTGTCGCCTCAAAACGCTGCACGTCGAGACCAAGCCCCCCAGCCAGCGCAGTTAGTGTTTCAACCAGTGAGGGATTTTTAGCCTCGCGGTAATAGGCGCGCTGAATCGAAGCCAACATCGCATACTCGTGCTCAGCGCCTTGTTCTCGCGCCGCGATCACCGCTCTGCAAGCAGGATAGGTGGAACGCCTGGGCTCACAGCCTACCCAGAAGTCATGATTGAACTCCGTTCCCGGCACAACGTTTTCGATGCGCCGCCAAGCCCCCTGTATCTTTTCCTGCATTTCGGGAGGCATCGGCGTCTCGGTGTCGGGCGCCAGACCACCCAGAACCGTTTTAAGGCTGACGCCTGTGGGCAGCAACCCTCGAACTTTCTCCCAAACCAGCGCAAAGGCGTAGCACCAGCTGCACATGGGATCGTGGGCGTAGTAGAGAACGGTCCGACCCGTTGACACCTGGTCCGCCCCCGATTTGATCGTTAGTTGTCGGAAACAGCAGTCGTCATGCGTCGCGGATGGCGCGTTTGACGAGGTTCTCCAACAGCGGGATCTTGAAGTGGTTGTAGTTCAACGGCGTCGCCCCGCGCACCGCCACCTGTCCGGCCAGCGCCGCAGTCTGCTCATCC